>Ga0209579_10000170_pt1 | contig 97276 bp, 78 predicted proteins | sample Coa_R1_2_FD_187152 | JGI IMG/M metagenome (GOLD analysis project Ga0209579, IMG submission 187152) | Surface soil microbial communities from Centralia Pennsylvania, which are recovering from an underground coalmine fire - Coalmine... | ecosystem: Environmental > Terrestrial > Soil >... | reverse complement strand
GGATGTCGATCTTCCGGCGTCGCGGACCAGCGCATCGGCGGCCTTTTTGACGTCGGTCTCGTCGGTCAATTCGACCACGGCGGTGTAGACGCGCCCGCCGTGAGTCAGCGACCCGGCCGCCTTGGCGAGCGCCGCCGCATCGATGTCCCACAACGCGACTGCCGCGCCCGACGCCAGCATCTTTTGCGCGGCCGCGTAGCCGATGCCGCGCGCTCCACCGGTGACGACGGCAGTGCGGCCCTTGAGATCGATCGCATTCATGTCCGGCCGCCTCATCCTGTTTCCCGGACGCGGTGCAGCGCGCAGCGGTGCACCGCAGATCCGGGATCGCCATAAACACGGTGTTCGCGAAGCTCCCGGGTCAGCAGCGCATCATTCCGCTTCGCTTCATGCTGCGCTGCGCCCGGGAAACGTGCTCTAGAATTTCACGCGGTCGGCGCCCTTCAATCCCAACGTCTTGCGCGCCTCGTCCGGCGTCGCAATCTCGTTGCCGAGGTCCTCGATGATGCGGCGGATTTTCGTCACCTGCTCGGCATTGCTTTTGGCGAGCTTGCCCGGCCCGATATAGAGCGAGTCCTCGAGACCGACGCGGACGTTGCCGCCGATCATCGAGGCCGACGTGCAGAAATTCATTTGATGCCGGCCGCCGGCCAGCACCGACCACAGATAATCCTTGCCGAACAGCCGGTCGGCGGTGCGCTTCATGAAAAACAGATTGTCGAGATCGGGGCCGATGCCGCCCAGAATCCCGAAGATAAGCTGCAGGAACACGGGCGGCTTGAACAGGCCGCGATCTATGCAGTGGGCGAGATTGTAGAGGTGGCCGGTGTCGTAGCATTCGTGCTCGAATTTCACGCCGTGACCTTCGCCGAGCAGCTTGTAGATCTTCTCGATGTCGCGAAATGTGTTGGGAAAAATATAGGCGTCGGAATTGGTGAGGTAGCTTTCCTCCCAATCGTACTTCCAGTTCTTGTAGCGCTTCGCCATCGGGTAGAGCGCGAAATTCATCGAGCCCATGTTGAGCGAGCACATTTCCGGCGACAGCTGCAACGCCGCCGAGATGCGTTGCTCCACCGTCATGGTCACGGCGCCGCCGGTGGTGATGTTCACCACGGCGTCGGTCGACTGCTTGATGCGCGGCAGAAACTGCATGAAGACGGCCGGATCGGGCGTCGGGCGGCCGTCTTTCGGATCGCGCGCATGCAGATGCAGGATCGCGGCTCCGGCTTCGGCAGCGTCGATCGCCTGGGTCGCGATCTGGTCGGGCGTAATCGGCAGCGCGTCCGACATGGTCGGGGTGTGGATCGAGCCCGTAATCGCGCAACTGATGATGACCTTCGCCATTGTCCGTTTTCTCCCTGCCCGGCTTATGCCAGCCTGCCGCCGCGGCTTTCAGTCCCGCGCGGCGCTAGGTTGGTCAAGGACGATGGTTCGTTCAAGCGAAAAAGAAGCGTGAAATCTGATTCACCGGGATTGAAGCAGCCTCCGCTTATTCCCGCGCAAGCGGGAATCCAGCACTTTTCGCTCTGGGTCCCCGCTTTCGCGGGGACGAGCGGACCCGAAGCGATTCAATCCAAGCCGATCAGACTCTAGTCCGCGGCGACCGGACGTATTTCGGCGGCCGTCTTCGTGCCTATGTCGAGTTTTTGCACGATGGCGTCGACGATCTGGCGGGGATGCGGCGCGATCGAAACGACGATCGGACGCTCATCCGGCGCCGGCTCCTCGAGCGCGGCAAACTGGCTGTCGAGGAGCGACGCCGGCATGAAATGGTCATCGCGGGCGGCGATGCGCCGCGCGATCAGCTCGCGGTCGCCCTTGAGGAAAACCAGCCGCACGTCACGCCGGCTGCCGACGAGAATGTCGCGATAGGCGCGCTTGAGCGCCGAGCAGGCGACGATGCCGTGATTGCCCGCCTTCAAGGTATCGTCGATCCAGGCAGCGATGGCGCGCAGCCACGGCCAGCGGTCCTCGTCGGTCAGCGGCTCGCCGTGATGCATTTTCTCGACGTTCGCCTTCGGATGAAACCAGTCGCCGTCCTCGTAAGTCCATTGCAGGCGATGGGCGAGCATCGCGGCAATGGTGCTCTTGCCGCTGCCGGAGACCCCCATCACGACAAGGACGCAGGGCGGCGCCGTCTTCACGTCAGCCATTGCAGCCCTCGGGCGCTGCGGCGCGGTCAAGCAACCAGACCAGATCGCCATTGCAATAGGCATGCGTCGCCGGCAGATCCTCGCCGGAGAATACGCGGCGCAAAATATCGCGCTTGCCCGCGCCGTCGACGATGAACAACATCTCGCGCGCGGACGCCAGCGTCGGGAACGTCAGCGTGACGCGCGGCACGTAAGGCTCCCAGCCGGCCTTGGCGACGCCGACCACCCAGCGGGTCTTCTCGGCGAGCGCACGCTGACCCGGATAGAGCGATGCGCAGTGGCCGTCCGGGCCGACGCCCATCAGGATCAGATCGAACAGCGGCCGGGCCGGATCGAGCGTCTCGACTCCGTAGAATTCCTTGAGCGTGTCCTGATAAAGATTGGCCCCGCCCTCGGGATAATTGATGTCGGTCGGAATAGCGTGGATATGGTCCCGCGGTACCGGGACCTTGTCGAGCATCAATCGCCGCGCAATGCCCATGTTGCTTCGCGGATCGTCTTCCGGCACGAAGCGGTCGTCGCCCATGAACCAGTGCACGCGATCCCATGGCACCTGACTGCGCCACGGCTCTTCGGCCAGCAGCCGGTATAGCCCTTCGGGGCTGGAGCCGCCGGTGAGGCAGATCGCCGGACGTTCGCCGGCAGTCCTCAGCCGCGCCAAAACGCGTTGCGCCGCGGTCTCGGCAATCGCCTTCTCATCGGCAACGATGATGAACTTCCGATTGGAGTTTGCGGCCATATCCTGTCCTCACGCAATCGCGCGCCAACGGCGGCCGTCGGCGTTGAGAAGCCAATCGGCCTCGGCCGGGCCGTCGCTGCCGGCGCGGTAGGTCGCGAGCCCCTTGCCGTTCGCCGCGCGCCAGGCGTCCATGACCGGCTGCACGATGCGCCAACCCGCCTCGATGCCGTCGGCGCGCGGATAGAGAATGGCGTCGCCGATCATGCAATCGTAGATCAGCGTCTCATAGCCGGTCGACGGCGCGACGTCGAAATAGTCCTCGTACTTGAAGGTCATGCCGACGCCGCCGATCGAGATCGACGGTCCCGGCACCTTGGCATTGAACTCGAGCCCGATACATTCCTGAGGTTGGATTCTGAGCACCAGGAAATTCTGCGCCAGGTTCTCGACCGGCGTATCGCGGAACATCGCGATCGGCGCCCGCTTGAACTTGATCGCGACCTCGGTGAGCTTGGCGCGCAACGCCTTTCCGGTCCGCAAATAGAACGGCACGCCGGCCCAGCGCCAATTGTCGATCATCAGCTTGAGCGCGACATAGGTTTCGGTCGTGCTGTCGGGATTGACGTCCTTGGTGGCGCGGTAGGCTTCGACAGCGCGATTGTCGATCGCGCCCTCGCCATATTGCGCGCGCACCGAATTGCGCAGCGCCTCGTCGTGGTTTTGCGCCTGCACGGAATCAAGGAGCTCCGCCTTTTGCGCCCGCACCGAATCGGCGGCGAAGCGCGATGGCGGCTCCATGGCGACGAGGGAGAGAAGCTGGAACAGGTGATTGGGCACCATGTCGCGCAACGCGCCGGTCGCATCGTAATAATTGCCGCGGCGGCCCACGGTCAGCGCCTCGCCAACCGTAATCTGCACGTGATCGATATGGTCGCGGTTCCAGATCGGCTCGAACAAGCCGTTGGCGAACCGCAGCACCATGATGTTCTGCACGGTCTCCTTGCCGAGATAATGATCGATGCGGAAAATCTGATCCTCTTTGAGGATGCCGAGCAGCTTCCGATTGAGTGCCTGTGCCGAGGCGAGATCGGTGCCGAACGGCTTCTCGATGATGACGCGTCGCCAGGCGGTGCCGTCCTCGCGCGCCAACCCGGATTCGCCGAGGTGGGTTCCGATCGGTGCGAAAGCCGCCGGCGGCGTCGCCAGATAGAACAGCCGATTGCCCTTGGTGTTGCGTTCGCCTTCGATCCGCGCGAGTTCCTTGCCGATCCTCTCATAGGTTTTCGGATCGTCGGGCTCACCCTGCACATAGGCGACGCACGCCAGAACCTTCCTGGCAATCGCTTCATCGACCTTTCGCGTCGCGAACTTCGGCAGACTCTTTGCCAGGTCATCGCGAAACGCTTCGCTCGACGACTCACTGCGCGCGACCCCGATGAGGGCGAACGCATCGGGCAGCAGTCCGGCAGCGCCGAGATTGTAAAGCGCCGGAAGCAGCAGCCGGTGGGTCAGGTCGCCGGAGGCGCCGAAGATCACGAGGCAGCACGGATCGGCCGGCCGCGGCGTCGCCGCTTTCACCGTCATGACCGCTGCGCTTTCGGCTCGGTTTTAGGTGCGGCATGAGGCTCGACATGCGCGCCAAACCCCTTGCGCATCGCCGAGAGGATTTTTTCCGCAAACGTATGGTTCTGTCGCGAGCGGAAGCGGGTGTAGAGCGCCGCCGACAGCACGTCCGCCGGCACCGCTTCCTCGATCGCCGCCATCAGGGTCCAGCGGCCTTCGCCGGAATCCTCGACCACGCCCTCGAAGCCATCCAGTTTGCCGTCGGCGGCGAGCGCGTTGGCGGTGAGGTCGAGCAGCCAGGAGCTGATGACGCTGCCGCGCCGCCAGACCTCGGCGACATCGGTTAGATCGAGGTCGAAACGGCCGTCGTCGGCCGGCCGGTTGGCCGCGTTCTTCAAAATGTCGAAGCCCTCGGCATAGGCCTGCATCAAGCCGTATTCGATGCCGTTGTGCACCATCTTGACGAAATGCCCGGCGCCATTCGGACCGGCGTGGATATAGCCGCGCTCGGCGCGTGGATCGCGGCCGTCGCGCTTGGGCGTGCGCGGCACGTTGCCGACGCCGGGCGCAAGCGCGGCGAAGATCGGATCGAGGCGATCGACAACCGCCTTGTCGCCGCCGATCATCATGCAATAGCCGCGTTCGAGGCCCCAGACGCCGCCACTGGTGCCGACATCGACGTGATGGATGTTGCGCTCTCTCAGCATGTTGGCGCGGCGAATGTCGTCGCGCCAGAACGTGTTGCCGCCGTCCAGCACGATATCGCCGGCGGAGAGGAGCTTGCCGAGCCGGACAATGGTGTCCTCGGTAATCTTGCCGGCTGGCAGCATGACCCAGACTGCACGCGGCGCGGCAAGCTGCTGCACCAGCTTTTCAAGACCGTCGGCGCCCTTGGCGCCATCGCTGCTGAGGGCGGCAACCGCCTTGGCGTCGTGATCGTAAACCACGACCTCATGCTTGTGCTGGATCAGGCGGCGCGAAATGTTGCCGCCCATGCGCCCTAGACCGATCACGCCGATCTGCATGACTTAACTCCGTTCACGCCAAGGCACGTTTCACCGCGGCTTCGAGCTCGGCGAGGCCGGCGCTCAAATCGCCTTTGATATGCACGCGCAAAGCGCGCCTGCCGCGCTCGGCTAGCACGCCGAAATCGCCCCGGGCCTGAGCGGCCTTCACGACGCCGAAACTGGCGCGATGCCCGGGGATCGCCAAATCTTCCGCATCGCCCGAGGTAATTTGCAGGAACACGCCACTGTCGGGACCGCCTTTGTAGGCCTGGCCGGTCGAATGCAAAAATCGCGGACCGAATTCGAGGCAGGTCGCGACATGACGCCGGTCACGGATCGCGAGCCGCGCTCGTTGCAACGGCGCGGCATTGGCGTCGTCGCGAGCGATATAGGCCAGTAGCGCGACATAATCGCCGGAGTGGGCGCGGCCGACATGCGCTGCGATCCAGCCATCGACGCTTGTATCGGCGCCGGCGTCGCGCAGCGCGTCGGCGTTTTTCCCGTCGGTATAGAGATCGATGGCGTTGCCCGAAGCGACCGGCGTCTCGGCCGGCAACGCGCCACTCTTCTCGAACATGGCCGTCAACTCGCGCGTCTTGATCTTGCTCGCCTCGACGTCGGGCTGATCGAACGGGTTGATGCCGATGACCGCGCCGGCCACCGCGGTCGCGATCTCGAAACGAAAAAATTCCTGGCCGATATTGCCCTTGGATTCCTGCGCGATGCGGATGATCGGATGACCGGCACTCTCCAGCGCCTTGAGCTTGGCGGCGGGCCCGGCATCCTCGCCATCCAGCGTGAGCGAAATGAAAAAACGATCGTCGCCATAAACGCCCGGCACGCCGAGTGGTTCGCCGTCGATCGGAATGAGGCCTTTGCCGTTCTTGCCGGTCGACTCGGCGAATAATTGCTCCGCCCAGGCGCCGAAGCTCAGAAGACCGGGAGATGCCAGGATGGTGATCTTGTCACGTCCGCGCAGCGCGGCGGCGCCGAGCGCAAGACCGAGCATGACGCCGGGGTTTTGCGACGGCGGCACGTCGGGACCGCAGGAATGCATCATCATCCGCGCCGACTTCATCAATCGCGCGACGTCGATGCCCGCGACGGCGGCAGGAACCAGGCCGAACGGCGACAGCACCGAGTAACGGCCGCCGATGCCCGGATTGCCGAAAAAAATCTTGCGAAAATTCTGCGTCTTCGCCGCCTTCTCCAGGAACGATCCGGGGTCGGTGATGGCGACGAATTGCCGTCCGGCTTTTTCCTCACCGACCGTGTCGGCAACGCGCTTGAAGAAATAATCCTTGAAAATATTCGGCTCGGTGGTGCTGCCGGATTTGCTCGACACGATGAACAGCGTCCTGGCGAGATCGAGCGTGATTTCGATCGCCTTGATCTGCACCGGCACGGTGGAATCGAGAATGCGCAGACGCGGCCAGCCGCGTTGGTGGCCGAACGATTCCGCCAGCACTTCCGGTCCGAGGCTCGAGCCGCCCATGCCGAGCAGCAGCACGTCGGCAAAACCTTCGCGCTTTATGTCTTCGGCGAATGCCGCGTAGCTTTCGAGCGTGCCGGTGTCAGGACCGTCGAGCCAGCCAAGCCATTTGTCCTCGTCCGTTCCGGTCCACAGCGTCTTGTCACGCTGCCAGAGTTTGCGGACATTGCCATGGTCGCGCCATTCCTCGGCCGCGCCAGTCACGCTTTTGTCCAAGGCATTGCCGAGCGCCAACATTTGTTCGTCGACTTTCGGGCCGAGCGCTTTCGCGCGCTTCTCGGCGACCGCGCCAAGGAGCTTGTCGGCGGCGTCGGCGAACAGCCGAACGCCTTCCTCGACCAGCTTGTCGGTCACGCCATCGAGTGAAATCCCGGCACGGCCGAGATCGCTCAATACCCGCTGTGCGCCGGCAACATCGTATTCGATCGCGTCACGCACTCTGCCGTGATCGCGAAATGCATCCATGGTCGCTGTCGGCATGGTGTTGACAGTGTCGGGGCCGATCAATTCCTCGACGTAGAGCACGTCGCTGTAAGCCTTGTTCTTGGTGCCGGTCGAGGCCCATAGCAGCCGCTGGGTTTTCGCGCCTTTGATTGCCAGCGCCTGCCAACGCTCGCCGCCGAACAGCCGCTTGTAGCGTTGATAGGCCATCTTGGCATTGGCGACGGCAATCTTGCCCTTGAGCGCCTTGAGCCGGATCTTCTCGTCCGGGTCATTCGCCTCGGTGATTTTCTCGTCGATCAGCTTGTCGACGGCAGTGTCGATGCGGCTGACAAAGAAGCTCGCAACGCTGGCGATGCGCGACACGTCGCCGCCTTTTTTTGCCAGCGCCTCAAGGCCGGACAAATAGGCCTCGACGACCTGCTCATAGACCTGCTGCGCGAACAGCAGCGTGATATTGACGTTGATGCCTTCGCCGATCAGGTCGCGGATCGCCGGCAGGCCTTCCTGTGTCGCCGGCACCTTGATCATCAGATTCTTGCGATCAATCTCGCGCCACAGCCGCCTCGCTTCGTCCATGGTGGCTTGGGTATCTTTCGCCAGGTAAGGCGAGACCTCGATGCTGACAAAACCGTCGGAGCCCCCCGTCGCTTCATAGACCGGACGCAGGATATCGGTTGCCTGCTTGATGTCCTCGACGGCCAGATGCTCGAAAACCTCGCCGACTGGCCGATCGTGGGCGCTTAGAAGCCGACCGATGGCGTCGTCGTACTCGTCGGAATGGCCGATCGCATGTTCGAAAATCGACGGGTTCGACGTGACGCCACGCAGGCCGTCATCATCGACGAGTTTCTTGAGGCCGCCCTTGGCCATGAACCCCCGGGACAGAAAGTCGAGCCAAACGGCCTGACCATGATCCGCGAGCGACTTCAAAGGATTCATTATCAGGAATTCCTTGCAATCTGCGATTCGGCGGCCGCAATCAGCTTATCCGCCACAACGCCCAATTTCTGCACTCATTGGCGCCGGCACGCGAAAAGCCCGTGGGCAAAACGGCCAAGACGCCAGCCCGTTCCCGTAAATCGCGGTCAATTCCCGGCGCTGCGCGCTTTGGCCGCCTGTATTGCCGTCCATACGGCATAAGGGGTCGCGGGCATCGGCATGTCCCGTATGCCAAATTCGGCCAAGGCATCGAGAATGGCGCTGACGATGACGGCGGGCGCGGCCGTGGTGCCGCCCTCTCCTCCGGCCTTGATGCCGAGCGGATTGGTCGGCGACAGCACCTCGGCAATCTCGGTTCGAAACGGCGGCAGCAGATCGGCGCGCGGCATGCCGTAATCCATCAGCGAGCCGGTGAGCGGCTGGCCTGAATCGGGATCGAGATAGATTTGCTCCCACATCGCCTGGCCGACGCCTTGCGCGATGGCGCCGTGGGTCTGGCCGTGGACGATCAGCGGATTGATGCAGCGGCCGACGTCGTCGATCGAAGCGTAGCGGGTGATCGCGATTTCGCCGGTGCCGGGATCGACCTCGACCTCGCAGATGGCTGTGCCGTTGGGAAACACCGGATCGTGCATCTCATTGTCGGTGACGACCGCGATGCCGTCCTTGAGCGTGTCCGGCAATGTGTGCCTCGCGGCCTCGGCAGCGAGTTCGAGAAAATCGAACGTCAGATTGGTATCGCGCGAGGCGAACCGGCCATCGGTGAACGACACGCTGTCCGGCGCTACGCTCATGACGATCGCCGCAATCTCCTTGCCTTTGGCGATGAGATCGACTGCGGCCTTGGAGAATACGGTCGCGGCGTGGCGCATCGAACGGCCGGAATGCGACCCGCCGCCGACCTTCACGACCGCGGTGTCGCCATAGATGATGCTGACCGCCTCGTCGGGCACGTGCAGCAGGTCGGCAACGACCTGGGAAAAACTCGTCTCATGGCCTTGCCCGTTCGATTGGGTGCCGATCACGGCGTCGACACGGCCATCCGGACGCACTTTGACGCGGGCCTGCTCCTTCGGCGCGCCGATCGAGGACTCGACGTAATTGGCAAGGCCGCGGCCGAGCAGCTTGCCGCGGCGTTTCGCTTCGCGGCGCCGGGCCGGAAAGCCTTTCCAGTCGGCGATATCCATCGCCCAGTCCATGTTGTTCTCGTAGCGGCCGCTGTCGTAGAGCATGCCGACCGCGTTGCGATACGGCATCGCCTTCGGCGAGACGAGGTTCTTGCGGCGGAGCGCGATGCGGTCGACGCCGAGCTGTTTCGCGGCTTCGTCGACCAGCGTCTCGATCGCGAACGTCACCTCGGGACGGCCCGAACTGCGATAGGCGTTGGTCGGCATCGTATTGGTGAACACGGCAACCGAGCGCAGGGTTGCCGCCGGGATTGCATAGGAGCCGGGGATCAGGCCGGAACCCTTGCTGAGCGGCGACAGCGATACGCAGCGCGCGCCGACATTGCTGATATTGGTGGCGCGAAGGCCGATGAATTTGTGCCTTTCGTCGAGTGCGAGTTCGACGCTCGTCACCAGATCCCGGCCCTGATAATCGCTCAGGAAGGCTTCCGAACGCGTCGCGGTGAACTTCACCGGCCGGCCAAGTTTTTTCGCCGCCCACAGCACCAGGCCGAACTCGACGAAGGTACGATTGCGGGTGCCGAAATTGCCGCCGACGTCGGCGGAAATCACGCGTAACCGTTCCGGCGGCACGCCGACGACCTTGATCAACTCGTTCTGCTGGCGTACCGCACCGCCGGAGCCGGCGTACAACAGATAGCTGTCGGTCGCGGCATCGTACTGTCCGAGCGCCGAGCGCGGCTCCATCGGCACGCCAGTGACGCGGCCGATGTGGAATTTCTTCTTCACCACGTGGGCGGCGCGCGCGAACGCCCGATCAGTTGCTTCCTTGTCGCCGAAGAACGTCTCGACAGTGATGTTGTTCGGTACTTGGTCCCACAGCGCGGGCGCGCCGGGCCGCATCGCGTCCTCGGAATGCAGCACGAACGGCAGTTCTTCGTAATGCACTTCGACCGCTTCGGCAGCATCCATCGCCTGTGCTTTGGTTTCGGCCACCACCATGACGACGGCTTCGCCGACATGGCGCACCTTGTCTGCGGGCAAAAGCGCGTGCGGTCCGGCGAACACGGCGGCGCCGTCCGGCCCGGTGAGCTTCATGTCGAATTTGGTCTTCGGCACCGGATCGTGCGGAACGGGACCGATCTTGTCGGCAAGGCAATCGGCGCCAGTGAGCACGCCGACGACGCCGGGCATCGCTTTTGCAGCCACCGCGTCGATGCCGACAATGCGCGCGTGCGGATAAGGCGAGCGCACCATCACCGCACGGGTTTGGCCGTCAACATTGAAATCGTCGGTGAAGCGGCCCTTGCCGGTGATGAGGCGCTCGTCCTCCTTGCGCGGCATGGGCTTGCCGATGAAGCGGAAGCCGGTGTCGTCCGGTCTTGTCTTGTCGTCCATCGGGCCTCGCCGCCTGCAACTGATCGGGCCGGCAACTTACTACACCGCACTCATTTCCAGGACCAGCCATCCGGCGGACAATAGACGCCAGCCATGCTAAAAGCGCGGACGGGCAGGCGTCGGCCATGGCATTCGAATTCGGCGTGTTTCAGGAGTTTCCGCGCAACCCGGCGCAGTCAGACGCGGAAGCATTCGTTCAATTCTTTGCGCAGGCCGACGCCGCCGAAAGCTTCGGCATCGACGCGATCTGGCTCGCCGAATTGCACTTCGCGCCGGAGCGGTCGCTCGCTTCCGCACCGCTCGTTCTTGCCAGCGCGCTGGCGGCGCGCACGCGCCGCATCAAGATCGGCATTGGAGTGCAGGTGCTGCCGCTGTGTCATCCGTTGCGGCTCGCCGAGGAAGTGGCGACGCTCGACCATATCAGTGAGGGACGGTTGATCCTCGGCGTCGGCCGCAGCGGCTTTCCGCGCTCGTACCAGGCCTACGGCGTGCCGTACAGCGAAAGCCGCGAACGTTTCGCCGAAGTGCTGGAAATTCTGCAACGCTCCTGGAGCCATGAACGCTTCTCGTTCAAGGGGAATTTCTACACCTTCAGCGACATTGCCGTCGTCCCGCGGCCGTCTCCCAGCCTGCGCTCGCGGCTGCGTGTCGCGGCCACGAGCGAAGACACTTGCGCGGCTATCGGCGCCATGGGCTTGCCGATTTTCGTGGCCGTGCGGCTTGGCACCTTCGAGGACCTTCTTCCGCAGATTGACGCCTATCGCGCGGCCTACCGCGCCGCCGGGCACGCCGGGCAAGGTGAAGTGTACCTGCGCGTGCCGGTCTATGTCGGCGCGACTGCGGCGGCGGCACACGCCGAACCGGAGGAATCCATCATTCAGTTCTATCGAACGCTCGGGCTGCAATACGAGCGCTCGGCGACGCTTGCGGGTGCGCGCCCGATCGAACGGCGCGCGGAGGGCGGACTGGCGTTGCAAACGATCTCTTATCCGGAAGTGCTGCGCGACAAGGTGATCGTGGGAACGCCCGATGCCGTGGTGAAGCGGCTCGCGGAGGTGACCCGCACGCTCGGTCTCAGCGGCGTGCTCGCCGAGCTCAATTGCGGCGGCCGGCTTTCCGCGGACAAAGTCATACGCTCGCTGAAGCTGATGGGCGAGGACGTGGCGCCGCATTTCCGGTGAAGCGATGCTTCGCAATCCGCTCGTCCCCCCGAAAGCGGCGACCCGGGAAAAGTTATTTGCGAAGTTGATATATTTCCTCTGGATTCCCGCGTTCGCGGGAATGAGCGAAGAGCGGATCGGTCGGATTTTGCTCTTACTTCTCCGGAATAATTGGTAACAACAGGTAAGGCTCCTTGCCCGCGGCAAAGTGCAGCGTATTGCGCGTGGCAAATACGGCATCGGGCCGATCGTCACGATCGGTGTGCAGGAAGGGACCGACGCCCTTCATCGGGTAGGGCGCGTTCGGCAACGCGATATCGCGGCCGTCCACTTCGTAATCCCTGCCGCGGACATTGAGCGCGAGCTGGTAACCAGGCGGCACCACGATCGATGTCGGCCAGATTTCAATGTCGAGTTCGACCGGCTCTCCTGGCCGCAGCGGCCATTCCTCGTCATGGGTGTGCCAAGGACGATATGGCAGCGAGCGGGCCGGATCGAGCTTGCGCTGCGACGCGCGCAACCAGCCAAGCCCGATCGGCACGCGCGCATCGTTGGAGCCGATAAAGGTGACTTCCTTGCCGGTGGGATCGTAAAGCCGCAGCGCCAGGAACAGATCGGCATCGGTGGTCTCCGACGAGACCCAGAGCCTGGCAGCGACCGGTCCGGTCACCTCGAAGCTCCGCGACATTTTCGGCGTGCGGAAGAACAATCCGTCGCCGGTCGTCTCGTAGTTCACAACGGTGTTCGCTGCCGGCATTTGCGGTGACAGAAGCATGCCGTCAGGCTGCAAATAATATTTGGTCCATTGCGTGCGCTTGAGCGGCCATTCATTCTCGGCGCGCAGCACGAATTTTTCGTGCGGATGACGGACATTCAGGGACACCGGCGGCTGCTTGTCCCATCCGGTGTCCTTGCCTTTGAGAAAATGGCCGAAGAAGCGCCGCTGCACCGCGTCGCCGTAATTGCTGTAGAAATGGGTGAAGTGGGTGTCGCCGTGCACTTCTAGCCATTTCTGTTTCGAACCGGCCCGCAGATAGCCCTCGAAATTGCCGCGCGTGTGCAGTCCCATGCCGCCCCAATTGGTAGCGGAAAGCAGCGGCGTCTCGATTACGGCAAAGTCGGCGGTGCGCGCGGCGTGATAATCGTCGAGCAATTTGCGGCGTTTCGCTTCACCGGGCGAATCGGCCTGCGTCTCGGCAAGTTCGGCATCTGAAAGTGTGTCCGGACCGGCCACCAACTCGCCCGTGACGACGCTTCTTGCGCCGCGCGTCCCGACGCCGTGCTGCACGTTTGCCACCTGGCGCGGGTACCAACTGCTGAAGAAATCGCTGAGAATGCCGCCATGCCGGCACAGCTCGCGATAATAATCGGACGATCCTTCCCAGACGCAGAGCGCGGCAAGATGCGGCGGCTTCAATGCGCCGACGGTCCATTGATTCATCGCATAATAGGAAATGCCGTTGAGGCCGACCTTGCCGTTGCTCCACGGCTGCGTGCCGGCCCATTCGACGCATTGATACAAGTCCTCGGTTTCGCGTGGCGACCAGACATCGATGACGCCCGGCGAGCGGCCGGCTCCGCGCGAGTCGACACGCACGCAGACATAGCCGTCCGGCACCCATTTTTCCGGATCGACCAGCTCCCAGTTCTGATATTTGTTGCTCGAGCCTTGCAACACCTCCGGAGCCGCCTGGGTCAGGCGATCCCAGTTGCCTTTGTAGCCCTCCTGGAAGGCCAGCCCTTTGGCGTAAGGCCCGTAGCTCAGGATAACCGGATATCTGCCGCCGCCGATTGGGCGAAAAACGTCGGCGCACAGCACGATGCCGTCATCCACCGTGATCGGCACATCCCAATCGATCTGCATCCCGTCGCGAATCTCGGATTTCATGTCATCTCGTCCAGCCGTACGGCCTTGCCGGTTTCGACGGCGCGCTCGATAGCGTAAGTCGTCTTGAGATTGAGCATTGCCTGCTCGGCCGTGGCGTGCACGTCGCCGCCACGGCCGGTCGAGAGAAAATCGAGCCAGGAGCGTGTCTCGTTGCCGAGCGGTCCCCAGAAGTCGTCCATCGCCCAGTCGCCCGCGGTATTGCTGCCGAGAAACGCCAGGTTGATGGAATGACCCGGCACGTAAGGGTGCGGAATGCCCTTCTCAGAGAAGATCAGGTGCTCCATGTGATCGTCGTCGATGATCATGGTGCCCTCGGTACCCAGAAGCTCGACGCGATCCGACTGCCCTTGCGTCGGATAATTCGCCGGCAGCGCGTAGCTGATGCCGAAATTGATCACCGCGCCGTCGGCAAACGTCACAATCGCCCAGGTCACGTCGTGCGCGCTATAGCCGGCGTCGCGGAAGATGCCGGACTGGCCGCGCGCCACGACCTCGACCGGCTTGTTGCCGTCGAGAAACCAGCACATCAGGTCAACGTAATAGGTCAGCACGTCGAGCACAGGCGTGGCATGCGGATCGCGCTTGAGGATGGCGAAGGTCTGTGCCCGTGAATTATAGACACGCGCCAGTCCGCCGCTGATCCGGCCGAGCCGGCCGCGGCGCATCTGCTCCTTGGCGCGCAGGAAGCATTCCTTGAAGCGCCGGCTGTAACCGACGCGCAGAACCCCTTTGGTCCGCTGCAGCGTATTGACGATGGCTTCCGCATCGTTGAGCGACAAGGCCAGCGGCTTCTCCACCAGCACCGCCTTGCCGAGCTCCAGCGCCTTGACCACCGGCGCGGCGTGCTCGCCCTCCGGAGTAGAGACAAAGACCGCATTCACTTCCGGGCGCGCGATCACCTCGTCGTTGTCGCCGGAATGAAAGTCGGCCCCGGCGAGCTCCGCCAATTTTTTGGCGTTTGCCGGATCCTTGTCGGACACGGCGACGAAGTGCACCGCTGGATGTTTCGCCGCAAGCCGCGCGCGCAACGTGCCGATGCGGCCGGAGCCGATCACGGCGATGCCGAGATTCTTTGCCCGCACGACTTCCTCCCCTCGCGTTATGTTACTCTCGTCGCCGGCCAAAAGCAGGAGGTTGCGCGCCTGGTCGAAGAAGAAGAGGCCGAGAAATAAGACGCCAGATGACCGGCCCGCCGGATGGGCCTAGGCCACTTTTCTGGCGTTGAATTCCTGCTGCCAGCGCCGCACCCGGCGTTCGTCGACGTCGACACCCAGCCCAGGGCGGTCAAGCACAGTGAGATGGCCGTTCTCGACGCAAAGCGGATCGGTGACGACATCCTCGGCCAAGCCGGGGCTGGTGATGGTCAGGCCCCACGCCAGCGACGGAACGGCGGCGGCGAGGTGCATGGCCGCTGCCGAGGCGACACTGGTCTCGCCGGTCTTGCAGGAAATGTTGAGTTTCATGCCGAGCCGATCGCATAGCCGGCTTGCCTCGTATACCGCGCGCACGCCGCCGAGCTTGATCGCCTTCAGGCTCACGCCGTGCGCCGCCTTGCGGTCGTGATGGCGTTCAATGTCGTCGCGCGAATGGATGCCTTCGTCGGCGCCGATCGGCACGCGGCTCGCGGCCGCCACGCGCGCCATGCCGGCAAGATCATGCGCGGGGACAGGCTGCTCGAAAAAGCCGAGTGCGCACTCGCCGATCGCGCGCACGTAGCGAACTCCCTGCTCGGCATCCCAGCCCTGATTGGCATCGGCCGAAACCAGACAATCCCTGTCGAGGACGCCGCATACGTCGCGCGTCCGCGCGGCATCGGCCTCGGGTGCGCCGACGCCGACTTTCACTTTGTAAATGACATAGCCAGACCTGCGGCGATCCTGTGCTTCGCGCAAGTCGGCCGCCGCATCGTCGGAGCCGATGACGGCGAGTAGTGGAATGCGATCGCGCCGCTTGCCACCGAGCATGGCGTGAAGCGGTTTTCCGGTGGCGCGGCCGACGAGGTCGTGCAGCGCGATCTCGATCGCAGCCTTGGCGCCGCTGTTGCCGTGCATCTGCGCGTCCATTGCCGCCGATACACCGGCAAAGTCATCGGCAGGACGTTCGAGCAGGCCGGGGGCCATGTAGGCCACCGCCGCCATCATTCCGGCGACGGTTTCGCCGGTCATGGTCGGCGCCGACGCCGCCTCGCCCCAGCCGACCGCGCCGCCGTCGGCCTCGATCCGGACCAGAATATTATCGGCGCGCGTCACCGTTTCGCCGGCCATTTTCACCGGCTTCTTCATCGGCAGACTGACGGCGATGGGCTCTATGGATTTGATGCGCACGATTGTCCCCGGTTGCGTGGGCGAATTCTACGGGGGCGCGATGCCCAACCACAAGCCGCAAGGGAGACGCCAGACCGTCATTCGGCGGCGATGCGATAGTCGATGCCGAGGCTGCAATCGCCGATCGCGGCCGGGTTCATCGGCTTCGTGACCGAGCAGATGTAATACGAACTGAACATGCTCTCGTTCATATCGACAGGTTCGGCGACGGCAGCGAGTTCCTCCCAGGGGTGGATGAACGGATTGCCAAGCATAGTGTGTTTCATCAGCCACAGGCTGAACGGCAGAATGAGCCGCCCGCCCAGCCCCGGCGGAACCTTGGCATCCATGATCACGAGACGGCCACCGGGCCGAAGCTGATCCCATACGCGTCGTAGCACGTCACGATGATGCGGCATTGTGTTGAACGACAGGCTGAACAGCACGCCATCAAGCGGCCGCGGCGCCGAATAGTCGGCCGCGTCGCATTCGGTCAATTCGACATTGCGCCAGCCGTTGCTGTCGCGAAGCCGTTTTGCCTTGCGCAGCATGCCGGGTGAAATATCCACGCCGTAAATTCTGCCGGACGGGCCGACGGCATCACGCAGGTATGGAAAATTCCTGCCGGTACCGCAGCCGATATCGAGTACGGCATCGCCGCGGCTCAAACCCAATTCTCTCGCGGCATTGCGGCGAAGATTCCAGGGAACGAAAAACAGGCGATCGAACAATGGTATAAGATGTGCAATGCGATCATAACGATTGCGAACCGCGCTGCGGTCGCAATCCACCCATTGACAGCCCACGACGTCGCCCCCGCCCCCGCTGGCCTTTTATTCTCCGGAGCAAATAGCTGCCGGCTGGCACTGGTACGCTTCCGTACGGCAGCATAAGTTACACAAAATTTATGCCGCGCCCCGTGTTTTTTGCCCCATCCACCCCAATCACGGGGCGTCATGTGGCCGCAGGCCCATGAAGCAGGGGCATGTACGTCCCAAGCTACCACTCACAGTGATGCCGGTGGCCTTTGCCCCGTTCATCGATTTGGATTGCAATCGGATCGTATGATCGGGCATTGCTGCAAAATGACCTCATCCGGATCATGAAGCGCCCCCAACGCCCCCGCATGCTGTCGATAAAGAGTTTTACCCGGAGCACCACTTATGCGAGCAAAACTCCTGACGGTCGCCTTGGCGCTCGTTTCGCTTGTCGTCTGTGCTCGGGGCTTGAACGCCGATCCGACGCCAGTCGGCCTGTGGCAGGCGGTCGATGACGATACCAAGCAGCCCACAGGCTGGTTCCTGATCACGGAGCAAGGCGGAATCTACAACGGCATCATCGCGAAAATGTTTCTTCAGCCCGGCGATGACCCCAATGCGGTGTGCGATCAATGCAAGGACGATCGCCATAATCATCCGTGGCTCGGCCTGGAACTCATCCGCGGCATGCGGCAGGAAGCCGCCGACAAGTACGGCGGCGGGACGATCCTCGATCCGCGCGACGGCAAAATCTACAAGGCGACCATGAAGGTCACGCCTGACGGCCAGACGCTCATCGTGCGCGGCTATCTCGGCGTCGAATTGCTCGGCCGCAATCAATATTGGACGCGGCTGCCGGATACCGCCTACAGCATGCTCGATCCGTCGGTAAATCCCAACGCGGCGGTCAATCCGGCGCAGGCGGCGCCGGTGGTCCCTGCCCCGCCTGCGCGCAAGCCGGCAACGGCGCCGAAGCCGTAATTGCCCGGCCGAAGAAACTAGTGTTGGCGCGGCTTGCCCATCAGGATGGGTTGGAACAATGCCGCCGCCGCCATGGTCGTCATCAGCGAGATCGCCAGCAACTTGCCCATGCTGGACGTGCCGGGGTGGCTTGAGAACCACAAGCTGCCAAAGGCCGTCGCGGTCGTCAGCGCGCTGAACGTCACCGCCCGCGTCAGCACCGATTGCAGCAGATTGGTCTGCCCCTCGCGCCAAGCCATGATGTAGTAGATCTTGAACGCGACGCCGACACCGAGCAGCAGCGGCAGCGCGATGATATTGGCGAAATTCAGCGGCATCCCGATCAAGACGCAGATTTCGAGCGTGACGAGGCCTGCCATCAGCAATGGAATGAGCGTCAACAGCACATCGCTGATGCGGCGCAGCGTGATCCACAGAATGATCGTGATCGAAAGCAACGCGCAGCCGCCGGCCTCGATGAAGGCGGTCACAACGGTACGCCGCGCCTCAAGGATTGATATCGGCCCCTCGGTCGCGTCGGGGGCGACGGTCAAGACGGCGCGGGCAAACTGCCGCAACACGCTGTTTTTGTTTGAATCGCCCTTCGGCGCCACGTCCACCCGCGCCAGCCCGTCCGGCGTCACCCAGTCGCGCTTCAAATCCGCCGGCAGATTGTCCTGTGTGACCGCCTGCGCCTTTAAGAGCGCGCGCAGGTTATCGAGGATCGTTTTCAACGGCTGAACAAAAACCGCCTCGGCTCTCTGCCGGGCGCCGGGATCGGCCTTGGCCAGTGCGGCCATGGCCGTGGCGAGCCGGCGCGCCGCGATCGCGCCGGTGCCGGTGCCGTTTCCGGCAAGCCGATTGAGCGCATCGACCGTCGAATTGATCATGCTTACGGTCTGCGCATCCGAAGTCGGCGAAGCCGGGGTCTTGGGATTGAGCGCCGCATCGAGCGTCTGCGCCGCGTTGCGGATCAGCCCAAGCTTCTCGTCCTGGTGATCCGGGACGAAAGTCGACAGCGTCACGACGCGCGACACCTCCGGCACGCCGCGCAACTTTGCGGCCAGCTGATCCGCTTGTGCGAGCGTTGGTTTCAGCACCTCGATGTTGTTGGCGCCGCTTTCCGGATCGTTCTTAAGCTCGAGATAGGTCGCAACCGACTCGGCCTTCGGGCTGCGCAAGTTCATCGGATTGAAATCGAACTGAAGCCAGTACAGGAGCGGCACGCCGCAGGCGACCGCGAGCAGCGTGACGATCAGGATCGGCACGCGGTGCCGCTCGAGGAAGGCATCGACCGGCGCGAGATAGGCATAACCGAGTTGCGCCGGCTCACGCGGCGGGTTGAGACGGCTGAGCAAGGCCGGCAGCAGGGTAATACTGGTGAAGAATGCGATCAGCATGCCGACACCGGCAATCAGACCGAGTTCGGAAACACCCTTGTATGCGGTCGGGGTAAACGAGACGAAGCCGGCGGCGGTGGCGAGTGCTGCCAGCGTCAGCGGAGCCCCTGCCCGTTCGCCAGAGCGCAGCAACGCCTGACGCACGTCGTCGACTTCGTGGCGCTCCGCACGGTAGCGAACGCTGAACTGAAGACCGAAATCCACTCCGAGGCCGACGAACAGCACCGCGAAATAGACTGATATCAGGTTGAGCGTGCCGACCATGAGCATGCCGGCTGCCGCCGTGACCGACAGACCGACGACGAGGCACACAAACACGGCAAAGATGATCCGCCACCAGCGCAGCGCCATCCACAAAATGAACAGCACGATCGCAATGGTCACGCCGGCATTGAGAGCAGCGTGATCTTTGATCGTGCCGAATTCTTCGTCGGCCATAGGCACCGGACCGGTCAGCCGCAGACGCGCCTGGTATTTCGATGCGAAATCGGCGTCAGCGACGGCTTTGCGAATGGCGTCGGTCGCCTTCATCCCGGGCTCAAGCTCGGAATAGTCGAGGACCCCCTGAATATTGACGAAATGAAGCAAGTCGCTGCTGCTTGAAGCGTGGCCCTCGACCATGTCGCGCCAGGAAAAGGCCGCCGGCTGATTGGCATTCACCTTTTCGAGGGCGTCGGCGCCGAGCGTCATCGGCCAGGTCATGTTGTCGAGCGTGATCTGACCGCCCTGCACGCCAAGCAGGCCGAATTGCAAGGCCTGCACCACCCCGCGAAGGCTCGGATCGCTGGCCAGCACCTGCACGAGACGTTGCGCCCGGGTCAGCATGGTGAGCTGGGGCCCCAGCTCGTCGAGCGATTCAAGCAGAAAGCCGTTCTGCCTGAAAAAGGAGCCGTCCTTAGGCTGCTGGATGGAGCGAAACAGATCCTTTTGCGGCGACAATCGCTGCACCAGCGCCTCGGTCGCCTCTTGCCCGAGCTCCGGCGTTGGCGCATCGATCACGGCAACGATGAGCTCGTATTGCGGGAAGGCCTTTTCGAACGCCGCTTCGCGCTGCCGCCACGGAATATTGGTGGAAATCAGCTGATTGATGTCGGTCGTCATGGCGAAATGCGTCGCCGCGTACCATGCCGATACAATGCTGAGCAGAATCGCCGCGGCGATGACCGGCCACGCAAAACGCGCGCAAATTTCAATCGCGCGGACGACGACGGCGGTGATGCTCTTCATGGGGCCAGCGGAACGGGATGGTCAGCGGATGGAATGATTGCTTCGAACTACCGTTTGAGGCGTCAGGAGAAAGGCGAAAAGGAGGCGCAATGTTCCCTCTTTTTCGACCCCCGCCGATTCGGGAGCCAAACGCCAGCTTAGATGCCCGAAATGCCGCGAATGTGAAATCAAGGATATTTTCCTAGCCTTTGGTTACGGCTCCAGAGCAACGGTTTCAAGGGGTTTTCCGCCTCCAGCGGCGCTGGTCTGCTGGACAATTGCCGGATTTTTGCCCATTGGTTGGACTGGAAGTGTCCACGATTGATCGGCGCTGCCCCGGCCGTGCTGAGAACCGGGCTTGATTGTCACGCTATTCTTGCCGAAATAACCGGGACGGCCTTCATTCTGGCGGTAGCCGGGCGCTGTTGCGGTGCTTAGCCGCATACTGGACTTCGATCTAGAGGTGTTTTGACGATGAAAGTGATACTCGCCCAGCCTCGCGGTTTTTGTGCCGGCGTTGTGCGCGCGATCGAGATAGTCGAGCGCGCCCTGCAAAAGTACGGACCGCCGGTCTATGTGCGCCACGAGATCGTGCACAATAAGCACGTCGTGGAGAGCCTCAAGGCCAAGGGCGCCCGCTTCGTCGAGGAACTGTCCGAAGTCCCGCCGAACGCGGTGACGATCTTTTCCGCCCATGGCGTCGCCAAGAGCATCGAGGAGGAAGCCGCGTCACGGCAGCTTCCGGTCTTGAACGCCACCTGCCCCCTGGTCACCAAGGTCCATAACCAGGGCAAGCGCTATGTCGGTCAGGGCCGCCGGCTCATCCTCATCGGCCATGCCGGGCATCCGGAGGTCGAGGGCACGATGGGCCAGATTTCCGAGCCGGTGACCCTGGTGCAGACCGAGAACGACGTCGCCTCGCTCGACATCCCGTCCGATACGCCCGTCGCCTACGTCACGCAGACGACGCTCAGCGTCGACGACACCCGCGGCATCATCGCGGCGCTGCACGAGCGCTTCACCGATATCGTCGGTCCGGAGACGCGCGATATCTGTTATGCGACGCAGAACCGGCAGACGGCCGTGCGTGAACTCAGCAAGCTTGTCGACGTTATCCTCGTGGTCGGAGCCAAGAATAGCTCCAATTCCAACCGGCTTCGCGAGATCGGCGAGGAAGCCGGCACGCCAAGCTACCTGATCGCCGATGGCAGCGAGGTTGAGTCGAACTGGTTTCGCAATGCAAAGACAGTCGGCATTACCGCCGGCGCCTCGGCGCCGGAAGTGCTGGTGGAAGACGTGATCGATGCTCTGCGCCGGCTCGGCCCGGTCGAGGTCAGCGAGTTGACGGGGCGTCAGGAAACCATCGAATTCCGCCTGCCGCCCGAGTTGACCGGCGGCACCGCCGTGGGCCACCGCGCGACGGCAAAGGTCTAAACGCCGCGAGCCGCAAATCCGCGGACAAAAACGCCTGAGAGGATAGTGGTTGTGACTGTATCTCTACGCCAGATGACGGCTGTCGGCTCTTACATGATGAAGCAGCGCCTGATGGGGCGGAAGCGTTATCCGCTGGTGCTGATGCTCGAGCCGCTGTTCCGCTGCAATCTCGCCTGTACTGGCTGCGGCAAGATCGACTATCCCGACGCCATCCTGAACAAGCGGCTGTCGGTAAAGGAATGTCTCGACGCGGTCGACGAGTGCGGCGCGCCGATGGTCGCGATTCCCGGCGGCGAACCGCTGATCCACAAGGAGATCGGCGAGATCGTCAAAGGTATCGTTGCGCGCAAGAAATTCGTGTCGCTGTGCACCAACGCGCTGCTGCTCGAGAAGAAGCTGCATCTGTTCGAGCCGTCGCCTTATTTATTCTTCTCGGTGCATCTCGACGGCATCAAGAGGCATCACGACAAGTCGGTCTGCATGGACGGCGGCTTCGAGCGCGCCGTCGATGCGATCAAGGCGGCGAAGGCTAAGGGCTTCACCGTCAACGTCAACTGCACCGTGTTCGACGGCCATCCGGCCGAGGACATCGCGGAGTTTCTCGATCTCACCGAACAGCTGGGCGTCGGCGTCTCGATTTCGCCCGGCTATGCCTATGAGCGCGCGCCCGATCAGGAGCACTTCCTTTCCCGACGCAAGACCAAGGAACTGTTTCGCAAGGTCTTTGCACTCGGCAAGGGCAAGAAGTGGAATCTCACCCATTCCGGCATGTTCCTCGACTTTCTTGCCGGCAACCAGGAGTTCCACTGCACGCCGTGGGGCATGCCGACGCGCAACATCTTCGGCTGGCAGAAGCCGTGCTACCTGCTCGGCGAAGGTTATGCCAAGACCTTCGCGGAACTGATGGAGACCACCGACTGGGATGCCTACGGCACCGGCCGCTACGAGAAGTGCGCGAACTGCATGGCGCATTGCGGCTACGAGCCGACCGCGGCGGATGCCGTGATGAAGCACCCGTGGCAGGCGGCGATGATCGCGATTTTCGGCACGAAGACCGAAGGCCCGATGGCGCCGGAGATCGACATGTCGAAACAGCGCGCGGCGCAATACATCTTCGACGGCCAGGTACAGCAGAAGCTGTCCGAAATCCGCGCCAACGAAGCGCGCGAAAAAGCGGCGAAGGCTGCCAAGACCGCGACCGCGGCGTAAAGCGCCGGCCGCCGTCCCGGACTGGCGATTGTGGCAGGGCCGAACCTTGCGGCAGCTACATACCGAACGCTACCGCGCGCGCGTTGCCGCTTTTGAGATTGCGATAGCGCGCCAGCGCCCACAGCGGGAAGAATTTCGAATAGCCGTGGTAGCGCAAGTAGAACACGCGCGGGAACCCGGTCGCCGTGTAACGCGGCTCGTTCCAGAAGCCGTCGGCGCCCTGATGAGCGGTGAGATAAGCGATTCCGCGCTCGACCGCCGGATGCCCGACCTCGCCGGCAGCCATCAGCCCGAGCAGCGCCCACGCCGTTTGTGACGCCGTCGAGGGCGCACGCTCATAGCCCCTGTAGTCGAGCTTGTAGCTTGAGCCGTCCTCGCCCCAGCCGCCGTCGTCATTCTGGATCGCCGCCAGCCAGTCCACCGCCTTGCGCATTTCCGGCGCGGCGTGATCGATGCCGGCTGCATTGAGCGCGCACAGCACCGACCAGGTGCCGTAGATGTAATTCATGCCCCAGCGGCCGTACCAACTGCCCTCCGCAAGCTGCGTGCGGCGCAGGTAATCGACCGCACGCGCAACCGCGGGGCTGCTGCCGGCGGTTTCGCCGAATTGCGCCAGCATCGATACGCAGCGCGCGGTGACGTCCTCGGTCGGCGGATCGAGCAACGCGCCATGATCGGCGAACGGGATGTTGTTGAGATAATAGAATTCGTTGTCGGCATCGAACGCGCCCCAGGCGCCGTTCTCGCTCTGCATGCCGACAATCCATTCCTTTGCCCGCGCCAGCGAAGTATCGAAGTCGTTGCCGCCGGTCTGACCCTGGACGCGATCCATCGCCATGGCGACGACGGCGGTATCGTCGACGTCGGGATAGTGCGCATTGGCGTACTGGAATGCCCAGCCGCCGGGGCGAAGCTCCGGCCGCCGCGCGATCCAGTCGCCGCGCACGTCGAGGATTTGCTTCGGCACCAGCCAGTCGAGGCCGCGCTTGACCGGCGCCGCGAGACGCTCGCCGCCGGCTTCCAGCAGCGCATGGCAGACCAGACCGGTATCCCAGATCGGCGACACGCAAGGCTGGCAATAAGCTTCGTTCTCATGCACGACCAGCAATCTTTCGACCGACGTGCGGGCGATGGCGCGTTGCGGATGGTCTTCCGGATAGCCAAGCACGTCGAACATCATCACGCTGTTCGCCATGGCCGGAAAAATCGCGCCAAGCCCGTCCTCGCCGTTCAGACGCTCGCTCACCCAGGCGACGGCGCCATCGAATGCGCGCTGCCGCGAGCGCTCGGGAAAATACGGCTCGGTTGCCCGCAACACATTGTCCACGGCGCGGAAGAACCAGAACCACGACGCTTTCTGCTGCGGCGCCTTCGGCGCAGGCCCGATAGTCTCCGGCGGTTCAAGGAAAAGCTCGTCGATACGGACGCCCTTGGCATTGCGCGCCTTGGGCTTCTTGGCCATCAGCACCAGGAGCGGGACGATGACGGTGCGGCTCCAGTACGAAATCTTGTCGAGATGGAACGGAAACCACTTCGGCAGCAGCATGATCTCGATCGGCATCACCGGCACCGCGCGCCAGGGAATGAATCCGAACAGCGCCAGCATGATGCGCGTGAACACGTTGGCCTTGGCGGCGCCGCCGCGGGCGCGCACCGCTTCGCGGGCGCGGCGCATGTGATCGGCGTCGACGGAATCGCCGATCATCTTCAAGGCGAAATAGGCTTTCACCGTCACGCTGATGTCGAGATCGCCATCGGCGAACAGCGGCCAGCCGCCATGCGCGCCCTGGATGCGGCGCAGATAGACCGCGATCTTGGCCTCGAGCGCCGCATCGACCGGCTCGCCGAGATAGTGGCGCAGCAGCACGTACTCGGCCGGAATGGTGGCGTCGGCTTCCAGTTCGAACACCCAATGGCCGTCCGGACGCTGGCAGGCGAGCAACGCTTGCGTGGCGGATTGAATATGTTGCTCGAGCGTCCGGTCGATCACTGCAGCCCGCCAATAATTGAAGCGGCGCGATGGCCGGAGCGGATCGCGCTTTCGATGGTGGCCGGCAAGCCGGTATCGGTCCAATCGCCGGCAAGAACGAGATTGCGCCAGCGGGTTTGCGCGCCCGGGCGCTTCGCGTCCTGCGCCGGCGTGGCGGCGAAGGTCGCACGGCGCTCGCGCACGATCTGCCAGGGCGGCAGCGCCGCCGGCAGGCCGGTCACGCTCGCGACTTCGTTCCAGATCGATTTTGCCAGCACGTCGCGCGCGGTATCGATCAGCCGGTCGGCGGCGCTGATCGTGACCGAAACCCGCCCGGGAAAGGTGAAAATCCATTCCACCATGCCGTTAAGCACGCCGAGGATCGGCGGCGCGGCGGCCGGCGGCTCGATGCGGAAATGGGCGTTGACGATGGCGCAAAACTCGTTCGGCACGTCGAGATCGCTCATCAGCGCCGCGGCGGCGTACGGCGGCACTGCAAGGACGACGGAGTCATCGGCCGCAAGCGCGACGGTCTCGCCGCCGAATTCAAGGGCTTCGATGCGCTCGTCGCCAAAGCGCATCGCGCGCAGCTGATGCTCGAGGCGGATTCCGCCGCCGCGCTCCGCCAGCGTGGCGAGCGCCGGCCCGATCAGCGTCGGACCCAGGCCCTCGCGCGCCAGCAGCGGCCGGCACGCCCGTCCGCCGGCGCCCAGCGTCTCGCGGACGACGGCGGACGCAAGCCTTGCCGCACCATGCGGCGGATCGATGTTGAGCGCGGCGAGGAGAAGCGGCTCGACGAGACGCTTGTAGACCGGGCCGTCACAGGCGATGACTTCGCCGACCGCCTTGCCGGGCGCCGGCCGCAACAGCCGCCGAAGCGGCAAATAGTCCAGCACACCCGTTCCCGGAACGCGACGCCGGCTGTCGAAGATCCACCACGGCAGGCGGCCGTCATTGAAACGCAGCATCCAGCGCTCGTGGCTCGCCAGATCGACGAACGGGAATTCGGCGTGCGCCGGACCGGTCAAACGATCTTCGGCGCCGATGTCGCGAAGATAATCGAGCGCCGCGCGATTACCCGACAGCAGAAGGTGATTGCCGTTGTCGATCGTCATGCCAAGGGTTGCGTCGTGATAGGAGCGGCAGCGGCCGCCGGCAAACGCGGTGGCCTCATGCACAAAGACGCTCTCGCCGCGCGCGGACAGTTTCAGCGCGGCGGACAGACCGGCGAGACCGGCTCCGATGATGTGGATCGTTCGCGCCATCACACCAGGTTGCGCAACAGGATGAGAAGCAAGTTCAGGCGCGAATGGCGCACCGGGATGCGCGGCGGCGCAAAGCCGCGGGCGACGAGTTTGTCGAGAATGGCGCGATAGGCCTCGCCCATGATGCGCGGCGCCCGCACGATACGGCGCGGGCTTTTCGCCATGACGGCCTCGGCGGCCGCAAAATGCCGGCGCGCGGCTTCGATGACCGTGCGACATGCCTCGCCGAGCATCGGATTAGCCAGTACGGTAGACGGATCGGCGCTGATAATTCCCGCGTCGCGCAACGCCTCGCGCGGCAGATAGAGGCGCCCGAGCGACGCATCCTCATCGAGGTCACGCAGGATATTGGTGAGCTGGAGCGCGTTGCCCAGTTCATGGGCAAGCGCGAGGCCAGCTTGGCGCTCCATGCCGAAAACCCGCACCGACAGACGGCCGACGGCGCACGCCACCCGGTCGCAGTACAGATCGAGCGTCGCCCAGTCGGGCGCGCGGATATCGGCGACCACGTCCATTTCCATGCCGTCGATGACTGCCATGAAGTCTTCGCGCGCAAGAGCGAACGCACGCACCGCCTCGGCGAGGCCGAGAAGCGGCGTTGGCGGCGTGCCGTCATAGATTGCATCGATGTCGGAGCGCCAGCGCTGCAACAGTTCGCGCCGCGGCTCACGCGGCCCGAGGTCGTCGGCGATATCGTCGACAGCGCGGCAAAACGAATAGATCTCGAACATCGCCTCGCGCTGCGGTCGCGGCAGTATCCGCATGCCGCGGTAGAACGAGCTGCCGGAAGCGCGTTCGGCGGCTTGTGACGTCGTGTTCACCTATACACCCCGCGGCTTCTGCGGCGCGGCCGCGCGGCGGCGGCCGACCCGGCGCGACGCGCCGGCGAGCACGCCAGCGAGAGTAAGACCGGCGACGGCAGGCATCGAGAGATGCACGCGGTCGCACAGCGGATCGCACCGCATCAGCAGATACGTCAACCGGTGCGCCAGCGTGTTGATGACGGAGACCTCGAGACCCAGCCGCCAGTCGTCGATCAAGCCGGCGAAACCGTCGCTGTCGCTCAGGAGCCGCTCGGTGCGCTGGGCGAGTCCATGGATGCAGTCGAGAAGCTGCGGCGAAGCGCGCGGCGCGGCGAGCGCTTCGACACTCGTTCCGCATGCCGCGAGTGTGTCCTGCGGGATGTAGACACGGTCGAGGTTGAGATAGTCTTCCTTGCAATCCTGCAGGTGATTGATGATCTGCAGTGCCGCGCACAGCGCGTCGTTGGCCGGCCAGGTGTCGCGGCTCTCGCCGTGGACGTCGAGCACGAAGCGGCCGACCGGCATCGCCGACAGCGAGCAATAGCCAATCAGATCGTCCCAGTCGCGGTAGCGCAGCTTGGTGACGTCGAGCCGGAATGCGGCGAGCAGATCCTGCGCGTGTTTCGGCGGCAACCTATGTTCGGCGAGCTCCGCCCGCAGGCGCACCGCGACCGCATCGGTATCGTCATGGCCGGTGAGGCCGGCATCGAGCCGGTCAAGCAGCGCGAGCTTTTCCTGCGGCGGCAATGTCGCGTGATCCGCCACATCGTCGGCGGTGCGCACGAAATTATAGAACGCAAGGATCGGTCCGCGATGGCGCGGATGAATGAGCCAGGACGCCACCGGAAAATTCTCATTCCGGTGACCCTTGCCTGAGCGTAATGCGCTTGCATCGTTCATCGCAGTTCCGAGACATTGGCTTGCGCGCGGCCTTTCCACATGCCGCCGCGCCCGCGCGCATGCTGATAGGCGGAATCAAGCGTGAACGCCATATAGATCGCGGCGATGGCCGGCAGCGCCAATCCCCACAGCGCCGTCAGCCGGTAGAATCGCAGCGTCGGCTTGAACGCAAATGCCATCAGCAGCCAGGTGAAGATGCCGAGGAATTGCGCCATCCCGGTCGCGAACAGCGCCAGCGCCACCGGCGCGAGATAAGTCATCGCCAATCCGACCACCGTGCCGGCGAGCAATAACGGCGAATAATGAAGCTGCGCATAGGCGGTGCGCGAAACCATGCGGCGGATATCGCCGACCGACGGATAGGCGCGGATGCTGTGCACGCGCTCGGTCAGGCCCAGCCAGATCGGACCGTGCACCTTGAGCGCTTTGGCCAGCGCGCAATCGTCGATCAAGGCGTCGCGGATCGCCGCCATGCCGCCGGCTTTGCGCAACACGTCGCGCCGCACCAGCATGCAGCCGCCGGCCGCCGCGGCAGTGGCGCGGCGCGGATCGTTCGACCAGGCGAAGGGGTAGAGCATCTGGAAGAAGAAAATGAACGCCGGGATGAACAGCCGCTCGGCAAAAGATTTACAACGCAGCTTGACCATCAGCGAGGTGAGAACAAAACCGCCGGCCTGCGCCCGCGCGACGAGGTTGGCCAGGGCATCGTGCGCGTAGACGATGTCGGCGTCGGTGAAGAGGATATAGTCTGGCGGCTCTGGCTTTCCTTCGGCGGCTTCCACTCCTTGGGCTTGCGCCCAGAGCTTGCCGGTCCAGCCAGCCGCCAGCGCACGTCCCGGCAGCACGGTCAGGCGATCCGTGGCGCCGATCGCCGCCGCTGCGTCGCGCGCAACCTGGGCGGTGGCATCGCGGCTCTGGTCGTCGACCAGGATGATGTCGAATGGGCCCCGATAGTCCTGCCGCAACAGCGACGAAACGGCCTCGCCGACGCATGCGGCCTCGTCCCGCGCCGGAACGACTGCCGTGATTGCGGGCCACGGCGGCCCGCCCGGGCTGTCGTCATCGCGTTGTGCCGACTGCCAAAATCCGCCCCGCGCTACCAGCAGATACAGCCAGAGCGCGAGCACCATTGACGCTATAAGGTCGTTGGCCACAGATAGTCCCTATCCGACCGATCCGTCGTTATCCCGTAAATGTAGGATCAATTATAGAACCCCCTAATCTTGCCGGGCCGCTGGTTAATGCCGTGATGGACGCAAAAAGCACCACTTTCGTTTCGAGCCTCGACGCGGTCGCCGCCGACATCGAGGCGCTGCTGGATCGGCTGCTGGCGCCGGAGCCGGCAGAAGGCGAATTGATCCGGCCGACGCGTCTGATCGAGGCGATGCGTTATTCGAGCCTTAATGGCGGCAAGCGCTTTCGGCCCTTTCTGGTGGTCGAGAGCGCCGCCCTGTTCGGCATACCGCGGCAGAACGCCATGATGGTGGGGGCAGCGCTGGAATGCGTGCACTGCTATTCCCTTGTGCACGACGATCTGCCGGCGATGGACAACGACGACGTGAGACGTGGGCAGCCGACGGCGCACAAGGCCTTCGACGAAGCAACCGCAATCCTCGCCGGCGACGGCCTGCTCACATTTGCCTTTGATATCCTGTCGCGGCCGCAGACCCATGCCGACCCGATGGTCCGCGTGGAACTCGTCACCGCACTGGCGCGAGCCTCGGGTGTCGGCGGCATGGCGGGCGGCCAGATGCTCGACCTCGCCGCCGAGGGCCGCTTCGTGAAGCAGCGCGCGACACAATTCAGCGAGAGCGAGGTGCGGACGTTGCAGGCGATGAAGACCGGCGCTCTGCTGCGCTTTGCCTGCGAAGCCGGTGGCATCCTTGCCGCCGCCTCCCCACCGCACCGCCAGGCGCTGGAGCGTTACGGCACCGCGGTCGGTCAGGCGTTCCAGATCGCCGACGACCTTCTCGATCTCGAGGGCGATCCGGCGTTGGTCGGCAAATCGACCCGAAAAGATGCCGCGGCGGGCAAGGCGACGATGGTCAGCGTCCTCGGCGTGGCAGCGGCGAAAGCACGGCTGAAACAACTCGTCGCCGCAGCAGAAGAGGCGCTGGCGCCGTTCGGTTCCGCGTCCGCCACGCTTATCGAGGCTGCCAGATTTGTAGCTGAACGGCGTGCATAGATGGTGACAGTAGCGTGACCGTGGATAGAACCGTGCCGGCGATTGCGACACCGATTAGGCGCTATTGGGGTGCGACTTTCATGTCGGCCCGATTGAACTTCAGCCGCGGCGGTCCTATTTGCTGCCCGTCGCCGGCGATCGCGCTTCTCAACCGGGCAGGAAGTGGGCCCGAACCTTCCATGCAGTTCGGGATACCCAGTACAATATGACAAAGCGTGCGCGATGGTACGTGTTTACGGCCGCGGCCTTGCTCGCTGCGCCGTTGCTTGTTTCGATTGCAGCCGGGCCCGCTGTCGCGCAACACAAAACAGAACGGTCGCTGGCCAAAACCGCGCCAGCAGCCAAGCCGGCGGTTGCAGCCCCCCAAGTCAAACAACTTCCGCCGCGTATTCCGTTCACGGCCGCCGACGAAGCCGCTGCGACGATTCCCGGGATGCCGGATGCCCGCTTCTGGGCGGATTCGGTCGCTGATTTCAACACCGCGTTGCCGCCGCAGCCGGGGCCGTGGCTGGCATTATCGAGCGGTGGCGCGGACGGCGCCTTCGGCGCCGGCTTTCTCAACGGCCTGAGTGAATCGGGCAAGCGCCCGGACTATGCGGTTGTCACCGGGGTAAGCACCGGCGCTCTGATGGCGCCATTCGCATTTGCCGGTCCGAAATACGACGCCGCGCTACGCGCCGCTTACACGAAGATTACCGCAGCCGATATTTTTGAGATCGGCAGCACCGGCGAAAGTTTCGTCGACTCCTGGCCACTGAAAGACCTGATCGCCAAGGAGATCACGCCCGAGTTGCTCGCAGACGTCGCCGCCGCGCACAATGCCGGCCGGCGGCTGTTCGTGGTCACAACCGATCTCGATGCCGAGCGCTCGGTGGTCTGGAACATGGGCGCCATCGCGGCACACGGCGGCGACGCCGCGCTCAATCTGTTCCGCAGCGTGCTGCTTGCTTCCAGTGCCATTCCGGGTGGCTTCCCGCCGGTGTTGATCGACGTCGAAGCAAACGGCAAGCCGTTTCAGGAAATGCACGTGGACGGCGGCGTCGGCGGCCAATTCTTCGTCGCGCCGGCCGCCGTATTGGCAAGTACAAGCGACTATCACCTGCCGGCGGCGCGGCTCGATCTTGTCATCAACAGCGATCTTGAGCCGGAGTTCGAGGTCGTCTCCCGTTCGACGCCATCCATTCTCACTGCGACGGTCGGCGCGGCAGTCAAGGACGACACGCGCTTGATGATGGACCACGTGTACATCGCGGCAAAGCGCAGCGGCGTCGATTTCAATGTCGCCACCATCCCGCAGGACTTCAGCGCGCCTAGCCGTGGTCCGTTCGATCCTGAGTACATGGGCGCCCTGTTTGGGGTTGGCGAGACCCTTGGCAAAAGCGCAACGCCGTTTGCCAATCAACCGCCACCCTATCCTGGCCCGCCGGCAACTCACTCGCGCAGCGAAAAAACAGGGGCGAACTGATGAGCAATTTGAGGCACTTTATTCCAGCATTAGCGATTGCAATTCTATTTGCAGCGACCGGCGTCACGCCGTCCGATGCAGCGTCGTTCGATGGTCAATGGAGTGTGGAAATCCAGACCGTGCAAGGCAAATGCGGCACCTATCGCGCCGCGGTCGAAATAGTCAACGGACACGTGGTCGGCAGTCCGGGCGATTACGCGATCTCCGGCAGAGTGAGCCCCAGCGGCGCGACCGCCGTTACGGTCATCAACGAACAAGGCAGTGCGACCGGAACCGGTCGTCTGCACGGTTCATCCGGCTCCGGTCAGTGGCGGTCGTCGAGCGGCGAATGTTCCGGAACGTGGACGGCAACTCTGCGTCCATAGTTAGTTATTGTTATTCACTTTTTGTCGCATTGGCGTCGTGCCGCAATCATGGGATGATTGAAAACCGGAGTGACCCGATGACGAAATTGCAAGGCGCTGTTGCGGTAGTCGCGGGCCTGCTGCTGGGAATTGCGGCAGCGCCTTCGGACGCTGCAACACGCTATGCACGCACCAGGGCCTTCGACGGCGTATGGAGCGTGGCGATATTCACACAGGCCGGCTCTTGCCCGGCCAGCCTGCGGTACCCGGCCGTGATCTCGAATGGGCAGGTGGTGAAGGCCGAGGGCGAATTCGGTTACGATATCTCGGGCGCGGTCTACAGCACCGGGACCATCGTCGTGACTGTCAGCGCTGGCGGCCAAAGCGCGACGGGCCGCGGCCGCCTGAAACGCACACAAGGTAGCGGCGCCTGGGTCGCGACAGGCGGCCAATGCCGCGGACTCTGGAAAGCCGCGCGGCGGAGCTGAATTTCATCCCGTCTTGCGCGCCGGCACGTTGGCGTTCCACCACGGACAGACGTCCGCCGCGCGCAGGTAGTTGCCGTCCATGACGTTGACCGGAACGCGCACGCCCGATTGCGCGACTGAGGCGCGCAGGTCGCGCGACTGTTCGAGTGCCTCGGGCGTCAGCCACTTGCGATCATGGCCCCAAAGACTGGGGCCTTCGCTGCGCTCTTCGGGAACCCAGGTTGCCGGATCGAGGGTGCGGCCGCCCCAGCCGTATTCGAACAGGAATTTCGATGGCGACCATGAATAGAACGACGTGACGTGATCGTTGACGTGGCGACCCAGCGTGGTGCCGATCATCTCCGGCTTGCGCAATGCGATGTCGTAGCCCTGCCCGACATCGTCCAGATAACAAAGCTCGACCATGAGATGATGGATGCCGTTCTTGCCGGTATTGATGAAGGCGAGACTGTGGTGCCGCGCATTGAGGTGGAAGAAGGAAGCGGCGAACGGTTTGGTGAAATAGTCGGTGAGCTTGAAATTCAGGATTTCGGTGTAGAACGGCAGTACCTCGTCCAGGCTTTCCGCCGTGAGCACCGCATGGCCCATGCCGAGCGGTCCGGTGCGGAAACCGGAAATGGAACGGCCGGGCTTGAACGGATCGGTCGCGGTCTCGGCGCCATGGAACGCCTCGAGCCGATTGCCGATCGGGTCGGAGAAAACGATCAGGTCCCTGACGCGGCGCTCCTCGGCCAGCGCGCGCGAGCCGCGCGCGACCCTGACGGCGTTTTTCTCCAGGTGCCCGGCCAGCGCATCGAGCGCTTTGGCGTCGGCGACTTCCCAGCCGTAGAACGACGGGCCTTCATCCTCATCGCTGTGAATGATCACGCGCTGCTTGCGGTCGTCCATGCGCAGCGCCAGCGTGCCGCGGCTCTTGTCGACCATCTGCATGCCGAGGAAATTGGTGCCGTAACCGGCCCAATCCTCGAGGTTTTTGGTGCGGATACCGACGTAACCCAGGGCGTTAAGATGCATCGACGGCGCTCCTGCAAGATTTCGCTAACCTATCATATTGAAGCCAAGGCGTAAAATCGGAAGCTAAGGCGTAATATCGTCCTTCAAGCGTTAAAACGGTTCGGACCGGTCTTGACCGGACTCTTCCCGATTGGCGGCGCGGAACATGCTCGCAGAACTGGCGACCGGCAGCAGCGATGTATCCCTTTTGCCAGCGCCCCGCTTGCCGCACAATCCGTTGCCGCCAAGCATTCGCCAAGAGGTCACCAGATGCAGAACGTTTTCGGCGCCAAACTCGGATTAATCCCGGTAATGCTGGTCACCCTGTTGCTTGTCGGCCTGCCGACAGCGGTCTGGCTCGACTTGCGCAACCTGTCCGACGCCAATTTGCGGCTCCAGGCATCCGATTTGAACTCGCTGATTACCAGCGTTCGCGGCTATTACGCCAGCAACGTCGTCGCCCGTGTCCTGGCGTCGCCGGGAACCACCAAAGTGGTGCACGATTATCAGGACTTTCCCGGCGCCATTCCGATTCCCGCAACGCTCTCGCTCGAGCTCGGCAAGGTGATCGGCGAGCAGCAACAGAACATCACCTATCGTTTCATCTCCGATTATCCGTTCAAGAACCGCCCGGCGCACGCGATGGACCAATTTGAAGCCGACGCGCTGCAAAGCCTGCGGGACAATCCCCATCAACAGTTGATCGCCACGTCGGCGTCGGTGTTCAGCGACAGCGTGCGCCTGATAGCACCCGTGATCATGGGGCAAGCTTGCGTTAACTGCCACAATTCGCACCCGGAAAGCCCGAAAACCGATTGGAAAGTCGGCGACGTTCGCGGCCTGCAGGAGGTCGCCATTGCGCAGCCGATCGGCGGCAATATCTTCGCCTTCAAATATCTGCTGGCCTACTTCGTGCTCGTCGCCACGGTCGGCTTCACGTTCATCGCCTTGCAGCGGCGCCAGGCCGCCGTCATCCAGAACATGAATATCGAGCTCGAGACCGCCAATAATTTCCTCGCCTCGCTGTCGATGAAAATCTCGCGCTACCTGGCGCCGCAAATCTACAAGAGCATTTTCAGCGGCCAGAAGGATGTCACCATCCACACCGAGCGCAAGAAGTTGACGATTTTCTTTTCCGATATCAAGGATTTCACCGCCACGACGGAGCGGCTGCAACCAGAACAGATCACGCAATTGCTCAATGAATATTTCACCGCGATGTCCAAAATTGCGCTCTCCCATGGCGGCACCATCGACAAGTTCGTCGGCGACGCCATGCTCATTTTCTTCGGCGATCCGGATACCAAAGGCGAGGCCGAGGATGCCAAGGCCTGCCTGCGCATGGCGATCGAGATGCAGAACAGGATCGCCGAGCTGAACGCCGAATGGCGCAACACCGGCATCGAGCATCCGTTCCGCGTGCGGATGGGCATCAACAGCGGCTTCTGCAATGTCGGCAATTTCGGCAGCAACGACCGGATGGACTACACCATCATCGGCGCCGAAGCCAACCTCGCCGCTCGGCTGCAATCGATCGCCGAGCCTGGACACATCGTGATCAGTTACGAAACCTATGCCTTCGTCCGCGACATCGTCGCCGCCCAGGCGCTCGCGCCGATCACAATGAAAGGCATCAGCCGCGAGATCGTGCCCTATGTCATCAATGGAATTTTCGATTCGGCCGGCGCCAACATTCAGGTCTTCAGCGAGCATCTGACCGGCATGGATTTTTATCTCAACGCCGCCATGATCGATGCCGGCAACGCGTCCCGTATCCGCAAGATATTGCAGGCTGCGCTCACGGCATTGGACCGGAGCGCACCGGCATCCGCGTAATGGCGGGTGCGGCGGCGAGGCATTTGCGCCCTGCTCGTTTTCAGTCGAATCCGAGAAAGCTGCAGAAACCCGCAAGCTCCGCGCGCGGCGAGCGAAAGCTGTTCGCCGGATGCTTGTGGTCGCCGTAGCCGATGGCGACGGCGCAAAATAGCATCTGCTCTGGCGGCATGTTCACGAAAGGGCGGACGATACGGTGCATGCGCGCCCATGACTCCTGCGGACAGGTGTCGAGGCCGTAGCCGCGGGCCAGAAACATCAGCGCGTGGATGTAGCCGCCAAGATCCGCCCATTGGCCGGGGCCGAGCTTGCGGTCGATGGCGATGAACAGCGCCACCGGCGCATTGAAGAATTCAAAATTCCGCTTGTATTGCCCGAGCCGCCCCTCGGCGTCGTCGCGGGCGATATTGAGCGCGCCGTAAAGCTGGATGCCGTGATGCTCGCGGCGCTCCTTGTAGGGTTCCCACATGGTCTTCGGATAGATCGGATACTCGGCATCGTCGTGGCGCGGGTCGTGGCCCGCGATGTGAGCAGCCACCTTTTGTTTCAGGTCCTGCAGCGGTGCGCCGGCAAGTGCGTAAACCTGCCACGATTGCAGATTGCCTCCTGATGCCGCCCTTGCCGCCTTCTCGATCAGTTCACGCACGATTCTCGAATCGACCGGCTTGTCGAGAAACCAGCGGCAGGAAATACGGGATTCGACAGCCTCAAAAACGTCCATGATCATTCCGCTGTGATATGGGCGAACGCGACGACCTTGCCCCATTTCGCGGTTTCCGCGACGATGTATTTTGCGAATTCCGCGGGACTCATCGGGTTGACGATGACACCCAATTCGTCCAGCCGCGTCTTGAATTTTTCGTCGGCCAGCCCGGCATTCACCGCTTTGTTGAGCGTGTCGACAATGTCGTCTGGCGTATTCTTCGGCGCACCGATGCCGAGCCAGCCGCTGCCCTCATAGCCCGGCAGGAATGCACCGATTGGCGGCACGCCGGGCAAGACATCCAAAGACCGCGCTGTCGTCACCCCAAGCGCGCGCAGTTTGCCCGATCGCACATAGCCAAGGACCGCCGGAACCGGATTGAATGAGACCTGCACCTGTCCACCGAGCAGATCGGGGAAAACACTTTCCTTGTACGGAACGTGGACCAGATCGACGCCGGCCATCATGCCGAACAATGCGCCGAAGATATGCGGCAGGCTGCCGTTGCCGGACGATGCCATATAGATCTTTCCCGGATTGGCTTTGGCATAGGCGATGAACTCGGGAATGGTTTTGGCCGGCACCGCCGGATTGACGACCATGGCCAGGGGAATACCGCCGATGCTGGCAACCGGCGCGATATCGCCGACAAAATCATAGTGGAGCTTGTAAACCCAGCCGTTCACCGCATTGCCGGCGAGCGCAAGCAATAGCGTATAGCCATCCGCCGCGGAACGCACGACGTATTCGGTCGCGATGCCGGTTGCAGCGCCGGGCCGGTTCTCGACGACAAACGGCTGGCCAAGCCGCTGCGACAGCCACTGACTGACCAGGCGCGCAACGATGTCAGGCGAGTTGCCGGCCGGAAGGCCGACAATCACGCGCACCGGCCGCGACGGATAAACTTCGGCGGAAGCGACACGTGAGACCGCCGATATCGCAGCCGCGCACGCCGCGCCGTGAAGGAGTCTTCTGCGCCGAATTTTCACGACCACGCGTTCAATACGGTGTCTTGTTGATCTCGCCCGATGCGGTGACGTACCAGCGCTCGCTGATGAACGGCTTGCCGGCCAGCCGGTCGGCGAGCCAGTCGGCCAGCATGATGGGCGGAAATGGCCCGAGATTGGCGGCGGGCACATTGCCGACCGAGTGGCGTGATTCCTGGTAGACGACCATCTGCTTCGGCCCTTGGAGCGTGGCCATCAGCCGCTCGGAATGTTCGAGCGGGCTCAGTTCCTCGGCCTCGCCGGCGACGCAGAGATAAGGCACGCGGATTTTCTCGACGTGGCCTTCCCATGTAATCGTCTTGCGGAATTCGTCGAACTCATCCTCGTCGGTGATGCCGGACATATACATGAAGCGCTTCTTGAAAGTCGGCGAGGCTTCCTGAAAAATCGTATGGCAGCCCGGCTCGTGACATACCGACATCACCGCGCAGGCTTTTATCCGTGGCTCGTTGGCGGTCAGCACGGTGCCGAACAAGGAACCGAAGCTCGTGCCGGCGACGGCAATGCGCGTTGGGTCAAGCTCCGGCCGCGCCGCGATCCAGTCGGCAAGCGCCGGGCCGGCCGCCATCCAGTTTTCCATGGTGAAGTGAAGCCCGATCATCGGCGCTTCGTATTGCCCCGGTCCGTCGATCGCGAGCACCGCCATGCCGCGATTGAGAAATTTGTCGCCGTAGAGCGCAACCTGGATTTCCTTGTAGCTGTCCATGCCGGGCACCGCGATCACCACCGGCAGCCGCCCGCCGGAATGGCTTGTCGTGTGGCTTGGCGGCAAATGCAGCCAGGCCGGGATCGCCTTGCCGGCAAACGGCACCCACACCGCCTCGACATGATGATCGGCGAGCGCGGCATATTTGGCGTAACATTCGCGCTTCTTGTTGTTGTAGGTGATGTTGGTCTCGTCGTTCTCGTCATAGGGCCATTGCGCTGCGCCCCAATGCACCGCGGCCATGAAGAAATTGTCGCGCGCGGTGACCTTGCGGTCGGCCTGCGCCGCGGCGTTGGCCTTGGCCTCGCGCCGCCGCGCCACTGCGGCGAAGGCCGGACCGATATCGGCCATTTTCTTCACCCGCTCGCGGATGCCGGCGAAATCGGCATTGGCCTCGATGCCGCACGGCAGATGGATGTAGAGCGAGCGCGGCTGGTCCCAGTCGATGCCATTGGCGCGAATGATATTGTCGATCAGCCAGCGCTGCGCGTCGAAACGGCGCACACGCGGCGAGCCGCGCTTGTCGAGAATGGGCGGAAATCCCTGCTGTGGGCGGTTCATGGCGTAACGCTCCCTGGTCGTGTCCGGTTATTATCGGCGTGACCGATGGCCTATTGTCAACGCCGCTTGCTGCGCTCCGCGGCAAGCCGGGCGACCGCTCTGCGGTCGGCTTTTCCGGTTGGTCCGCTCGGCAATGCGTCGCAAAGATGAAAAACATCTGGCACCTTGAAGCGCTCGATACGCCCAAGGAGCCACTCGCGCAGGGCGCCTTCGTCGATCCGGGCGTTCTGGCGGGGGACGATCGCGGCATGGATGACTTCGCCAAGGCGCTCGTTGGGCACGCCGGCGCAAAGCGCCGCGGCGATATCCGGGTGCCCGGTCAGCAGGTTGTCGATCTCGAGCGGCGCGATCTTGTTGCCGCCGCGCGAGATGATGTCCTTGGCACGCCCGACGAGCGCAACGCCGCCGTCGGCCGACGCCCTGGCGAGATCGCCGGTCTTGAAGTAACCGCCGTCGAATGACGCTGCCATCAGTTCGGGATTGTCCAGATAGCCGAGCATCCCGAACGGCGTTCGGATTTGCAGCTCGCCCGTTTCGCCGGCTTCGGCCGGACGGCCGTCTTTGACGAGCCGGAACACGACTTCCGCGGTGGGTCGCCCGATCGAGCCAAAGCCCTGCGGCTGGTCCGCAGGTCCAACACAAAAATCGCAGGAGCCGGTTTCGGTCAGCCCGTAGAGATCGTAGATCGCGGCCGGCGAGAAGCGCTGCATTTCGTGTGCGAGCGCCGGTGCAAGCACCTCTCCGCCCGTCAGAATGAGGCGCAGCCCGGATGCGCTTTCGGTACTTAGTTTCACGAGTTCCCGAAACATCGTTGGGACGCCGGCAGCGGCCGTGGCATCCGCCAGTCCGCGTTCCATGGCATCGCGGGAAAATTTCGGCATCAGAATAAGCCTCGCGCCCTTTATCAAGGTCAGCAGGGCGACCCAGAGACCGAAGATGAAGGTGAGCTGTAGTGGGCAAAGCACGACTTCGCTTGAGTCGATGCACAGCAGGCGGTCCAGCACCATAAGCTTGCCGGCGAGCCGCTGATGCCCGATGACGACGCCCTTGGGTTCGCCGGTACTGCCCGAGGTAAAAATCACCAATGCGGCGCTACGGAGCAGCGGCCGATGCTGCGGCGGCGACGGCCCGATAGCATCGATCCGGTCGCCGTCGATGGAATATCGCGCGCCGGTCGCGCGCTGCAGCCGTTCGACAGTCGACAATGCGGCGGCAACATGCAGCGGCACCGCCACCGCGCTGGCCCGCCAGATGCCGAGCAGTGCGCCGAGGTCGGACGGCCTGTTGCCGATACGGACATGAACCGGCTCGTTTGCCGTTATCTCACGATCGAGCAGCTTGCGCCGTACCGTTTCGGCGAGCGCCAGCAAGTCTTCAGGCCGTTCGCATTGTCCGTCCACACTTTCGATTGGACGACCGCCCGCCTCGAACGCGCGCAGGAGAAGCTCTGCCAGCGACCCCATCACGCCAGGCCCGGAAACCGGGCATCGCGCCAGGCGAGAGCGGCCTTGAGGCCTTCGCGCCTGGCAATTTCCATGAATTGAATCTTGTCGGGCGAACCGGCGCCCTCGATCGCCAGGTCGAGGGCGAGCGCCTCCTCGAGAGCTTCCAGCATGTTGCGCGCTTCGAAGGACCGGTTGATTGCCCGTTTGGTTTGCCGGACGAGCTGCGGATCGACCGCTGCGATGTGCTGCGCCAAAGCGAGCCCGACGTCGTCAAGCGCGGACGAAGCCACCACGCGATTGATCATTCCAATGTCGCGCGCGCGCACGGCCGGGATCCGGTCTTCGCCCAGCAGGATGATCTCCTTGGCGATCTTCGGTCCGACCACCCACGGCAGGATCATCGCCACGATACCGGCGCCGAATTTCAGCTCCGGTTCGCCGAAAAATGCGTCCTCCGAGGCGATCGTGATGTCGCAGGCGAGCGCGAGCTCGCAGGCGCCGGCCAGGCACGGGCCGCGCACCGTAGCGATTGTCGGCAGCGGAAAATGCCAAAAGCGCATGATCGTATCAAAATCCTTGCGCAAGATCGGACGCCACGATTCGACACCGGTCGGACGGCGCTCCATTTGCTCCTTGAGATCGAAGCCGGACGAGAAAGCCGGGCCGGCGCCGCGGACAATGAGGACCCGCAGCCCGGCATCGCGCTCGATCTCGTCGAGAGCGACGGCGATTTCATCGAGCATCGCGGCGTTAAGCGCATTGGCGCGCTCCGGGCGGGCCAGCGTGAGGCGAGCGACCGGACCGATCGTTTCTGTGTCGATTGTCGAAAACCGGTCAGCCATTGCAATTCCCCGCCGTCTGGATCCCTTCAAGCTCAGGAGACGCCTCGCACTGTACATTCAAACCCGCGTCCGGGCAGCCGACGACCTTGCCCCATGCGGCGAGGCGGCGTGATGTCTGCGGGGTAACGTTATGGCGGCCATGCAGGCCGAGCATTGACAAGACCGGCACAGAGTCCATCCTGCCGCAACGCCAGGAGCAGCCGATGAACCAGCACAGCAATATCAAGGCCGCGATCGCCTACGACGATCTGCGCGAGTGGCTCTCCGCCGCCGAAGCGCTCGGCGAGGTCAAGAACGTCAAGGGCGCAAGCTGGCAGGAGGATATCGGACTCGCCGCCGAAGCGATCCTGCGCGAAGAGAACGGCCCGTGCGTTGTGTTCGACGACGTTCCGGGCTCTCCGAAGGGCTTTCGCGTCCTGCTTAATATGTTCGCCGGCACGCGGCGCAATATGACGCTGGGCTTTCCCGATCATCTCAACAAATGGGAATTGAGCGACGCCTACCGCGAAGCCTATCTGGTCGATCCGAAACTCATCCCGCACGAGATCGTCGAGGATGGGCCGGTGCTGGAGAACGTGCTCACCGGCGATGCCATCGACGTGACCAAATTCCCGTCGCCGGTCTGGCACGAAAAGGACGGCGGACGTTATATCGGCACCGGCACCTACAGCATCACCCGCGATCCGGAGGAAAACTGGCTCAACGCCGGCGCCTACCGCGCCATGGTGCACGACAAGACATCGGTCGGTTTCGTCACCGCGCGCGGCCATCACGGCTACATCCACCGCGAGAAATATTGGGCGCGCGGCGAAGCGATGCCGGTGGTGATGGTGCTCGGCGGCGATCCGCTGGCGTTCTTCTACGGCGGCGTCGAAGCGCCGTACGGCACGTTCGAGCTCGACATCGTCGGCGGCATGCGCGGCCGGCCGACCAGGATGGTGCGCGGCCAGGTCACCGGCCTGCCCTTCCCCGCCAATGCCGAGATCGTGCTCGAAGGTTACGTCACACCCGACAAGCGCCAGGACGAAGGACCTTTCGGCGAATGGACCGGGCACTATGCCGGCGGCAAGCGGCCGATCCCGGTGCTCGATATCAAGGCGATCTATCACCGCAACGATCCGATCCTGGTCGGCGTGCCGCCGATGGGCGGCGGTCCCGACGAGATGGCGCGCTATCGCGCCGTGATGCGCTCGGCGATGATCAAGCAGAACATGACCAATGCCGGGGTGCCGGGCGTGCAACAGGTGTGGTGCCACGAGGTCGGCGGCGCGCGCATGCTGCACGCGGTCTCGATCACGCAGCGCTATCCCGGCCACGCCGTGCAGGCGGCGCACATCGCCGCGCAGTGCGGCGCCTCGGCCTATGCCTCGAAATATATCGTGGTGTGCGACGACGACGTCGACGTCACCAATCTCGACCAGATGCTGTGGGCGATGCTCACGCGCACCGATCCGAAGGAATCGATTCAGTTCATCACTGGCTCATGGGATTCCAGCGCCGACCCGGCACTGCCGCCGGAACGCCGCGCCGCCGGCGACTTCACGCATTCGGTGGCGCTGATCAACGCCTGCAAGCCGTGGCATTGGCGCGAGAAATTTCCGCCGAGCAACGCGCCCAGCCCCGAGGTCGCGCGCAAGGCGAAGGAGAAGTTCGGCTGGCTGCTCGACAGTAAAAAGTAGCGCCCGATCAAATGTAGATCAGACGGCCGATCTCAACCACTTGCTGGCTTGGCAGATTGAAATAATCCGTCACGTGCGACGCGTTTCTGAGCATGGCCGCGAACAGTATTTCCTGCCAGTGCGGGATGCCCTTGCCGATCGTGCGATGCAGGACATTTTCGTGCCCGACATAGTAGGTCACATCGTCGAGCAGGACCTGACATCCTTGTTGTTGGGCTTCTTTCAGGAGCAACGGAATATCGGGCCGCTGCATGAAGCCGAAATGCGCCGTCACTCGCCAGAACCCTTCGCCTTCCCGCACTACTGACATCCGCTCGGGCCACTGGACCCTAGGCCGCGAGTCGGTCAGGACGGTCAGAACGACGACGCGATCGTGCAGCGCGCGATTGTGCCGCACATGCCAAACCATCACCGGCGGAACGCCGGTCGATGTGCGCGTGAGAAAGACGGCAGTGCCGGGAACCCGCGGCAAGCCGCGGGCGCCGATTGCGGCGAGAAATTCGGACACTGATATTTTCGTTTGCGCCAGGCGGTGGGCGACTGCATCGGAGCCGCGATGCCAGATCAGCATGGTCCCGTACACGGCCGCGGCAAGCAGCAGCGGCACATACCCGCCCTCGGCGATCTTCGTCGAATTCGCCAGGAAGAAGCCGGTATCGACAGTCACGAAAATGCCTGCCACGACAATGCTGGTCGTTATTTTCCAATGCCAGATTTCGCGCATGGCGACGTAGAGAAGGAACGACGTCATCAGCATCGTCAAGGAAACAGCGATGCCATAAGCGGCAGCGAGATCGTCGGACCTGTGGAACAGGATCGTCAGCGCAATCGTGACGGTCATCAAAAGCCAGTTGACGACACCAACATAGATTTGCCCGTAGCCCTTGTCCGAGGTCTGCTTGATATGCAGCCGCGGCAGCCAGCCGAGCTGAATCGCCTGGCGGGTCATGGAAAAGGCGCCGGTAATAATCGATTGGCTGGCGATGATGGTCGCCAGCGTTGCGAGGCAGATCAACGGCAGCAGCAGCGACGGCGGGCAAAGGCTGTAGAAAATATTGCTTGTTATTGCTCCGCCGCGAAGCGCGATCGCCGACTGGCCGGCGTAGTTCAGCACAAGGCAGGGAAATACTACCCACGACCAGGCGAAGCGGATGGGGCGTCTACCGAAATGCCCCATGTCGGCATAAAGCGCTTCTGCTCCGGTGCAGCAGAGGAAGACTCCGCCAAGCAGAAGAAAGCCCTTGAAGCCGTTGCCGAGGAGGAGATGAAGACCGTACAGCGGATTGATCGCCAGCAGAACCGACGGGGCCTGGGCGACGCCCCATAGACCGAGCAAGCCTATGGTCGCAAACCAGACCGCCATGATCGGTCCAAATGCGGCGCCGATACGCGACGTGCCAAACGGCTGGACCGCGAACAGCCCGGCCAGGATGACGACGGCGGCCGGCACGACGTAATGCTTCAATTCTGGCGCAGCGTCGTCGAGACCTTCCAGCGCCGACAACACCGAAATTGCCGGCGTGATGGCGCCATCACCATAGATCAGCGCCGCGCCAAGCAGACCCGCCACGATGATCACCGGACGCCGGTGACGCTTGACGCCGAGCAGCGACATCAAAGCCAGGATGCCGCCCTCGCCCTCATTGTCGATGCTCATGGCGACGTAGACGTATTTGACCGACGTGACCAGGAACAGGGTCCAGAACAGCAGCGACAGGATGCCGAGGATGCGCTCGGGAGTGACATCGCCGCCGAGATAATCGAACACGGTCTTGAGCGTGTAGAGCGGGCTCGTGCCGATATCGCCGAAAACAATGCCAAGCGCCGCCAAGCCGGACACCGCCAGAGCGGTGCCCGTCGCCTTCGCCCCGGCCGGTTCGCCCGTCATGTCACTGGGCAGGATCGAGGTCATGGGGGCTAAGTGCCCCCTACCGGTTTACGAAATAGGCGCATTCCGCGCTCCCTGCTCCCCAAACTCCGGCTTGAATGAGGATGGATTGACTTACGTGACCACATCATGACACGAAAATTCGGCCACGTCGCGTGCTCTGCTTGGAGACACCATGAAGATCGCCGTACCCGACAAGATCTCGCCGTCATATTTCGTGGCCGAGGCCGCTGTCGAGCTTGGATTCTTCAAAGCCGAAGGGCTCGATGTATCGCTCGAACTCGTTTATCCGGTCGACAATGCCTACAAGGCGCTGCGCGACGGCACGATCGATTTTGTCGGCGGCGCCGCGCACGCCGTGCCGTCGGCCTTTCCCGGCTTCAAAGGCGCGAAGCTGATCGCCGCGCAGGCGCAGGGCATGTACTGGTTCCTGGTGATGCACAGCGATCTCCGCGTCAGACGCGGCGATTTCGACGCGGTCAAGGGCCGCACCATCGGCGCCGCGCCGTGGGTCAATATGGGCTTGCGCGGATTGTTGACCGCAGCCGGCCTCGATCTCGAACGCGACAAAGTCACTATTGCGCCGGTCCCGGGCATTCTGGGCACAGTGCCGAATTTCGGCGTCATGGCGGCGCGGGCCGTCGAAGACCGCAAACTCGACGGCTTTTGGGCCAATGGCATGGGCGCGGAGGTCGCGGTGCGCGGCGGCTTCGGCACCGTTGTGGCCGATGCGCGTCGCGGCGACGGTCCAAAACAGTGTTTCAATTATACGGCGCCCGTCATCGTGACGAGCGATGCCCTGATCGAACGTTCGCCCGAAACGGTTGCCGCCGCCGTGCGCGCAATCGTCAAGACCCAAGCCGCGCTCAAGGCGGATGTATCGCGCGCCGGCGAGGTCGGCCGGAAATTATTTCCGCCGGCGGAGGCCGAACTGATCATCGAGCTGATCCGCCGCGATCTGCCCTATTACGATGCGGCGCTGTCGCGCGAATTCATCGCCGGCGTGACGGCATTCCTGCGCAGCCAGGGCGTCCTCGATAGCGACGTCCGTTACGAAGACATCGTCGCGACGCAGTACGCGCCATTGTGGAAGGCATAGACAGGGAATCAAAACCCGCCGGCGCTGAAGCTGAAGCGCTGGGTCACGTCATAAGGCTGCTTGGCGATCGGATAGGCGTAATTGACCCGGATCGGACCGAACATCGAATCCCAGACCAGGCTGGCGCCGACCGACGCGCGCAGTGCGCGTGAATTGGCGATCTGCTGCGACGGCGACAGCGACGACAAACTCGACACGCTCGAGGAGCTATTGGCCCACAGGCTGCCGACATCGGTGAACAGCGCCGCTTTCAGCTTGGCGTCGGCCGGCACCAGCGGCACCGGCGCCTGCAACTCGGCCGAACTGGTCCAGTAAACATTGCCGCCGAGATTATCCATCGTGGTGCCGGACGTGATATCGCGCGGTCCGAAGCCGTTGGTCGCGAAGCCGCGGATGAGCTGCGGGCCGCCGAAGAAGCCGTCGAGCAGCGGCAATTGCTGGCCGCCCCACGGGGTCACGTAGCCGCCCTGGGCGCGGACCATGCCGACGACGTCGCCGACGATGGTGTGATAATAGCGGACGTCTTCGGTCGTGCGGGCGAATTTGGCGGCGCCGCCGAGACCGGCAACGTCGTTATTGGTCTGCACCCGGATTCCGTCAGTCGGATTTTTCGCCGAATCGAGCGTCGAATAGACGACGCTGTTGCCGATGGACGATATCCACATCGGTCCCGCCGCGGCCGCCTGCTGCACTGGCAGCGACGATGTGCCGTAAGCCGGATTGAGCGACACGCTCTGATTATAGATCGAGTAGTTCCAGGTGACGCCGAGCTGGTCCGTCAGCGGCGTGCCGACCAGGAACTTGGCGCCATAGACCGTGCTGTCGAACGACTGGGTGGAGCTGGCGACGGTTTCGGTGCCGAACAAATCGATCCCGGTCGAGAGCCGCTGGCCGAAGGAGTAGGGATCGGTGAAGGAAAGGTCGAAGGCTCTGGCATATTGCCCATAGGTCACCGAAGCCTTCACGATATCGCCGGTGCCGAGAAAGTTCCTGTCGCCGACGGTGACCTGCGCGATCGCGCCCATACTGGTGGAATAGCCGCCGGAGATCATGAAATCTCCGGTCTGCTGTTCCTGCAACGTCACGTCGAGCACGAGGCGATCCGGCGCCGAACCGGCATGCGTTTCGATCTTGACCGACTTGAAATAGCCGAGCGCCTTGAGGCGGCGCTCGCCGCGATCGACCAGAGCGCGATTGTAGGCGTCGCCTTCGTTGACATCGAATTCGCGGCGGATCACGTCGTCGTGGGTCTTGTTATTGCCGTGAATGTCGATGCGCTCGACATAGAGCCGCTTGCCCTGATCGATGGTGTAAACGAGATTGATCGTCCCCGCGCCGCCCCGCCCCGGCTGCGGCGGAATGCGCTCGTCGCGCGCGGCGACGGATGCGAACGGCTCGCCGTGCGCGACTAGCCGCATCGCGAGGTCGTCGACGGTCTTGTTCACCGCGTCGGCATCGTAGACCTCGCCCGCTCGCGTACGCAGGCCGGAGCGCAAGGATGCGGCATCGACGGTCTTGATGCTTGTTTCGATGTCGACCGTGCCGAGCCGGTATTGGGGGCCTTCGTTGACGCAGAACGTCAGTACCACGCCTTTCTTGGCGGTGTCATAATTCGCCACCGACTTGACTCGCACGTCGGCGTAGCCGTGTGCCAGATAGAACTGCCGCAGCAAGTCTGTGTCGTTCTCGATCCGGTCGGCGTCGTAAACATCGTTGTCGAGCAGGAAGCTCACGATATTTGTTTGTCCGGATTTGACCACGCCTTCGAGCTTGTTGGCCGGAAAGGCATTGTTGCCGGAATACAGGACCTGGCGGACCGCAAGCTTGTCGCCTTCCTTGATCTCGAACACCAGGTCGGCGCGCGCATCTCTGGACTTGACGGTCTTCGGCGTGACCCGCGCCTGGAAATAACCGCGCTGGCGATAGAGCTCGATCAGGCGCTCGACGTCGCCTTGCACGTAAGCGCGCCACAGCGGACCGCCCGCCTTCGATTGCAAAGCGAGCTTCTTGAGATCGTCGTCCTTGACCTTCTTGTTGCCCTCGAAGGCGACGCGAGAAATCGTCGGATTTTCAGCAACCTTGACGATGACGTGCGTGCCGTCGCGCGAAATTTTGACGTCAGAAAACTGACCGGTGGCGTAGAGGCTTTTGAGCGCGGCATCGAGGGCCGCCGGAGAGAACTGTCCATCCTTTGCGGCGTGAAAATGCGAGCGGATCATTTCCGCGCCGATGTGCGAATTGCCGGTAATCGTGATCGCCGGATTGCTGTCGGCCGACGCCGCCGCGCAAGCCGCTATCGTGCCCAGATGGAGAACCAACGCCAAACAGGCGGCGGCCACGAACCGATACGACATGACGGGCAATTCCCCATTCAAACGGCCGTATGAATTCAGCCGACCGTCACGGCGGGAACATGACCGATTGTGTCGTAATCCGAGGTATTGTTGGGGCAGCCGCCACAAATCTTGATAGGCCGCATCGTTCAAGCCGCGGCGCGCGCGACTCGCTCAGGCTTTCGACCGGCGCTCACACGCTCAGGCGCAGCACTGGACCAGGATGCTGACAGTCGGAGACCCCGGCAGCGAGAAGGCGGCACCGGACACCATGGCCGCCGCACGCTCCAGCGCCTCGTCGGACACGTCGATGTCGAGAGGGTCTTCGTCGGTCTGTTCGTGGTCTGCGGTATTGCCGTTCATGTCATGAAATCCATTTGCTTGAGTGATCGTGCCTCAGAGCGCGCGTGTCGTGTCGTCGAACAGCTCCTCGACCGAATATCGGCGCGGAATGATCTTCATCTCCAGCGCGTAACTCGACATCAGGTCGAGCGCGGGCTTTACGGCGTCAAAGCCGAACGGCAGCGCATCGACGGCGCCGGGCTTCGGCAGGCCGGCGGCTTTCTTGCTCTCGTGCAGCATACGGAACACTTCACGCACCGCGCCGGGATCGGACTTCGACACCGCCGCCTTGACGACGACCATATGGTTGATCGGCACGGTGCCGTATTTCTTGTACCACTCCTTGGCGTCGCCGTCGGGATCGGCAATGACGCTCCTGAGCCGCGGATCGGACGGCAGCACGGTCCCAAAGATCGCGGCATCGAGCTCGCCGTCGAGCAGCATCTTGGTCATATCCTTGCCGTCGGCGGCGCGCTCGACACCCGGCGGATCCTTGAATTCGGCCATATGGGCATCCTCGAAGGTGACCCACTTCACCCTGGAATTATCGAGACCGTAGTCCTTCCAGAGAATGCCGCGGAGCCAGCAGCCGGTGGTTTGCGCGAACGAACGAACGCCGATGCGGCGGCCCTCCAGCGTATGCGGAGTCAACATGCCGCGCTCGGAATTGTACAGCATGGTACCGTGCTGGAAGCGCCCCATCATGGTCGCCGGCATCAGCACGATCGGGACGCCATAGGCCTTGGCCTGCAAATAAGTGACCAGCGCCATCTCGCTGACATCGAACTTTTGCTCGCGCACCATCATGAAGAACGCCTTGTAGACCGGGTTCACCTCGGTCAGCTTCAGCGTGATGCGGTCGGATTTGATCTGGCCGCTCTTCAGGGCCTGGGTCTGCGGATAAGTCCCGAAACAACCGGTCAGGGTTTCGACTTTTTCCGCGGTCATCGTGCTCATGTCGGCGTACCTCCCGGGTTGGCTTGATTTTATGACCTGCATCGGCGTTAAACCAGTGCTCGGCGCCCATGTCAGCGCCCATGGGAGACACGACCGCAATGACTTCAGACCCGCGCGTTCCGGCCGACCGGCTCGGCGCCTTCATTAGCCGCGCCGCAACGGCGGCAGGCCTGCCGGCCAAAGATGCGGAAATCCTTGCCGGCCTGATGGTCGAAGCCGATCTGCGCGGCAGCGATACCCACGGCGTGATCCGCCTGCCGCTCTATCTGCGCCGCGTCCGCGCCGGCGGCATCAATCCCAATCCGGATATCCGCGTCGTCAGCGACCGGCCGTCGGCAGCCCTGATCGACGGCGACAACGCCATGGGCCATTTGGTGATGCGGCGCGCCGCCCACTTGGCGATCGAGAAGGCGAAGGCAACCGGGATCGGCTGGGTCGGCGCGCGCATGAGCAATCACGCCGGCCCGGCGGCGCTTTACGTCACCATGCCGCTCAAGCACGACATGATCGGGCTCTACTTCGCCGTCGGCAGCAGCAATCACCTGCCGCCGTGGGGCGGCAGCGAGAGCCTGCTCGGCACCAATCCGATGGCGGTGGCGGTGCCGGCAGGCGATGAGCCGCCCATCGTGCTCGACATGTCGCCGACGGTGGCGGCGTTCGGCAAGGTGCGGCTCAAGGCGCAGCGCGGCGAGCAGATGCCGGTCGGCTGGATGATCGACAAGCAGGGCAAACCGCTGACCGATCCGAAGCGCATGGACGAAGGTCATTTGCTGCCGATCGGCGAATACAAAGGCTCCGGGCTGAGCCTGATCATCGGGCTCCTGGCCGGCGCGCTCAACCGCGCGGCGCTTGGCCGCGACGTCGTCGACTTCGTCAAGGAGGCCGGCAAGCCGACCAATACCGGCCAGGCGATCGCCGCGATTTCGATCGACGCGTTCATGCCGGCCGCGGAGTTCAAGCGTGCGGTCGATCAGGTGATCCGCGATATCCGCAATTCGCCGAAGCTGCCGGGATTCGAGCGCATCTGGCTGCCGGGCGAGCAGAGCCACACCAAGCTCCAGGATCGCCGCGCGCACGGCGTCCCTGTCCCGAAGGCACTGCGCGACAGCCTCGACGCGGTGGCGCGCGATTTCAACGTCGCGCCGCTGGAATAACGCCATGGCGGAACCAAAACCGATCGGCGTGATCGGGCTCGGTCTGATGGGTGAGGTCTACACCCGGCGCCTGGTGGCGGCCGGATTTGACGTCATCGGCTTTGACGTCGACACGGCAAAAACCCAGCGCCTCGCGCAAGTCGGCGGCCGCGCGGCATCGCTCGCCGACATTGCGCGCGACTGCGATCCGATCGTGCTTGCTGTTTTCAATACCGATCAGGTCGAAGACGTGGTCGAGCACGCGCTGCTGCCGGCCGCCGCCGGCAAGATCGTGCTGTGCACCAGCACCTGCGATCCAGACCGCATCGCCGCGCTCGGCGCGCGCATCGGCGGCAGGCTGCGCTTTCTCGAGACACCGGTGTCCGGCACCAGCGAACAGGTCCGCGACGGCGACGGCGTCGGGCTGATCGGCGGCGATCAAGACGTTGCGGCCGCCGCCAAGCCGGTGCTCGACGTATTGTTTCCCAAGCGCTTCCACATCGGCAAAGTTGGCGACGGCGGCCGCGCCAAGCTCGCCGTCAATCTCATTCTCGGCCTCAACCGCATGGCGCTCGCCGAAGGCCTGGTTTTCGCCGAGCGCATCGGGCTCGATACCGCGGCATTCCTGAAAGTGGCGCGCGACTCGGCGGCGGCATCGCAGGTCATGGACACCAAGGGACAAAAAATGATCAGCGGCGATTTCGCGCCGCAAGGCTATGTGAAGCAGCACCTCAAGGACGTCCACCTGATGCTCGATCAGGCGCGGCGGGTCGGCCAGAAGCTGCCGCTTCTGGAAGTTCACGCCGGCGCGCTCGAAGCCTGCATGCGCCACGGCGAAGGCGACAAGGACAACAGCGTCATCATCGAGGAAATCCGCCGGCGCGCGCTGTAACGGCCCAGCCGGAGCGACCGGCGTGGAACGGGCGGACGTTTTCCGGCTTTATTGTCCCGGCTTCATTGCGGGTGCGGGGCCTCGATTTGAGGCCGAAAATGCGATTAGCCCATGCATTGGTGGCGGTTGCTTTGCTCAGCGGCATGGCCGGCTGCGGCAAGGGTCCGCAAGGAGACCGGGGCCCTGCGGGGCCGCAAGGCCCGAAGGGCGATGCCGGACCGGCGGGTCCGCCGGGTCCCGCCGGTCCTATTGGCCGGCCAGGGCCGCAAGGCGACAAGAGCGCGCCCGGTGAAGGCGTGCGTGTCGTGCTGTCGACATGTGCGCAAGGCAACTGCACGATCGAGTGTCGCGACAACGAAGTGATGGTCACCGCCTATTGCGGACCTAGCCGCCATCCCGCGACTTTCCTTACCGAGCGCAGTGCGTCGTGCGGCGTCGCCGTCAATGCCAATAATGGTCCGCTGGTCGTGGTGTGCGTCGGAGCAACGCAATAAAGCTCCCGCTCGTGTGTTCCAAACAGGCGGAAAAGCTGAGACCGTTGGGCAATGCGTGCCGCAAAATTACAGCACAACCGACAGGTTGGGCAGCGGCAGCGCCGTGTGGTCGAGAAGAACAACGCGGCGCGCCAGCTTGAGCGCGCCATCGTGCTCCCGGAGTTCGTCATGGCGCTGCGCCGAGACGATGATGTTCTCCTCTTCGCGCGACCAGTAGTACAGCAGGTTGCTCTTCACCGAGAGCCGATCCGTTGCATTGCGGTCGACCCGGATGTTCGACACGTTGCGCCGCGTCCTTGACGGTGGAAACTCGGACCAGCCTCCGGCGCCGAACCGCTTCATCCTCGCCTCGAGCGAGCCGAAATGCTCGATCATGTGAAACGCCGTTGCGCTGAAGGCCTTGTCGAGTTCGTCCTGCGGCCGGGTACATCTCACCGGTATCCGGTAGTCGATCGCACGATCCAGCAGCAGCAGCCAGTCGAGCAGCTTGAAATCATCCAGCAGTTCCGCTTCCTGAAACAGGAATTGCTCGGCGCAGAACTGGTCGTGGATGCGTGAAGAGATGGTGTCGTTCTGCATCAGACAATCACCGACAGAATTCAGGCCGACATGGCTTAAGCTGACATGGCTCAAGCCGACATGGCTCAAGCTGACATGGCGCGGCTCCAGTGCCGCCAGAAGGTTCGCTGCACACCCTCTTCGAGGTTCGAGTCATAGACGGTTCCCGGACCGGGCCAGTCGGCAAGGACCTTTGCCTGGCTCATGCCGGCGAGCCCCATCTGATAGTTGAGCATGACGTTCTGCTGCTTGGCGAATTGTCCCTTCGCCGCCCTCGACACGCCGCCCCAGGCGATCGAATCATCCTGTTCGAAATTTCCGGACGGGCTGAAGCTCGCGACCGCCGCGCGATAGGCGCGTTCCTTGTATTCGGCGGGAGCGCTTCGCGGCACCAGCACCCAGCTCCAGGCTTCCATCTTGCCGGGTGCGCGCGGCTTCCACTGGCGCAAGCTGAAAAAAGCCGCGCCCGCATTGTCCGGCGCATCTTTCGCGAAAATATGAATGAGCGAGAGATTGGGAAAGATCGTGCCGGTATAGACCACGGCCCGACGAACGACGTCGAACTGGGCTTCCGACAATTCGCTGCCGTGGTGGAAATCCCGGTGGAGCTCCTGAGGATAGCCCCAAAAATAAGTCGCGCCAGGATCCTTTCTCCGGATGCTGGTCGAATGTCCGCTGCATTCGGTGACGTGGATGTCGTTTTTTCCACCGCTGGCGCCGGCCGCATCGGACAGGCCGATGCGCAGGATCGACTGGTGCAGCGTCTGGGTGTGATAGCTGTCGCCGGCAAAGTTGTCGGCGCCTGATTTCCAGTCGGCCTCGATCTGCCAGCGATGCGGTTCGCCGACGACTTCAAGACCGCCCGGCGACAGCGCCAAATTCAGATCGAGATACCAGCGGTATTCTCCGAGATAGTCCAACAGCGGACCGATGTTCGGATCGAGCGACGCGAAGATCAGGCCGCGATAGGTTTCGGTGCGCGGCGCCGGCAGCAGTCCCCATTGCTTCAGGTCGAGAGCCTTGTAGGCGGTGTGGATGTTCGGCACGCCCGACAGTTCGCCGGTGTTCCGGTAAGTCCAGCCATGATAGGGGCAGAAAAACGATTTCGTGTTGCCTTTGTCGGCGAGGCAGAGCCGCGCGCCGCGATGCCGGCAACTGTCGAACAGGACGCGGACGACGTTGTCCTGGCCGCGGACCACAATGAACGGGTCGTTGCCGATCGCGCGCGCGACGTAGTCGCCCGGATCGGGAATCTCCGTCTCATGCGCCAGGAAAATCCAGTTACGGCCAAAAACCTTCTCGAGCTCAAGGTCGTAAAGGGTTTGATCGTAAAAAATCCAAAGCGGCAGCGAACCGGACTCGACCAGCCCCTCGATGGCAGCGAGCTGCTCCCGGTCCGGGGCGATCAGCGATGCAGTGGCTCTCGACATGTTTCAACCGACTTTCGCCACTGAAATGGCGACACAACTATAACGTTAATATTGTAATGACATATTCTTAAGATTGTATCAAGAAAAAATACTTAGCTGGGAACTTTGCGCGGAAGCGGCAGCGGCCGCGCGGCTAAGGCGCGAGCAAACCGTCACCTGAGCGCTTCACGACGCACCGTTCCTCAGCCCCAAATTTATTCTTCTGAGCGGGCAAACATCGGCTTGTTACCATCGCCAATTCCGTACTGCTCGCGCAGCGCTTCGGCCTCAGCGGTGCGGCCGAGGGCATCGAGAGCTGCGGCAGTGGTGCGAGCGGAATCTTTGGTCCAACTGTGGTCTACGCCGAGCGCTTTACCGTGGGCAGCGAGGGCGGCCTCGCTGAGGGCGAGGGCTTCGATCGCCCGACCGCTATCTGAAGCAAGGTACGTCTGCGCCAGATTACGCCGCACGCGGTGGGTGTTCGGGTGCTCCGATCCCAACACCTGCTCGTCGATCGCGAGGGCGCGTTGCAGCAGGCGTACGGCCTCCGGAGCGTCCCCAAGATCCCGCAGCAGCAAGCCGAGATTGCCGAGGCAGGCCGCAGTTTCGGGATGATTCGCGCCGAAAGACTTCTCGAAGATCGCAAGCGCACGTTCGTAGTAAGAACGAGCCGCTGTCAATTCGCTCTGATCGTGCAGCACCGCGGCAAGATTGCCGGCGCACGTGGCAATGGCGTGGTGATCCGGAGCAAGAGTGTTTTCAAAAATGACCAGTGCCCGCTCAAAGAGAGCCCTTCCGCGTGCCAGATCGCCCTGTGTGTGAAGCAGGCGGGCAAGCCTGGAAAGACTCTCTGCCGTGCGCGGGTGTTCGACGCCAAACGCCTTTTCCGAGATCGCAGAGGCACGCTCGAAGAGGGTGCGCGCACCAGCCAAGTTACCCGTCTGCTCCATGAGGCGGCCGAGATTGTCGAAATCGGACGCAGTGGCGGGGTGGTGGGCGCCGAGCGCCCGCTCGTCGATCGCCAGCGCCCGCTCGAACAGCAACCGCGCTCCCACGACATCGCCTTCAGCCTTGAGCACAAGGCCCAAATTACCCAGAATTGTCGCCGCCTGAGGATGTTCCGCGCCAAGTGCTTTTTCGGCACCTGCCAGCGCCCGTTCAAACAAGACTCGCGCCTCTCCAAGCTCGCCTTGTTCACGCAGCAACAAAGCGAGATTGTTGAGGCTCGTCGCCGTGGCGTTGTGCTCTGGTCCAAGTACCTTTTCGTTGATGGCGAGCGCCCGTTCCAATAGCGGTCGCGCCGCTTCCCGGTTGCCCTCGTCCAGAAGCAGCAGAGCAAGGTTATTGAGAGCCTCCGCGGTATCGGGATGGTTGGAGCCGAGTACCCTCTCCCGGATCGCCAGCGCCCGCTCTTTGAGTGGTCTTGCTCCTGAATAAGCTCCACGGCCGTGAAGGTAGCTACCTGCGCTGTCCAAAAGCTCTGCGCATTTCTCGGCGTCACTATCGTCAACGATTTCCTGCGAGCAGCTTGCGAGCAAATGCGGCATCAGGTGTGCACAGCGTCGCCACGAGGCCGGATTGTCGTAACCATCATCCGGGTAGATCGCCTCAAGGCGTGCAATCAAGCGCGCGGTAGCGCTCTGTCGTAAATGCTTTGCTTGTGATCTGGTGTAGCCGACCGCTTGAACGAGGCGATGCACCGTAACTGCGTCTGTCCCGTCGTCGAACGGATCATGCTTCACCAGCGACATTTCAGTGAGGGCAGCAAGCGTATCCAGACGCTCAGTCTCGTCGTCGATCGCGCCTTCGACGAGCGCCATCGGAATACGCTCAGGAGCGCATTGGGCAAGAAACGCCATCAGGGCTTCGGCGCCCGCACATTGCACGACGGCGGCGGTTATGGCGAGGTCGAACGTGGCAGCCACGCTTCGAGGGTAGGCAGCTCCGCGTGATGGTGCCGCGGCAATGCGGCTTGAGGCATGCGCCGCATAGTCGGCGAAGTGCATGTGCCTCGACCGGCAAAAAGCCGCCGCATGATCGAGGGCAAGTGGCAGCCCACCTAATGTTTGGGCGAGAACTTTCGCTCCTGCCTCATCCGCACGCCCACAGCGTCTCTGTAAAAGATCCACCGCTTCTTCCATCGGCAACACGTCGAGCGGGACTTCCTCCGCCCATCCGCTCCAGTCCGAGAACCGCGACGTGATGAGAACCCTCGCACCGCCGGCGGGCAGCAAATCAGCGATTTCCCGCGGACTGGTCACATTGTCGTAGATCAGAAGCCAAGGCACGCGCTGTCCGGCGAGCCGCCGCAGTGCAGCCCTGGCTGCTTTCTCGACATCGGCTTCTTCGGCGGATGCGGCCCCCAACGATACCGCGAGTGCGGCGAGGCTTGTCAGCAGGCCGGCGCGGGTTTCGGCCGTCAACCAACAGACTCCGGCGTGCAGGCCCTGAAAGCGGTGTGCATATTCGACGGCGAGCGACGTCTTGCCTACGCCGCCCAAGCCGTGCACAGCGACGCGACCTATCGTTTGCGTGACTGCGGCAGGATTGTCTTGGACGAGGATAGCGTCGAGCCGATCCAGCACTTCGGTGCGCCCGGCAAAGCCGGCGAGGCGAGGCGGTACGCCAATAAAGGATCTGGGTGGCGGCTTGACCACCCGAGAGTGCCCCTCAGCTGCCGCAACGATACGCCGCCTGCGTTCTTCCGGATCGGAAACGCCGACCAGGTCCTGGTAGACGTTGTCGGCAAGAAGCCCGGCGAGCGGCACGTCCTCACAACGCAGAACGACAATGCGCCGCTCTTGGGGGTTCTGCAGCCGCTGGGCTTCGAAGCTTGTGAACTCCTTGCGCGTGTACGGAGAGGTCTCATAGTCGCGGGTCCAAAGGATGATGAGATCGCGCGAAGCTTTGATGCCCTCGTGCATTGCGTCAATGAAGCTGGCGCTGAACTGGATGTCATAGTCCTGGGTAAAAACGGTAAACCCTCGTTCGGTCAGGGCATCATCAACCTCTTGTGCGACAGCGGTCACTGACCCGCGTCGGCTGACGAAGAAATCGAATTTCTCTCCGGCTTCGCTTGGCATTCATCCCGACCTGAGAGTCCCGTCGTCCGTGCTTGACCGGATTGCGCGACCTACCCGCTTCGGCTGTCTCCGATCATATTAGCATGAGGAGAGATCCCGAGCGGCCAGGGACGCTTTTGTAGGTGATCCGGGGCATCTTCGTCCGTTGCCGGCTTGAGCTGGTGAATAGTCTTGAATGAACTTGAGGACGACCGAACTAATTGGACTGCTTGCTGCACGGCGTACCTAAGTACATCGCAGCCTGCACTATATTGCAACCATTGCGAGTGGCGAGTAATCTTTAACACCGCTTTGCAGACGCACGCGCGTATCGATGGAACCATCGCATGACAAAACCGTGGGCCCGTTTTCTCTTCCTCGCGCTGCTTGGGTTGATTGTTACGGCTCCAGCACATGCCGAAGAGCGCATAGCCTTGGTTATCGGCAATTCGGCCTACCCCGACGCGCCGCTCTCCAACCCGGCGAACGACGCGCGTTTGATAGCTGACACGCTGCGGGCAGTCGGGTTCACGCTGGTCGGCGGAGACGCCCAGATTGATCTAAATGAAGCCGATTTCCGCAAGTCCGTGAAGGAATTTGGCGAACAGCTGCACGACGGCGATGTCGGGCTGTTCTATTATGCTGGCCACGGTCTCCAGGTACAGGACAGGAATTACCTCGTCCCGATCGATGCAAATCCGAAAAAAGAAGCGGATGTCCCCCTCGACATGGTCGACACCAAGGCGGTGCTGGACCAGATGGCCTACACCAGACTTAACATCGTCATCCTCGACGCGTGCCGGAACAATCCGTTCGGCGGACGCACACTCGTCATCGGCCGCGGACGTGAAAGCGACACGGTGGTGGTGCGCGATTGGAGTCCAACGAACGGCGGCCTGGCGGGGATAGATGCACCGCCCCACACCCTGATCGCATTTTCTACCCAACCCGGTAAAGTCGCCCTGGATGGCACCGATAGCGACAGTCCCTTCGCCAAGGTGTTAGCGGACGTTATTCGCAAGCCCGGGCTCGGCCTCTTTGACACTTTCAACGAGGTGCAGGCGGAGGTTTACCTCGACACTCATCAAAGGCAAAAGCCGTTTGTTGCGACTGACACGCTTCCTCCGAATTTCTATTTCGTCCCGCCAACGGATGCGGATAACCGTGACACGCGCGCGCTTCCCGCCTCGCCCGTCGTGGCCGGAGCAGGCGGTGCGGAGCGCATAACCGATAAATCCGCTGCGGCTGAGAGCTGCAATCCGCCAATTGCGAGGGAGGACGGATGGACAGTAGGGACACCTTCGAGCGTCGGCTTGGACGAGACGCGGCTTTGTGCGCTGCATGACCGGCTTGCCGGCACTTCTGCCGCCAATATGCACTCCATTCTTGTGGCTCGCCACGGCCGACTCGTGTTTGAAGAATATTTTTCCGGCAAAGATGAAGTTTGGGGAAAGCCGATTGGTTCAGTCGCGCACGATGCAGACACAATCCACGACATGCGCTCGATCAGCAAAGAGGTTATTTCACTGCTTTTTGGAATCGCACTCGATCGCAAGCTGATAAGCAGCATCGACGAACCTGTGTTCACGTTTTTTCCTGAATACAAACAACTGCGGACAACCGATAAGGATCGCATTTTGTTGCGTCATCTGCTGACGATGTCGTCAGGGCTGGCTTGGGACGAAACATCAACTCCCTACGGTAGTTCGACCAACAGCGAAACCCAAATGTTGCGTTCGGCGGATCCGTACAAATTTGTGTTGGCGCAGCCGTTGCGAGAGTCGCCAGGCGCGAAATTTGTCTATAGCGGCGGTGCGCCAATGCTCCTCGCCGGCGTAATCAGGAAAGCGACCGGCAAGTCTCTCCTTCAATTCGCCAACGAAGCCCTGTTCCGGCCGCTAGGGATTACCGACGTGCAGTGGATCAAGATGCCGAACGACGAGTTTGCCGCGGACTCTGGTCTGCGGCTGCGGCCTCGCGATCTGGCCAAGGTCGGTCAGTTGATTTTGCAACACGGACAATGGCAAGGACGGCAGATCGTATCGGCCGAATGGATTGCACAGTCTACGAAACCGCAAATCGAGGCGACAGACTTTCTCTTATTCGGTGATGAATGGTGGCTTGGCCGTTTGCTGATCGACAAGCGCGAGGTGCCGTGGATAGCCGGCATGGGTCTCGGCGGACAGCGGTTATTTGTGGTGCCGGCGCTCGATCTCGTGGTTGTGACGACTGCTGGCTACTATGACAGCCTGACCCAGTATTCGCTGCCTTGGGAAATCTTCAGGCAATACGCTGTGCGATCGGTCAGGGATGGACAATAGGGTTGGATAGGCGCCGCGGCTTCTCAATGTGGCCGCCGACTATTTGCCGGAATAGCCGCTGACCACGTTGTCGGAACGGAAATTCCACCGGCGGCCAAGTGCTTGAAAAGTTTGGTGGGCGCACAAGGACTCGAACCTTGGACCCGCTGATTAAGAGGCAGCGTTTTTCTTTCACCGCCGTTCACCACCGTGACCGTAACTCATTGATTTTAGAAAATAATCCTCTTTTCCATGAGGTATACTGCACCACAGAAACCCACCTCTATCCGCGCTGTTTGAGAGCCAAAAAAGAGCCAAAAATGCGAACGCATTTTACAGATGTCGTTGTGCAGCGGCTCCAGCACCCCGGCACATACTGGGACGACGCGACGCCGGCATTTGGCGTGCGCGTTGGCAAGAACCGGAAGACCTGGATCGTTATGCGCGGGCAGATTCGCCAGCGCGTACGTATCGGCCACTATCCGCTCATGTCGCTCGCAGACGCGAGGAAACAAGCCAAGAAACTCCTTTTAGAGACGCCAACGCGGAACCCCGCAATCACCTTCGCCGCTGCCTACGGCGGTTACGAGCAATCTATCCAATCGCTCAGGCCTCGGACGCAATCCGAGTACAAGCGATATCTGAAGCGCTACTTCATCCCTCGCGTCGGCCGCACGCGCCTTAGTGAGCTTCAGTACGAAGCCTTGATGGCTTGCGTCGAACATCTGCCGCCGAGCGAACAAGCGCATGCCCTGGCCGTCTGCCGCGCGTTCCTGCGCTGGTGCGTGCGTCCGCCACGCCGCTACCTCGCACACTCGCCGCTCGAAGGTGTCGAGGTGAAGCCGTCAAAGAAACGGAAACGCATCCTCGACAGCAACGAGCTGAAGACCGTCTGGGAAGCCGCCATCAAGCAAGGCTATCCGCACGGCACAATCGTTCGGCTCCTCATCGCAATGGGCCAACGCAGAGGAGAAACCGCAAGCTTGCGACGGAGCTGGATCGACGAAAGGAAACGTCTCATCACACTCCCCGACACCATCACCAAGAATGGTCTGGAACACACGTTCCCGTATGGGGACCTTGTGGCCGACATCTTGGACACCGTGCCGCGTCGCAACACGACCGACCTACTTTTCCCGTCGAGAGTGTCGGACGACCGGCCCATATCCGGCTGGGGCAAGTTCAAAAAGGAGTTGAAAGACGGGATTGCCAAATGGCGCCTGCACGATCTCCGACGGACCTACCGCAGCACCCATGGTGAAATAGGCACGCCGCCCGACATAGCAGAGCGCCTTGTAAATCACCTTTCGGCCCGCACGGACATGGAAGAAACCTATGATTTGTGGACCTACTTACCACAGATGCGGGACGCGGCTTTCAAATACGAGACCCACCTTCAAGTTCTTTTGGCCCGCACCGCATAGCGGGTCGATTTTTTGGTGCCGTGGAGGAATGCTAACTGCGCTTCTTATGTGCGGACAAATACAACAAAAACTCCAGTGTCGCCCGTCCGATTAGTTATCAATTCTTTTGGTTCCAGCCTGATTGGTGCGTGACGTTGCCTGGACTCACCCGAATAGTCTCTCTTAACATGGAACTCCAGTCACGGGCCCTGTAATCGCCGGCGGCCCGGCCACTTGACGGTCGCTACCAACTTACGGAACCCATCGTTGGCGAGACCGTTGGCCATTAGAGGTGAACCTCTTTTCGTGACCGACCGACCTCGCGGCATGCCGAGTAATCGCCCGTCAACGTTTTGCCAGCCCGTCGGAACGCGTAGTTTCAAACTGTCGCGGATCCCAGTGCGCACTCTGCGGCCGCCGTCGCCTTCGGAGTAAATTTTGACCTATTTGATACTGGCCACGAATGCCTGCAGCACCGGACGCCATTGGGCTTGCTGTGCATTGATGAAGGTGCTGACCTCGGACGGTGACATCGGATCGACATATGCGCCGCGCAGCGCGAGCGGTTTGGCGATGTCCGGTTCGCTGAGCACCTTTTGTAGGCCAGCGTTGACCTTCTGAATGGCAGCTGCCGGTGTTCCGAGTGGCGCCACGACGCCTTGCCATCCACCCGCGGTGAAGCCTGGCAACGTCTCGGCGACCGTTGGCACGTTAGGGAAGTCTGACAGGCGATGCGCCGATGCCACCGCCAGCACGGTGAGGCTGTGCGCCTGGATCGCGCCCGCGAGGCCAGAATATCCTTCAATGATCAACGGAACACGGCCGCCCACCACGTCGGTGAGCGCCGCCGCAGGGCCGCCGGTGTAAGGCACGACCTGCAATTTGATATCGGCTCGGCTTTGCAGAAGCAGGCCGGTCAAGTGCGTTATTCTTCCGATTCCGGTTGCGGCAAAGGAAATTTGATTGGGTTTCTGTTTGGCGCGCGCGATCAGATCCGGCAGAGTCTTGATGCCGGATGCCGCGCTCGCGCAGATGAACATGGGCTGGCCGATCAACGAGGCAACCGGTAGGAAATCGCGCGGCAGCATGAGCGGAAGATTGTCCGCTTTGCCGGGCAAGGCGATGAAAAGCGAGATCGCCGGCGCGAACAGAGTGTAGCCGTCCGGGATGGCTTCGGATGCGGCATGGGCGGCAACCGCGCCGCTCGCGCCGGGCTCGTCGACCGGAACGATCTGCTGGCCCAACACGGTCCCAAGCCGATCCATCACGATCCGGAATGTCACATCGACAGCGCTACCGGGCGCCGAATCGGAAATGATCCTCACCGGTTTGTTCGGATAGTCGTCTGCTTGCGCCGCCGACGCGGCAACGGGCGCGAGCAGCAGAAGGCCCAGCGCCGCAATCCTGAACGGCGTTTCCATTATTTCCTCCAATAACGGGTCGGCGCTTTGCGAGGTGGCGCTTTTGCCAAAGCAGTCCTGCAATGCAACGCGAAAAGTACGCAGCCAGAGGGGTGCACTTGAAGCATCTCGATCGTCAGCTCGGTGTCTGCCGCGTTCGCCTGGCTGCCTCGAGCACTACTGAATAGGCTTCGTGCAACGCTGGTCTCGACTTTGATACGTCCTCGCCGACGCTACCGAGCATTTTCATCATTTCGGCCTGCTCATCAGATGGCAGGCTTATCAATTCGCCGCCGGCATGCATCCAGGCTTCGCGCTGCTGCTGATACATCTTGAGCGCGGGCGTGTTAATTGCGACAGACTCCGTATGGGCGTTTCGGTCGATAACCTCCTGCAAATCTTTGGGCAGGGAGCCGTACCACTGCTTGCTGACTTCAAGAACGATGAAGATGGCTGGCTGATTGGTTTCAACGACGTATTTCGCCGCATCGCTGAAGTGCATGTTGGCAAAGACGCCGATGCCGGCGACTGCACCATCGATGGCGCCTTGCTGGAGTGCGGGTAATACATCGCCCAAAGTCATTGCCACCGGCGTTGCGCCAAGCCGCTCCAAGGCTACAGTTTGAAACTGCGAAGCAAAGACGCGGATCTTCTTGCCTTTGAAATCGGCGAGGTGGCGGATTGGGTTCTTCGAAATGATGCACGACGGCTGGGCTATGTAGAGCGCAACGCCGTGCAGTCCTTTGTCGGCGCCAAGACCCAGCATAAGCTTCAAAACCGCCGGATCGGCGGCGACTCGTTGGCCGTGCTCGATTGAATCAACCAGCCCGGGGGCGGCCATGACCTCGAAGCGCTCGTCGACGCCGACGAAAAACTCCGGCGGGATGTTCGCTGCTTGAATTGATCCAAACTGCGTGCCTTCGATTTGCCGCGGGATCGAGCCCAATTGGCTTGCGGGATAGACCTCTCCCTTAATGCGACCGCCGGAATCCTTTTCGACCGCGGCGGCAAAGTTTTTCATAAACAGGTGTGGCGTATCATTGATCGTGGGTCCCGTTACCTTCATCACATAGGGGGTCTTGTCGCCGGCCCGCGCCACATCGAGCGTCAGGGCACCGGCTGCAAGGTACAGGAATTGTCGACGGCGAAGCTTCATGATGATCCTCCAAACGCTGAAAACGATGACGGCCTGCTGCTCGGCCACCTGATCGACTTCGGTTTAAGTGCTCGAGCCGGAGGCGCCTCCGGCTCGAGTCCGCGCGGTTCAGGCGACAACCAGATCGGGCACCATGACCGTGCCCTTGGTCTCCGGTCCCCAGAAAGCCGCTGCCGCCCAGGCGATGCAGCCGATCCAGGTGCCGATGATCATCGGCTCGGCCAATCCGGTGCCCAAATACGAAGACATCAACGTCAGCACCAGTGGCACGAATCCGCCGAAGATCGCCGCCTGGTGGTAACAGAAGGCGCTCGCGGTCGCGCGTATCTCGGTAGGGAACCTCTCGTTGAGGTAAGGCACCATTTGTCCCTGCATGCCGCCACCGGCACACGTTCCCTGCAGAATGAAGCCCAGCGCGATCCATAAGAAGTCGGTGGAGAGAAGATAAAGCGGTGCCAGCGGTAGGGCGATCAGCGCAGGAATGATTATCGCCCAGCGACGGCCAAAACGGTCGGACCACCAGCCCCAACCGCAGGTCGAGAGGAACAGGCCGAGATTGGCGAAGAAGATCGGCGTCGCAACCAGACCCGGCGAGAGGTGCAGATCCTTTTGCAGATGTGTCGCGAACAGTGCGTTGACCGAGTAATAGGCGACAAAGCCGCCTGCCATCCACAGGCAGGCAGTCAAAGTGTTACCGATTACGCGGGGTTTGAAGATGGAAATAAGCGGGGCGCGAACCTCGCGTTGCTCAAGCCGCTGCCGCTGGCGGTTCTCGAGCCAAACCGGTGGCTCCTTGACGAACCTGCGCACATAGAAAACGGACAGTGCTGGCAGGACCCCAACCCACAGCATGCCGCGCCAGCCGATATAGGAATAGCAAAGGCCGTAGAGGGCGCTCGACAGCATAAAGCCGAGGCCCCAGGAGCCCTGCAAGACTCCGCCCATGAAGCCGCGCGAACGGACCGGCCACGTCTCCATCGCCAGTGCAGCACCAGCCGGCCATTCGCCGCCCATGCCGATGCCGAGCAGCGCCCGGAACAGGAACAGATAAGCGAAACTCGGGGAGAACCCGGCGGCGAGGTTGGCAAACGAGTACCACAGGATGGAGATCATTAGCGGGAGCTTGCGTCCCACCCGATCTGCGAGCCAACCTGAGCCCACGGCACCGACGAGTCTAAGCCATAGCGTGACCGACAGCACGAACGCAACTTCGGCCAACGGAACGTGAAATTCCTGGGAAATCGGCACCATGATGAGGAGGAACATGGTGAAATCGAAGGCGTCGAGCGTCCACCCCATCCAGGCAGCCACCCAGGCCAGCCATTGATCCTTGGTTGGCTCTTTCCACCATGGCATCGAGCTAAGTGTATCTTGTGCTGTGGTCATCGCTGCAATTCCTCCCATGTTGTTCGCCGAAGCGGTTGCAAGATGCAGGAATTAGCGCGGAGGAAATGCTCATCCTCCACGCGCACGGCCGCCTCCCTCTGCATTGCAGAAGGACGCCCCAGACCCGATCGTATTATTTCAGAAGTGCTCGCCCGCCGCGGGCACAATCGCTACCTTTAATTTTACGGAAGTCGGCATATTCCGCTGGCAGCTCACTTTCAAAATACAACGAATCCCTAGAGTGGTGTAGCGCAGAGTTGTCGCACCTGAGCAAATCTGCGCATCGATGGGGGCGACAGGCATTCGGCGCCGCCAAGGTCGTAATGCAAGACGTTGCCACTGACCCCTTCCGCCGCGCCGTTTATATGCCTTCGTGTCCGCTAACCCCAACCCAATTAGCAGACATCGAGCGTCACTTCCGGACCGTTCGCGAACCCGATCCGAGCCTCTATCAGAGTATTGCCGATACGATGCATTGTCATGAGCCGTGAGGAGCGGCGGTCTAATACTTAATCTCGAATTTCTGCTCCTCGATTCCTTGCCCCGTCGGCTCTGCTATTGTCTCCAGGCGTGAAAGATGGACCGATCGCGTGGGGACGGGCTTTTGCCCGTCCCCATTCGCATCCAGTGCTATGTCACGTGGGGTCAGTGCAATTTATTGGGAGCATGATCCGGCAAATTGGATACCGGCTACCGCCGCGGCGGGACCGCCACGCGCAACTAATTTTGGATACGCGGCTGATTTGAATCAGCTATGTGCCGTGAAGCAAGAGTATGAAACTATCAAGTGGCGTGGAGGCACCCTACCTGAACTTCTAACATTCAGATAGTAAAACGGAATTCCGAGTGTGGAAATGCCCCCTCTACTCACTCGTATACTCAGACGGCTGAAAAATGACGGGGCACCACGGCGAACCGTGAGGAATTCGGGGCCGAGGTAAAAAAGTTCGAAGACCCGGCCCGCAAATTGAGGGACGGCATATTGTGCCGCGGCCAATCCACCGCGGAATTGTCGCTGCCCTCGCCCCCTGAACGCCGCCTACGATACAGTCAGGGGCCTCAAGGCCCTCTAAGGCGATGCAGCCGCCCATCGCGCGCTTTCATTTGTCGCGCTAACCGGGGCATATCCGACATCGAGCTGGCTGTTCAGTGTCTCATGCCATCAGCTCGTCGGCACCGGACGGTGGGGAGTGCGGTCGAAGTGCGGCATGACTTCCTTCGCGAACAATTCGAGCGTCGCCACGACGTGATCTTGTCCAAGATTACCAAGAAAGCCGGTAACCAGCATGAAGTTGCCAAAGCCCAGTTCATCCTTCAGCTCTGCGATGCGCGCCGAGACGGTTTGCGGGCTCCCGACAATTGCGACCTCGCGGAGCCAACGTTTGGTTTCGAGTTCCTGCTCAGTCGAAATGCGGCGCTTCACTTGCTCGCCGCTGCGGCGATATCCGGCGGTCAGCTTCTCCGCCGCCGGCCAAGCGATTTGCCACGCCTCATCATCCGTCTGGCCGACCACGACAAATCTGCCGATTGGCACTTTTGCAACGTCACCGCCGGCATCCCTGAAAGCGCCTACGCATCGCCGGATGCTGTCAACTGACTGCTGGCTGCCCTGAAACAGCGTGAGACCATGTTCGCCAAGCCAGGCCGCGGCATCCTCGCGATAGGTAGCGACGAAGATTGGCGGATGCGGCTTTTGTACACATTTCGGCTCAATCGACTCAGTACGGCTACCGACTTGTACCTTGGGCTCGGTCCAGTAGCGCATCACAGTGCTGAGTGCCTCGTCGAACGCGGGAGAGCGTTTTTCATAGTCGAGGCCCCACGCCTCAAAATAGCGACTGGTGTTGCCGCGAGAGATGCCCAAGTCGACGCGGCCCTCAGACAGAATATCCAGCGTGGCAATCTCTTCAGCCAAGCGGATCGGCAGGTATAACGGGAGCACAAGAACCGAGAAGCCGATGCGAATCCTGCGTGTCCGCATGGCAAGCGCTGTTGCGAGCGGGATCGGTGACAGGCAGACCCGGCTATTCTGGCCAAAATGCTCCTCGTTGAGCCACAAGCCGTCGTAGCCGAGCGTTTCTGCCCAAGGGCCTAGCTGAAGAAGGCTGCTTGCGGATTCGTCCAAGCCGGCACCGCATCCAGACAAGTCAAATCGCATTTCGAATATCCTTTCGTTGCCAGGAGTCGCTGCTGGGTTTGGGTGTGGCTTTAGGAAGAAGCGGTCAGCGCCAGACCCACTCCCCCGAGCGCACTGAGCGCAACCACGAGGAGAGGTGGTGTCTGCCAAACGGTGAGAAGGACGAACCCGACCAGCGCCAGCGCAAAATCTCCGGGAGCCATCACCGAACTTGTCCAGACTGGATTGTAAAGCGCCGCGCCAAGGAGGCCGACCACCGCTGCGTTCACGCCGCGCATGATCGCTTGCGCATTAGAGTGTCGCCGAAAGGTCTCCCAAAACGGCAATGCGCCCATGAGTACGAGGATGCCCGGAATAAAAATGGCAATCAGGCTGATCGCCGCGCCAGCTATGCCGTTCGGCGGCGATTTCATAACTGCCCCCAGATAAGCAGCGAAGGTGAAAAGCGGACCAGGTACCGCCTGCGCGGCGCCGTAGCCGGCCAGGAAGGAATCGTCGCTGATCCATCCCGGCGTCACGGTCGCTTCGCGCAGTAGAGGCAGAACCACGTGTCCACCGCCGAACACCAAAGCGCCGGACCGATAGAACGCGTTGAACAGCGCAAGGCCTTGCGCATGGATCGGGCCGTTCAACAGCGGTAGCGCGACGAGCAGCAGGAAAAATGCGGCAAGGGCCAGCAGGCCTATCGGGCGCGAGACCGGAATGGACATATGCCCCTCGCCCTTCGCGGCCGGCAGCGCGGCGCGACACAGCCACAGACCCGCAATCCCGCCGAGGGCGATTGCTCCGATCTGAGCGATCGACGAGGAACTGAACAAGATGATCACGGCGACGACGACGGCGATCGATGCCCGCTCTCGGTCAGGGGTGAGCGTACGCGCCATGCCCCAAACCGCCTGCGCGACGATCGCTACGGCGACGAGCTTAAGACCATGCAGCAGGCCTACCCCGATCGGTCCCTGCAGGGACTTTGCCCCATAAGCAAAGAGCACGAGCAATATGGCCGACGGCAGCGTGAAAGCAGTCCATGCGGCAAGGCCGCCGAGATAACCACCCCGCATCAATCCAATGGAAAATCCGACTTGGCTGCTGGCCGGTCCCGGCAGAAATTGGCACAGCGCGACGAGATCGGCGAAGGCGGCCTCGCCGATCCAGCGGCGCCGGACGACAAATTCGTCTCGGAAATAGCCGATGTGGGCAATTGGGCCGCCGAAGCTGCTTACGCCGAGCTTGGCGAAGGCGAGCAGCACCTCCCATGGCGAGCTGGATCGCTGGTATCTTTGGACAGTTTTTGTTTCCACTCTGATCGGTTCCTTGGCCTTCTAAATTAGGCGCACACATATTGCGCCATTAGCCCGGCTTCCTCGTGTTCGAGGATGTGGCAGTGATACATGAAGGGATGCTCTCGGGTCGCCGGCCGATTGAAGGCGACCAGAAGTTCTGCCTTATCTTCGACGAGGACTGTGTCTTTCCAGCCCGTGAGATGTGCTGCCGGTGGCGCTCCCTCAATCGATAAGACGCGAAATAATGCACCGTGGATATGAAACGGATGCGCCATACCCAGCGAGACGATTTCCCAGACCTCGGTGGTTCCGAGCTTTGTCTCGACGTCGATGCGCCCGATGTCGTATGGCCTTCCATTTATGCCTATGAGAAGCGGCATGTTGGCATGCTCGCCCCCTTCCTGGCGGCTTGAACATAAGCCGCTGTTGAGGACGAATTGCCGGCGTTGTATCGCTGATACTGGAGAGACAGCGGCGGGCTCGACAAGGCGCGTGGGTAATTCGTTGACGGCGGGTGTGATTGCCGTCGGTTCGAAGCGCATGATCGCCACGAAATCCGCGCTGCCGTCCGGCGCTACGCGGCCGAATACGCCCATTTCTTCATCCGGGCCAGTTTCAAGCGCGACCGGCTTTCCGTCCGCAAAGTCGACGAGAATCTCAAAGCGTTCCGCGGGCGAAATCGTGAGCTGTTTGAGCGGGACCGGCGCTGAAAGAAACCCTCCGTCCGACGCTATGACATAAAACGTGCGTTTGTCGGAGAACCGCAGTTCGAAATTTTGCGCGTTGGCAGCATTGAGAAGTCGCAGCCGCACCAGACCGAGCGGAACTTTAGCGAAAGGGGCGATTGCGCCATTCGCGATAATGGTATCGCCTCTAGCACCATATATTACTTCCAGTGGGTTGGTGTCGTCGTTGTCATATTCAATCGATCCGTCTGAACCGAACATTCGGTCCTGTACGATAATCGGCAAATCGTCAATTCCGTACGTGTGCGGCAGACCAAGCCGCGCATCGGAGCCATCATCGACAATAATCATTCCTGTGAGACCCATGTAAATCTGGCGGGCGGTGTCGTGATGCGGATGAGGATGGAACCAAAGTGTCGCGGCCGCCTGGTCGATCTTCAACACTGGACGCCAAGTATTACCTGGGTGAATAAGCTGCTGCGGCCCGCCATCATTATTTCCAGGCACCAAGAGTCCATGCCAATGCACTGTCGTGACAAAATTGAGCGCGTTCTCGACCGACATCTCGACCTCGTCCCCGCGCCGCAGGCGGACAATTGGTCCGAGAATGGGCGCCGAGTAGCCAAAGGTCCGCGCCGGCTTTCCCTTGATGAAGGCGTGCCGGCCCGACATGACTTTGAGCTTGACGGCGTTGCCCTGTTCTGCCGCATCAATCAGTTGCGGGATCGGCAGCGGCGTGCTGAAGGGGGCTGGTTCGCCAATTCCAGACCGCTCCGCCACAAGGCCACTCGACACAAGTGCCGCTGAGCCGCCAGTGAATTGCCGTCGCGTTAGCATGACGCCAAGCACCTTTCACCAGATCGCGTTTCCGCCGGCAAAAGCCTCAAAAGCATTCCCCTTGCGGCTACGTATAGGTAATCAGCCCCGCGAAGCCTTCGTCCATGTGATCTTGATGATGGCAGTGAAAGAACGTCGGGCCGGGGTCGTCGGCCACCAAGTCGACCTCGGCAGTCGAAAATCGCGGCATGCTCAGCGTATCCTTCATCAACCCCAAGGTGGGCTTGTCGCCGATCTTCGTGACCTCGAAAGTGTGGCGATGCGTATGCACCGGATGCTGGTCGCCGCTGTGGTTCTCCATGATCAGGCGGTAGCGCTTACCCTCCTGAACCGTGAAGAGCGGGTTGGTGTCGGGCCATGACTTGCCATTGATGGTCCAGCGGTTGTAGCCGCCGCGGCCGCCGGGAATCTTCTCGAATTTCAAATGAAAGGTCCCGTCCGGCTCAGTGGCAGGACCGGTCTTGCCGAAGATCGTGTAGTCCCAAGGAGTCCTCGGCGGTGCCGCCCACTGCGGCTCGCCGCCGCGATTTTCGTATTCGACAACGATACCGAGACCCATCTGGCGATCCATGTCGTCGACGGCGCCGAGTATCCAAACGCCAGGATTGTTCATTTCGACGATGACATCCGCCCGCTCGGCCACGTCCAGCCACAGCACCTCGACCGAGGCCTGCGTCGGCACCGGATTGCCATCGAGCGCAATGACGGTAAAGCGATGACCGGGCAATGCCAGGGCGGTTCCCATGCTTGCGCTGGCATTAAGCAAGCGAAACAGCACGCGCTCGCCCTGCTTGACGCGGATCGGCTCGCCGTGTCCGAGCATCCGGTCGCCGAGCGTCGCCGCGTGATACATCACTTCCAACCCGTTATCGGGCGGCGGTCCTTTGCGAATATCCTGCATGCTGACCCACTCGCCCTCCCAGAGGTGCGCCGCGAGCAGGACCTCGCGATCGTAGCGGCCGGGGTCGCTGGCGGGCTCGACGATCAGAAAGCCGAACTCCCCCGAATAGGTGCTGCGCGTGAGGTCGGTCATGGCCATCGCGTGGCTATGATACCAGCGTGTGCCCGCAGGCTTGGGCGTTAACGAATAGATGTGCGATTGGCCAACCGGGATAATCGGCGACCCTTCCTCCGTTGCGCCGTCCTGAACCGCCGGAACGTACAGCCCGTGCCAATGCACAAGGTCGTCATATCCCGCATCGTTGATGACATTGATGGTGACCGGCTTGCCCTCTCGCAGCCGCAACAGCGGCCCGGGCACAGTGCCGTTGTACCCTGTGGTTTTGACGATTTTCCCAGGCGCCAGTTCGAGCGAGACTGGACCGATCCGAATCGTGTGATCGGTGGAGCGTTCAGGAGCCTGCGCGTGCAGAAAATTCGGCCAAGCGCTGCCCAGACCGATCGCGGCGGCCACCTCCCCGCTCTGTCTTAGGAAGTTGCGACGATCTAAACGATACGCGCTTGCGGTCATAGAATGCTCCCGTTTGGCGCCAGCTCGTAATGCCGAGAGACTGCCTTGAGATGGCAGCGTACCGTCTCGCCCGCAATCGATCAATCGATATCGATTTTCGATACCGACATTACGATATTGTCATATTGTAAACCGAAGGGGTCTAGCCGCAACAGGTACCGACGATTGGCGTCACGGTTCCGTGTACGCCTTATCGTCTTGCGCCGGTAAGCTCGCGCACCTGAATCTTGGCGATTTTGTTAGCCTCTTTGCCCAACGCGGTCGCGTGATAAACGCGGCGGAAGGTTCGTCCAAGGCGTTTCGCTTTCGACTTAAGATAGCCGCGGCGCTCAAGCGAATGCAGCATCGGATAGAGCGTGCCCGGACTAAGCGTATATCCATGGCGCGCAAGTTCGTTGATCATCCACTGTCCGTAAAATTCGGCCTTCGAGGCGTGATGCAAAATATGCAGGCGGATGAGGCCCTTTAGCAGTTCCTGATGCTTCATCTTCGGCATTGTTGCCCCGGGAGTCATGCACGCTGGCACCATAACGGTGTTCGGCCCCGCTGACGACTATGGTCCAGATCATACGCGTCGAGGCCGTAAAACAGTAGGCCGAGGTGATGTAGAGGCCTAGCGCATAGGGTGTTGTAATTCGGTCGCTGTGCGCGCTGCGAAATCCAAAAAAAGCGAATACGACGAATAAGGCGGCAATTCTTCGGTCGGTTGGCTATTCGCCAGGCGCCATCACGCCAACTTGGCGGGTTGCAGGAAAAAGCGCTCAAAGTGAAGGCTGGCGACTTGGTCGAAATCTACAACGACAATGGATCAACTCAGGCGATAGTCTATCCGACGCTGACGGCGCGCGGCGGAAAGAGACCTTCATACTGTTCGCCAACCCGAGCGTTCAAGGCAATGTGGTTTCACCTGGGGTCAACGAACTTATCATTCCGAACTGCAAGCAGACCTGGGCCGCGATCCGCAAGCTGTCCGATGCGCCGGCAGGTGCGCGGCATCTGAGCTTCAAGGGGTTGGAATATGCGACCGGGTAACGCGATCTGTCGGAAGGCTTATTTCCTCTAGTGGCGCCGCGGCCGAGGGGCCATGGCGCTGCTTTTAAGCGAACGGACGTACTCACGGTCGATTCCCTGTTGGCGCGTGGCTCGATTCCCACCACCGCCGAGGCCGGATTTTCACGCAATCAATGAGAGCATCGATACCTTCCCGCGTGCCGTTCCAGAATGTCGCCACGCGAGAGCGTCAAAGCCAAGGCTTCGTCCCGGTGGATCGATCAGGTAAATGAGCTGGATGACGACCAAAAACATGTAGGTCCAGGGCCATTCGCCGGGTGCATTGTAAAGTCCGAGCCATAGGTTGATCGCCATTAGAGCCCCGAGCAATGCGCCCAGGCGTGTCGCCAATCCGAGTATCAGCGAAACTGCGATCGCTACCTCGATCGCATAAACGAGCGGCCCGAATATTAGGATATTAGGCAGCACGATGTCCCGCACGAGGTCGCTTTGTAGCTGGATCGAGCCATGCTCAACCATTTCCTGCATCCAATGGATCAGTCCCCAATCGTAGTGGGGCGGTACTTTCCAGAGCGATTGTTGCCACCACATGGTGCCGACGATGACGCGCAGCAGGCAGCGGCCAATATGCTGGATCGACCGCTGCGCTGGATCCATACGCCAAACAAGGACGGCCGCGATCGCACAGCCAAGGAGCAGAAGCCAAAACAGCGGCTTCGGAAAATCTGTATCCGCAAGAGCGGCGAGCGCGTCGGTGAACGGATTTTGTCTCATGGGCCTGACTCTCGTAGAAGGGATGGATCGTTGATTCGATTGAAGGCGCCTGCCAGCGCTTCGAGCACCGTTAGCGCATCGGTTGTGCCGTCTGCCTCGCCCTTCTCGAAATCCCTCTCGGCGAGACCCATCGCATTCGTCACGTGAGCGAGACAAAGCAGCGCTTTGTTGCGTTTGCGGGCGAATGTATAGAGGGCGGCGGCTTCCATCTCGACCGCCAACAGGCCTTTGGCGCGTGAAGCGGCGATAGCGTCCGACGTTTCGCGGAACGGTGCATCGGTCGTCCAGCTTGCCCCAACGCGGGCGGGCAATCCCTTCTCCGCCAGAGCATGCGTGGCGATCGCCACAATGCCAGGATCACCCTCCGCGAATTCCTCCGGTGGCGCATAATGGTAGCTGGTACCCTCGTCCCGCAGCGCACGATCGATCACAACGAAGTAAGGCAGATCGCCCACCGGTTCGATCTGCCCGGCCGAAGTCACGCTAATGACCATGCGGCAGCCGCAAGCAAACAGTTCCTCGGCGACCAAAACCGCGAACGGCGCCCCGACGGCGCAGCCGATGATGCCTGCCGTTTCGCCGGCAAGCGTAAATTCATAGAGTTCGGTGTGATAGCACGGCCACTTGTCCGAGCGCCTCGCCCGGCCTGAATTTTTGAGGGAGCGGACGATGTCGCCGTCGGGATCGAGAATGCAGAGCGCGGGAACGTCGGCGGGTGGTAGACCCTTCTGCCGGCGGGCTTCGCGCAACAGCGCAGCCGGTTCAAACATCGAAGGCGCGTCTGTGCCCTTATGGTCGAGAATGGGCGCACGAGACATGAATGCTCCTGACGAGTGGCGCGCGGCGCGGGTTCAGACCGGTTGCCGTCCACTCATGAACAAGGCCACGACCGCACCTGAGAGAAAGGTGAGCATGGCGATGACGTTGATCGCGGACGCGAAACCGAACGCGTCCGCAATCAAGCCCGCGGAAAGCGCACCGATTGCATAGCCGAGGTCGCGCCAGAAGCGATAGACGCTTAGCGAACGCGCCCGCCAAGTCGGATGAGACGCGTCTGACACGGCCGCAATCAGACTTGGATAGACCATGGCCGTCCCAAGCCCAAGTAACAGGCTCGCGAGCAGCCACCACGCAAACGAATGCGTGAGCGCGGTCAGAAAAAGTCCTGCCGACTGCACCCACATGCCGCCGACAATCAGTCCTTTGCGGCCCCAACGATCACTCAAGGGCCCGGTGGCGACTTGGAGAATGCCCCACGTCGCTGGATACACCGCCTTCAAAATGCCGATGCGTTCGACGCCCAGACCGAAGGACAGGAAGAACAGCGGAAAGATTCCCCAGCTCATACCGTCGTTGAGATTGTTGACCAGGCCGGCTTGGCATGCCGCGAATAGGTTGCGGTCGCCAAAGGTTGTGAGGGAAAAGATTTTCCAGAACGAGGCCGCTTCGCTCGGTTGCTGTTTGCCGCTCGCCTCTAGCCGCACGTGTTCGCGCGTGTCGCGCACAAGCAACATTGAGAGCGTAGTGCCAAGAATTGCGTAACCAATGCCGAGATAGAACGGCGCCGGCCGCAGGCCGTAATGCGCGGCGATGTAGCCGGTAAGGAATGCGGTGACGCCCACGGCCACGTAGCCGGCAAATTCGTTGAGCCCCACGGCCAGCCCGCGCGATTTTGGTCCGACCAAGTCAATTTTCATAATCACGGTCATCGACCAGGCGAAGCCCTGATTGATCCCGAGCAGCGCGTTCGCCGCGATCACCCATTCCCAGCTTGGTGCCCACATGACCATGAACGGTACCGGCAATCCGAACAGCCATCCGATAACCAATACGCGTTTGCGACCCCACACGTCGGCAAGATGGCCAGAAACGAGATTGGCGAGCGCCTTAATGACGCCGAAACTGACAATGAAAGAGACGACGAGCGTCGTCGAGGCAATCCGAAATTCCTCGGAGCCGATGAGAGGAACAACAGTCCGTTCAAGGCCGACCATACCGCCGACGAACGCGTTGATGAGGACGAGCAGGGAGAATTGCGGCCAGTTGGCGCGCAAACCAAGCGTGGCTCTTGGCACGCTATCGGCGGGCGTCATTCTGCGGCCACGAGGCCGGAATTGAACGCGCGCAGTTGGGCCGCTTGCGGTGGAGCGGGCGGAATGTCCGCGAGCATCGTGCGCAAGAAGGCCTGCTCGTCCTCGATGCGGAAGGCTTTGTTGAACCGCTTCTCAAAGCCGATCGTGGAGGTTGGCTTGCCGCTGAGGCTGCGGCCGCATACTGAGCCGGAATAAGCGCCCGGCAACACTTCCAGATGGTCAGGAAGTGCCTTGAGTCTTTGAGCGCTGGCAAACAGGCTGCGTGCGCCCTCCTCCGCGCTCGTTGCAAGCTCAGTGCGCCCGAGATCGCCGACCATGAGCGTATGGCCAGTCAAGACGAACCAAGGGTCCTCCGTGCGTGTGTGATCCGTGACGAGCAGCGAGATGTGTTCTGGCGTGTGGCCAGGCGTGTGCAGCACCTTAATGGTGACGTTTCCCAGATCGAGCACGTCGCCATCGTGCACCTTGCGGAAGGGAAAGCTCACGCTTGCGTCGGCGAACAACACATATTCGGCCCCGGCGGCTTTTGCCAACGTGCGGCCGGCGGACACGTGGTCGGCGTGCAAGTGCGTATCGATAACGTAGAGAATGCGCATGCCGGTTTCATCGGCCGTATGCAGATAGGGAGCCAAATCGCCAAGGGGATCGACGACGGCTGCCATGGCCTTGCCGCCGCATCCAAACACATAAGAAGCGGCTACCGGGTCGGTATGCAGAAACTGGCGCAAAATCATCGGTTACTCCATATGTCGCCGGAGAGGCGCCCGCTGGGCGCGGCTTGACGAGCCGACACCATTCAAATATTCAATTGAATGATAATTCTGCCACGAAGGCGATGTCAATGTCCGCAACGAAGGAAATGCGCGTGATTGAAACGTCCACAATCACTTGTCCGAAATGCGGCCACCAGGCTTGCGAGCGCATGCCTACAGATGCATGTCAGTTCTTCTATAACTGCCAGAGTTGCGGCGAGAGGCTCAGACCCCGACCTCGCGATTGTTGTGTATTCTGCTCCTACGGGTCGGTACCATGTCCGCCTGTTCAACTCGGTAATTGCTGCGGCTGAGGGGACCGATGCCAAGTCTTGGGCCCAAGCAGGCGCTATTTGCCCAATTCGCAGCAATTGCGAAAACGTTGGGCCACAGCCATCGTCTCGAATTGCTGGAACAACTTGCGCAAGGCGAGCGGACCGTTGAAGTTCTGGCGAGCCGAACCGGACTTTCTGTTGCCAACGCATCGCAACATCTACAGCACTTGAAACGTGGGGGGCTGCTAAAAGCGCGACGCCACGGCAAGTTCGTTTATTACGCCCTCGCTGACGACGGCATCCTTGCCGTTCTCACCGCGCTGCGGCGGATCGCGGAACGCAATGTTGCCGAAGTCGAGCGGATCGTCCGAAGCTACTTCAATAAACTCGACGATTTAGAACCGGTCACCAGGAAGCAATTACAAAAGTTGATCCGCGACGGCGCGGTGACAGTTTTGGACGTGCGCCCGCCGGACGAATTTGCCTTGGGTCATTTGCCGAGCGCGGTGAACATCCCGCTCCGTGCCCTGAAGGACCGGCTTTTCGAAATTAGCCCCGAACGGGAAATCGTCGCGTACTGCCGCGGCGAATATTGCGTGCTGTCTTTTGAGGCGGTCGCTCTGTTGCGCAGCCGTGGCTTCAAGGTGCGACGATTGGAGGAAGGACTGCCGGAGTGGCGTGCTGCCGGGTTTCGCATCAAAACAGGAAGCGAGGGTGCTTCAAAAGGCCTGTGATAGGTCTTCCCTCTGGAGCGGGGGTCGATGATATTCGTCGCACAGGGCGCTCCGTGATGACCACTAACCGACACGACCACCGTACTCTCGCTGAAGCGCTCCGACGTCGGGTCCTCGACGGCCCGGGCAGGACTGATCGGGCGACACGCCAGGCGATGGCGGAAAGGGCGGCCGGCGGCCCCGCCATAGATGCTCCCTTTGATGACCTCGCGCGCCAGATCGGCGCCTCCGCCGCTGAGGTCACGGACGAGCAAGTTGCCCGCGTCTTGCGGTCGACGGGAAGCGAGAAGGCTGCCTTTGAAGTCATCGCAGCTGCAGCGTTGGGCGCGGACTTGCTGCGGTGGCAACAAGGGATCAAAGCATTGGATGAGGCCACCGATGCGCTTGCATGAAATCGAACGCGGCGATGGTCTCTTCAATCGCCTGCTCATCGGCTTCATCTCGTTGGTTTCGAGAATGCGATTGCCGGATGCGGCACGCGTCGCGTTCTACCACAAAGAATTTTTTTCCAGTCCGATGGGCGCGTGGACCCAGGCGGCCATGCGCGGCCCGAGTCCATGGAGCGTCAGTGAGCGTGAATTGATGGCGGCCCTGGTCGCGAAATGGAATTCGTGCGCCTTCTGCGTGGGCGCTCATGGCGCGGTCGCGGCGAAAGAAATGCAGCGAACGGCAGTCGATGCAGCGCTGGTAGACTTTCGTGCAGCCCCCATCTCCGAAAGGCTTAAGGCAACTTTGGTATTTCTCGAAATCCTAACCTTGCGTCCCATGGAACTGACCGCCGAGGACGCAAGGGCTGTGCTTCATGCGGGCGTTAAACCCGAAGCTTTGGAGGATGCGATTGCGGTCGGCGCGGTATTCAGCATTGTCACGCGATATGCCGATGCGCTCGATTTTGCAGTTCCAACAGCTAACGAGTTCAACCGTGCCGCAAGCTTGCTTCTCAAGCGGGGGTATGCATCATAATTCGACGATGTTGCATTCCGGCTGTCGCCGTACCGTCCCGTTTCGATCAAAGAAACGACCGCTCATCGCTCGCAAAATTCGCCGCGACGGAGCAGTTAGGCCAAAAACCGATATCGTAAGCGGAGTGCGACGGCTCGCGTCCGATTCTACCTTCGATTCCCCGTTGGGCGCCGGTTCGATTCCCAGTGCCGATCGAAAGGAAAATCTCTATTAGTTTCAATGTTTCAAAGCAGTCGTGGAGGCACCCTACCTGAACTTCTAACATTCAGATAGTAAAACGGAATTCTGAGTGTGGAAATGCCGCCTATACTCACTCCTATACTCGCCCGGTCTGGCAAATGGCGAGGTGCTATGATGCACCATAATTTGGCATGAAGATTCCGATGTCTGGTTTTCAGGCGCGGCTCTTCCCGACGGTCACCGCTTCCATTCACCCCGAAAGTTCGGAGCTTCTTTAGCCTTGGTACCCCGAACTGACATGGATCGGAGCTTCATTCTTTTTGGCACGACTCTTCCAACCGTCATGTTCCGCCGCCATAGTGGTGCGGTCATGTACAAGCTCTCTCCAGCGCCGATGTACTGCCCGCATTGCGGGGCGAAGTATCGGGTTGTCCGAGTTGAAGCCGTTATCAATGATGCGCCGGTAACGAAAATCCCGTGCCGGAATTGCGGCGGCGATCTCGACGCGCGAGAGGGTGCCTTCCTGCTCAAATGGTTCTTAGAATCGCCCCGACATAAGCCTCAGTCCGATGGGCGATAATCGCAGCGCCGCAGTCCTGGCTTGCGTGTAAATTGACGCTGGATGGAGCCCTGTTCGGCGAAATAGCGCGCCGAATGCCGCATAATGCGCCTTTGCGGTAGAAAAATACCGCCCGGTAGTGCGATAGTTTCGCGGTCGTATGGGGTAAGTCCACAATGAAAATCCTGGTCATCGACGATCACGCTTTGATTCGGCAGGCTATGCAGGGCGTGCTCAAGAAAGTGAGGCGCGATGCTGTCCTGCTCGAGGCCCCAAACTACAAAGAAGCGAAGCAGATCATCGCGGTGCACCCCGATATCGACTTTATCCTTTTGGATCTCAATCTGCCCGATAGTGACGGCCTTTCGGTGTTTATCGAGTTACGCGACCGCAATCCGGCCATCGCAATAGTCGTCCTGTCGGCCGAGCAGAACCCCGCGCGCGTTATGAAGGCGCTCGAGCTTGGTGCGCGCGGCTATATTCCAAAATCCGCTCATGCCGATGTGACCCTCAACGCGCTGCGCTTGATCTTTTCCGGCGGAGTCTATGTACCGCCCGAGATTCTCACGCGTTCAGGAATTCGCGCAGATCAGACGGCGAGCGAGGAACATCAGCGTTTGCCCTCCGACATTGGCCTAACCAACCGGCAGTTGGAAGTGCTGGCACTGCTGATGCAGGGCAAGAACAACAAGACGATTTGCCGAATGCTCAATTTGGCGGAGCCGACGATCAAAAATCACGTCACGGCCATTTTGAAAGCACTGAAAGTTACGAGTCGCACTGAGGCGGTGATTATGGCCAATAATCTTGGTTGGAAGCTGCCTGAGCTCATCAAACGGTGAAGCCGAATGATGGCTTGGAGTATTGGCCGTAAACTCTGCAGCGGTCAGAGCCAAGTCTACAGCAAATGCCTAACTGGGTGTTCCTCTAGCATTTGTCTGAGCATAGCACGCAGCGCCGCCGGTTCGACCGGTTTGTGCAAAAGCGGATAGCCGTTCAGCTGCGCTTCGCGCGACGGATCGAGATCGGTGTCACCGCTCATGAGAAAAGCGGGAATCGGCGCCGTCAGTGCCCGGCGCAAACATGCGATGGCCTCAATGCCGGTCTTGCCGTCCCGCAAATGATAATCGGAAATGATCACGTTTGGCAGCTCATCATACCTGGCCAACCCGTCAAGCACAGCGCTGTCAGTATTGCCGGTTACGACGCTGCAACCCCAGCTTCGGATCAAGCCGCCCATGCCTTCCAGCACCAGCGGATCGTCGTCGATGACCACGACTAGCTTTTCGTCAGTCACAGCGAAGCGCTGCGACATAACAGGTTGCTTGGTGAATGTGGACGCGGGAATGCGAACCAGGGGCAAAGCGATCGAGAAGCACGAGCCCTTGTCTACGGTAGATCTTACCTCGATCGGGTGTTTAAGAAGACGGCATAAGCGGTCGACGATAGCAAGACCGAGACCGAGCCCGCTTTGCTCATGATAGGAATTCGCCAGCCGGTAAAACTCGCTGAAGATGTGCTGGTGCTGGTCTGGGGGAATTCCGCTTCCGGTGTCCCATACCTCGATGCGCAACTGGTCACCGTGCCGGCGGCACCCGACCAGCACTCGACCAGACGCCGTGTAGCGGATCGCATTTGAGACCAGATTCAGCACGATCCGCTCGAGCAGGATGAAGTCGCTGCCCACCCAAGCGCCACTGGGAACGATGCGGAGTTCCAATCCCTTTTCGCGCGCCGTGCCCGCAAATGTCGTTTCTATCCGCGTCAACAATTGCGCAATCGGAAGCTCTACGATCTTCGGCGTTAGCACGCCGGCGTCTAGCTTCGAAATGTCCAATAACGCATTGAAAAGCTCGTTCATTGCCGACAGCGCGGCCTCAATGCCGGCAACGATCCTCTTGCGATCCGCCGCGCCGGTGCGCCCTCGCAGTTGCGCGACAAAAAGACCGAGCGCATGCAGCGGTTGCCGAAGATCGTGACTTGCCGTGGCCAGGAAACGCGACTTGGCAAGATTGGCAAGGTTGAGTTGCTCCGTGCGCTCTTCAACCTTGCGCTCGAGCGTGGCGTAGGACTCAAGTAGACGATCGGCCATGCGGTTGAACTGGTCGCCAAGTGCTTCCAGCTCGTCGCCGGTCCTGATCGCAATTCGTCGCGTCAGGTCGCCGCTGCCGATTTGCGAGGCGCCCTCGCTCAGGGCGCGGATCGGCACGATCATTCTCCGTGCCAGAAAAAGGCCCGCGAAAAAGGCCAACACCAATCCAAGCAGCAGGAGCACACCGGAGCGGATCAGAGTTTGGTAGAACGGCGCGTAGGCCTCCTTGGTCGGTAAATCGGCGAACACCAGCCAGTTGAGCTGCGGTACGCGCGCGTACGCGGTCAACACCTTCTGTCCGGCAACATCGGTCGCCACGTTCGGAGTCTCGCTTGATTCGGGTAGCGACAGCTCGCGCGCAGCCTGCACCTGGGCGAGATGCGAGATATCGGTCTTACGCAACACAAGGCTGATATCCGGATGCGCGATCAGCTGTCCTCGGGTATCCACGACGTAAGCCTGTCCATGAACGCCGACTTTGATCTGCGACACCACGTCCCAAATGAATTTAAGGTTCACTTGCGCGACGATGACGCCGTCCTCTGGGCGGGCGCCGGCGACGGCGACCGTCATGTAGGGCTCGGAAGCCTGAACAAAGTACACTGGGCCGTAATAGACCTTGTTCGCCATCGCTTCGACGAAGACGGGATCGCGCGAAAAATCCGACAGGCTGTTGCTCACGTCCATGGCCTGTCGCGACATCTGGAATCGCTCACGGCCATTTGCGTCCAGATGCACGACCTCGGTCACCGCCGGGGCCTGCCGTAACAGCCGCACGGCGTCCATATGCCATTCGTCCTCCGACTCGGTCGCTGCCGGAAGCTGTAAAGTCCACGATAGCTGGCCTTCAATCTCCTTGATGAACTGTCCGATCTTCTCGGCGGCCGATTTGGCTTGCTCGCGTTGAATGCGAAATAGCAGGTCTCTTTGCTGCTGATACGAAAACCAAACGTCCAGGATGGAGTTGGGAACCAGCGCAAAGATCACGACGGCCAGGAACAAAGCCACATATTTGGGGAATAAACGGCCTCGCTTTTGCGCGACATCCGCGACCGTTTGAGACGCCATGTCTTTCGAGCTCATGATTTTCCGAGCCATCGCATCCGGCCGCCGGCAGCCGCGAGGCCGCTACCTGATAGTCCGAGAGCCTTGCATGGCGCCGCGCAAGGGTCACGCGCCGAATAATCCTGAGTCAATCATGAGTTGTAAATACGCCGCGGTGTGAACTCCGCCGGTCCCGGTCGCCACATCCGATCTCCGGCGCGGCAAACTGCGGCATGCGCCCCGGCGCGACACATCTGGTATTGTTCCACTGTGCTAAGCGGCCATGCGCCCGATCGTATTTCGTTCAGCGCCGCCTCCAAACATGGCGCCCATGGAAATCGACATCAAACGGCGACAGTTCCTGACGGTCTTGGCCGGCGCCGCAGGCTGTTGGGGCTACGTCTCTGGCGCGCAATCGCGCAGTCAAATGCCGACGGTCGGCGTCTTGATGGGTCTTGCCAATGATCGCGAAGCCCAGACGCGGGTCAGCGCCTTCGAGAAGGGCCTTGCCAAACAAGGCTGGACGGCCGGCCGCAATGTCGAGGTCGCCTATCGCTTTGCCGCAGGCGATGCCGATAAGATGCGCAGTCTCGCAGACGAGCTCGTGGGCCTTCGGCCCAATATCATCGTCGGCCATAGCACACCGGTGGTCGCGGAGCTTTTTCAGGCGACACACACCATACCCATCGTGTTTGTGGTCGTTGCCGATCCTGTCGGAAGTGGTTTCGCAGCCAGCATCGCTCGCCCGGGCGGTAACGTCACTGGATTCACAAACCTGAGCCCGACCATCCCGGGCAAATTGCTCACGATCCTCAAACAGATCGTGCCTCGCCTCACGCATGTGCTGCTCCTTTATAATCCCGATACGGTGGCCCGCGGCGAATTGGCCGGCGAGTATCTGCAGTCGCTGTCCGCCGCTGCGTCGGCCTTTTCCGTCGAGGCGACACGAGCCGAAGTTCACTCGCCGGCCGAAATCGAACAGTCGATGATGGAGGCGGCACAGGCGCCCGGTGCCGGCATTATCGTGATGCCGGACAATTTCACCACAGTCCATCGCGACGAAATCGTTGCGCTCGCGGCGCAATGGCGCATTCCAACGATCTATCCATACCGGTATTTCGCTGAGGCCGGCGGCCTGATCTCGTACGGCGTCGACGTTCTCGATCTATTCAGTCGCGCGGCGGACTATGTGAGCCGCATCTTGCACGGCGCCAATCCAGCGGATCTGCCGATCCAGGCGCCGACCAAGTTCGAGCTTGTAATCAACCGCAAGACCGCAAAGACGCTCGGCGCGGTCGTGCCGAAAATCCTGCTCGCCGGCGCGGATGACCTGATCGACTGAGCCGCCCGGGGTTTCGCCTAGGGAAGGCTGGCATCGCTCCGTATGCGTCGTGGCGCGGCGATACTGAGTGGACGTGGCAGTCGGTGCGGCAGACTTTGCCTGCAATATCCTAAGATTCTCGACAGCACAGCAAGCGTGGTCCGCTCATTGATTACCGCAATACCGAACAGCACCGCCGCCAGACCGAGCGCGAGCGTCGGCGTAAACGGCTCACCCAGTAGCGTACAGCCGATCAGCACGCTCACCGCCGGCTTCAGATAGGACGTGCTTGCCGTGCTCATGCTGCCGATCGTGCGGATCAGGCGGAAATAAAGAACGAATCCGATAGCGGTGACAACGATGGCATTTACAATCAACGCCGCCAGTGAGCGACCGGTCGGTGCAAGATGCCAGGGTACGTCGACCAGCAAGCTCAACGGCACCAGCATCAACGCGGCACCTGTCAACGTGCCAGCGGCGACGACTTCCGCCGCGATGCCAGTGAAGCGGCGGCCATGGATGACGCTGATGGCAGATGACAAGGTCGCAAGGAGTATGGCCGCTTGTCCGATCAGTTCACCGCGCGCGAAGAAAAGCGTATTTGCGCCGACGACAAGAACCACCCCGCCGAGCCCGATCACGGCTCCAGCGAGCCGACCGATCGTCGTGCTCTCGTGATGGGTCCAGAGCGCGCTGATCAAATATACGAAGAGCGGTGTGCTCGAATTGAGTATCGCCGCCAGCCCGCTCTCCACCGAACGCTGGCCCCATGCGATGAACATATAGGGAATAGCACAGCCCACAGTGCCCTGTAACAAGAGCCGGACAAAAAAACCCGGACGTGCCGGAACCTCGCGCTTGAGAAAAAACACGACCGCCCACAATGTCGCAGCTGCGAGCGATACTCGCGCCGCAGTCAGCGTGACCGGAGGGATGCTTTCGAGCGACACCTTGGTGAGCGCAAAGGGAATGCCCCACAAGGCTCCAAGCACGAACAGCAAGCCGATCTCGCGCAATGGAAGCGGATGGTGTTGGCCCGGCATCAGCGACTTTCGCTTACAGAACTGACGCGTCGACCAAGGCGGCCCGGAACTTCGCCGCATCGAACGGTTTGTGCAGGAGGTTATAGCCAGCCGGCTCATTGTCGGCTGATGGTGCCGCGGCATCAGCGGATATCAGCAAGGCCGGGATCTTGAAGGCGCGACGCAGGCCCTCGATGGCCTCCACGCCATTCGCGCCGCGCGGCAATCGATAATCGCAAACGATCAAATCGGGACGGCGGTTGATCTCGGACAGCCTGACAAGCGCTGCCCCATAAGATTCCGCCGCGACAACCTGGCAGCCCCAGGACCGCAGCAGACCACCCGTCGCTTCGAGCACCAGCGGGTCGTCATCGATGAGGACAACGAGCTTGGTAGCGCGAGATGCCTTCATGGTTTTTGTCCTTCGCCTGAGCGAGTGTCGACAATATCGATGCCGCAACGCTCAAATCAAATCGATCAGAAGTATCAAATGGTCCGGGGACCAATGCGAGTGCCGGGTACTTTGGTCTTGAGGCATTGGTACCGTAGCCGGTACTTGAGTTCGATTGTGCCACCTAAAGATTTTCAAGACGATCAACCGCCCGTCGCGATGCGACAAAATTCCATACAGGAGCAAATATCATGAGCGAAGACATTCTGCGTCCAGTACGTGCCGGTGAAAAAGTCGTCCGTGACGCCGCAACCCAGGACCACGGCGCAGTTCGCCTCGGCGACAACGCACCCGCGTTCGCGCGACCCATTCACGCCGGTGACAAGGTGAGCCGCGACCTGACCACGCGAGACAAAGGCACGGTTCGCCTCGGCGACAACGCTCCGGTATTCGTGCGGCCCAGTCGCGCCGGTGACAAGGTCAACCGCGATCTCAGCACGCGGGACCAAGGCACGGTTCGCCTCGGCGACAACGCGCCCGCATTCGCCCGGTGACACCTGACGACGGCAGCCTCGGGGACGCGTCGCGTTCCCGAGGCGGCCTATTCACTCCGCGGCTACGTTTTGGAAGGGCAGCGATCTATGGCCACCGATCATGTGCATACCGGCCGTCTCGTCGAGTTTTTCCAAATGGTTCCCAACGCGATACCGCCGCGACGCGCTGACAAATCGGTCGGCGGCGCAATACCCGCACGCGCTTTGCGCTACTGTGAGGCGATCACCAGCGCCTCGGCATTTGGCTGGTATGTCTTCCTCCCTATCAGTTTTAAGGTGGTGTGGGATGGTCATGACATGCTCTGGACCTATCCTGGCGTCGACGAGTGGCTGCCGCTGACGCGAGACGCCGTGCAATATCCAGGCTTCAGCCAGCAATTCGATCAACATGCGCCAGCCGACGTGCGCGGCTTTGCTCCGCCGTTTCTCACGCCATCCATTCAACCGGGCCAGCTGCAAATCTGGACCGGCTGCATCGCCAAAACAGCGCCGGGCTGGAGTCTTCTGGTTCGCGGCGTAGCCAATCTTTCGCACAGCCAGTCATATCAGATGCTGGAAGGCATCATCGAAACGGACAACTGGTTCGGTCCGCTCTTCGACAACGTCCGGCTGCTCAAGACAGACGTGCCGATCGAATTTCGCAGTGACACGCCGTTCTTGCAGGTCCAGCCCGTCCGCAAAGACTTTTATGCCGATAAATTCCTGCAAAATTTCCACGTAAAGGGTATGGCGCAATTGTCGCCTGAGGATTGGCAGGCATTCCATGCCACAGTCGTTGTTCCTAATACGAGCCCAGAGCGCAAACGCGGCCAATACGCAGTTTCGGTTCGCAAACAGGCCACACACGCTATCCCGCAGCCCCATTGACCGAATGGCAGCGCCAACTACCGATCAGATAGTACTTTTGGATCATGACTGGCAGGACGTTTGTATGAGCTTGAATGACCTGAACCCATGGTAACCTTATCGGCAAGCAGGCAGCAGATGAATTCTCGGCAATTCGAGCATTCAAATGGCCAGCGGATAAGGCGAGATGTCAGGCCCGAGCAAGGATTTAGCGTGGATTTGGGTGGATGCGTCGTACTTACGAGAACAGGCGCAGCGCTGCGTTCGGCTTGCGCGCGAATGTCCGCACTCACCAACCTCACATGAACTAGAAGCCATTGGTATTGAATTGATGGAGAAGGCGGCGGAATTGGACGAGTTGAATGAGAGGGCAATTCCATCGCGTTGATGGCTTCGAATCTGGGGGTTGAGTTGTGACGCCTGAGACAGATGTACATAAGGCCCAAGAACCGAACGAGCTGAACCTCATCGTCTCCTATTTATCCTATGCGATGGAGGATGTTCGCGCGGTCAGCGATGACGCGGCATATCTGCTGCGCTTAGCAATCGTTGCGCTTGAAGAGCATCGAGCGGTCAGTCGCAACGAACAACTGCTGCCTGACATACCTCATTAACTGCGCCGCCGGCTATCTGGCACCATCGACTCGAGCAGCGTGACCATGGCCAGCCGGGTTTCGGTATTGCGCAGTTCCGAGAAGGCCTTCACTAGTCGCAGCGAATACGGATCCACCAGTAGGTCCAAAGGCGATGGGCTCGCCTTTGAAGCGGGGCTCCCACCATTGTCGAAGAATGACGTGACCGGCACGTTGAATATGGTGCTGATCTGAAACAGCCGACCGCTGCCGACGCGGTTAGTGCCCTTTTCGTATTTTTGTATTTGCTGAAATGTTACGCCAAGTTTTTCACCAAGTTCCGTTTGCGAAAGACGCTTGGCAAGTCGATGTACACGAATATTGCGGCCAACGATACGGTCCATGTCTGTCGGCGGCCTTTTCGCCATGTAAAAATCCTGGTTAGTGAAAGTAACTTAGCATTTACTCGAGTCGACGCTGCAGGATAATCGACTCCCGCCCCTGCTGTCACTAGGAGACGGGTCACCATTTAACAAGCCAAACGGCGGAGAGAACGTTTGTTCAGCCAACATGTCGCTGGAGAGAATGAAATTTGGTCACGGTTACAGTACTCCTCGACTTCATTCCTCGGAAAAACTCGTAGTTTCCGACAATGTCAATTGACGAGACGGCGTTAGCCTCGCCGATCACAACCATCAAGAAACTCGTCACTGTAGATTGACTCATGCGCCTTTAAGTTGCAAAATGCAATTATATACTACCTCATCTTTCGCCCGATTTGGTCGTGAAAATCGTCGCGATTAATGAGACGCGAGCATTCACATCAAGGGCTGCATTCACTTCGAAAGCATCCCTTTCCCATTGCTGCGAGTGAGTGTCATGGCACCCACCATCCGGGCTATTTTTCTAGATCCGCCAATCGCCGTCGCGAGACTTGGCGGCAGCAGCGCTCCTCAGGACGCTTATTGCTGGGCTGACCCAACAAACCCCCGCTCTGACGGAAACACTGTCATTGCGCCGTGGTGGACATTGGCGGTCTTGAGCGATGCGACGGTAGATCCAAACATGCCGGCAGCAATCCGGCTGCGCGACGGCGATCTGATCCGACCAGTGGCGCCATTCTTCGAAATCTGGGCGCTTGTCGGCGACCCGGACAGCCCGCCATCACAATGGATTGAATAACCGCTGACGCCGAAGCTTTTGCGCCGGTCAGGCGCCGACGAAGCGGCGCTGACGATCGAGATCGACGTGAAAAACCGCAAGGCGGCGCGGCGTCGGCGCAACGATGCTCTGGTATTCGGAACTTTCCCGCCACTCACCATAAAAGGTGACGACCACAATGTGCACCCGCTTTTCGGGACGAGCCCTCCCGGGGCACTTGACCCCATGATTCCACCGGGCCGCAGCATTCCGCTCGGCAATGTCCAAATCATGCGTAGCCGGGAACAGCCGAGAAAAGGCTCCACGCCCTGGACCGAGGCGGTAAATGTCGAAGTCCTTCGCTTCCGCTTCACGCCGGCCCGCGGCGAATTCTACGGTCCGCCACAGGCCGCACAGAAAACCGCACGCCACGGTGTCGCCGTAGCGCGCGCCAATGCCTTTCTGAATCCCGATGACGGCTGGTACGGAGAGAAATCGGAGCCTACCGTCCAACCAATCGACACCTACGACATGGCGGTCCCGGAAGGAAATATCACCAACCCACCATCGCTTAGTTGACGCGCAGTCGCACCGTTGTTCGCGGCGATGGTTGGCGCCCGCCCTGCGCAATCCGTGCGCGGGACACTGCGGCAATTTTCTTGATCGCACCAAACCCGAAGCTTGTTGCACCGATCTCTATCGAATTGACAATGATGCCGAGAGCATTGACTCTTATATTCATCTTGAGGTTGAATTTCCGTGTATCGCGCGCCAGCTTGTGGCCTGAAGGTATGGGATTATGGCCTACCGAATTCCCCGATGGCTCAGTCGACGCGCAACGCTCACGGGTGCAGTCGCACTTGGTCTGTCGATCGCTGCTCATGCCCAGTCTGAGCGAGATTGGGGCGCGCTGGCCGTGGAAGACACGACGCCCCCAATACTTCCACCCGATCTGCAAAGCTATTCGGATCAACCGTCTCTAAACGGCCCTGTGACTGACTACCAGCCATTTGGAACCCATCCGCCGACAACAGAGGAGCAGGAGCTTGCACGCAAGGTGTTGAGCAAGGTTCCAACGAATTGCACGCCAATGGACGTGGCGCTGTATTTCCTTGACGTAGGTGCTGGAAAATTCGGGCCTGAACTCCGACCTTACATCACTGCTTGGCCCTTGGATTGGAATCCCGTCATTGTGGATTTCTTCAAGACAACCGACACCCAGCCAAGCGGCGATACTACATCGTGGTGCGCTGCATTCGTAAATTTCTGTCTCGTCAAAGCTGCGATTGGAAAGACGCTACCTCCAGGATCAGAAGAGCCAACGAGAAGCGCGGCTTCTAGCACGTTTCGATACTGGAGCCATCAAGTAAAGCCACCCACTGACACCGTGAGACCGGGTGATCTTGTCGTCTTTCGAAATAAGCAATCTCCGGGATACGGCCATGTAGGCTTTTTTCTAGCCGAAAATGAAGCGCGAATACTCGTTTTGGGAGGCAATCAATTCGAAGGCACGCCAGTTCGGCACACCATAAATCGAAAGTGGATCGCGAAGGATGGCCCAGTCCTTCAATTTCATTCTTATAGGTCTGATCCGCAGCTCCATGCGTGAGATGCTTTTAGGCCTTGTGGCTATTCTCAGCGTTTCGCAAGCGGCGGCAGGTACCTACAATGATGCAGGGCCCGCCGTAATCCAGATTCATATTCACGGCCTCTACAAGCAACCCGTAGATGGCAAGCGAGATTTTGACAACGTTGGCACCGGATTTCTCGTCTCTCCCGATGGACTAGTCATGAGCGCAGGTCACCTCGCACCGGACTCTGCCCTTTTTCTGCCGGGAGAACTTTACATCGAAGGGCGCTTTCCGAAAGCAGACCACATAGTATTGGTGGCGCAGGATCCAGTAGTGGAACTTGAAGTCGTCAAGGCAAAGATGCTGCCGCACGATGTTGCCCTATTTAAAATTAAGAATGCCGACAAGTCATTTTCGTACTTACGTCTTTGCGACCGATACACCCCAGAAGAGCATCTATTAGCCCTCGGTTACACCGGCGGCCAGCCAACCCTCTCCCGAACGGAGGGAAGCGTGAAGACCCCGGCAATCGACCCGGCTCCTCTCGTCATGCAGATGCCCTTAAGTCCAGGGGATAGTGGTGCCCCTGTATTTAACGAAGCGGGTGGAGTCCTTGGGATAGCGATCGGCGGCCAAACGGTTAATCAGCAGAGAATTGAAAGCACCAGCCTGGCCACCCTGATTCCAAGTGCAATCGCCGATATGTCGCCTGAAGCTCGCGCACTACTCGGCGTGAGTTACGATCCGGATTGTTCAAAAAATCTTACCGGCACCACAGCCCCGCGCACCCTGCATGAGGTCGGTTTTACACCTATCGAAGGCTTACAATTCGGCCAAACAACGATAGTGCAAAGCCGGTTTGAATCGCCCGTAGGCTTCCATTTTTCTCAGATAGTGAACGCTGATGCTGAGCCCGCCCCGGGTAGTGGGGCTATAGTCAAAATAGAGGGTAATATCCGAAGCTCAATAAGGGAAAATGGAAATGTAATCGAACTGGCGGTCCCAACAAAAGCTATTTCGGAGGTCCGATTCACTTCCTTACCGCAAATCAGGACGCAAATCGACGCATTGTTGGCGCCCGACCGTGCTCCGATCCGCGCTGCCGATGCCCCGGAAGTCCAAGTCCGCTCTTTTGCTGTTTCGCGGACGCTCGCCGTTCACACACCGTTTCGCAACACCCGTCGCGACTTCTCCGATCGCATACCCGCTCCAGTCGGCTTCCGTTTTCTGGAAGTAGTGGGTGTGAATATCGCAAGTCTTAATCACTCTCCTTCAAATGGTGCACAAGTAGCCGTAATTGCGGATGGAAAAGCATTGTCGGTCAACTATTCATTAGAAAGTGGCCCCTTCGGGGACGAATGGCGCGGTTGGATTGATGCCTTCGTGATCGCAAAGATTCAACCTGAAAGCCGCTAGAAATTTCGCTATCTTTGCGTCGAAAGCTCAGGCTAACGGCACTGCGTAATCAACGCGATTGAGGCTCAGAATCTTTCAAAACTGCGTTTCGCGCGCACGATATCCTCCGGCGTGCTGGCGGCGACGATTTCTCTGCCGTCGCCGCCTTCGAGGCCGCTAATGGCAGCCCATACGTCCGGCGTTTGGCGCCCCTTCGCGCACGATATCTCTCACCGCCGCGTATCGCTTGTAATACGGCGCGTTGCCCTGGCTATGATCGTCGGGATTTTTCCAGATCATCGCTTCGAGGATTTTGTTCTTATCCACCGTAACGACGGCACAACTATTCAGGTCGTCTTCCTTACCAACATACTGGCCGACAACTTGGACGACATGCTCGGGGGAGCCGTATTGGTTCTCCCGGTCGGCATAGAGGATTTGGGTTACCATGCTTTTCTGAAAGAAACCGGGCAGGGCGGAAATTCTCTTTGTCTCTGTGTCGAGATTGGTCTTCAGCGACTCGTCGTAGGTCGCCATTCCGTCGCTGCCGCACAGTGCCTCATCGATGTTCGGCGCTGCCTGATTGCCTGGAGTGCCTTTGTTGTCTTCATGCTCCACAAGGCGCCGATTTCTCGCGTTGCATAAGCAAGGCGCCTAAGGAGACTCGCCCAAGCGTAGTCTCAAACAACAATCATAATCCTTGGCGCTCGTCGGTCTCCTGCCGCATTAGGTTGTTCATATCATTGTTCGCTTATAGGGGTTGTATACATCCATAGGATGTGATTGACTTTTTGTGCTCGGGCTCACAGGGGGGTGTCATGTCTAAACTTGGACGCACAATTGCGTGCGCCGTGGTTGCATTGGGTACGTTCTTATCGATCGCATCGGCGGCTGATGCTCCGTATTTTCGAACGCCCCCTGTGCCGACTGTCTCGCCAAAATCGCTCCCCGCGCTTGTGCCAAATCAAACGTACGCCGTCGACATCGATTGCGTACCGAACGGCACCGCGAAGCTCGCGCCGCTTACTGACAATGGTCTCATTCAGCGCACATGGACTACTTCACACGGAATTTTGCTTTCTACTCAGCAAACGACAGCAAACGTCACGGCCGGCACGTTGCCTTCGAGCGGTTTAGGAATGGCCGTCGTATACGTCACGGACGGTACAACGGGGAGTGAAATCGACAATCGCAACCACGGCTGCAAATCCACGTTTTTAGTTCGCAGGCAAACAAGCGTCTATCTAATCCCGTTTATAAGCCTCCACACGGCAAATCAGGCTGGTGTGGTAGTTAGCATTCTGGCCGCGGCTGTGACGCCATTCTCATCACTTTTTTCTTTGATTACTGGCGGCCCACTTGCGGCTGCTACTGCGTCGCGACTTACGGATTTCGCCACAGTCGAGCAGGCTTTTAATACCATTCTTGCTAAGCTAAATAGCGATTTTAATTATGCTCAATCAATTCCGCTCGGTGTTGGCACCACTACTATCACAACCAGCGAAAGCATCACCACCGTTAAGGTGCGCCCCATCAGTGCGCTGATAACGGACAAGATTGACGACTTTAGTACCGCGCTACGCACACTCGCAGATAGCGAAAATGCCAACGTCAAAGTACCTCTGAATTCGCCAGACAACGCCTGTGCGCAGCTCTCCAGCAATCTTTCACTCGACGGAGTCATTGCTCCTGAGGATCACGCGTACGCGCTGGCCTACGAGGGCCTCCGTTTGGGTCAATCGGCAGAAACGTTAGAGCATTGCCTCGGCAAGCTGGTCCAAGTAGCTGCGAGCCTGCCTCAGATTTGGGTTGGACAATCCACAGTAATTACGCCAGCTCAGGCCTTAGCATTTTACAATGCCAATTTCACCGGGCCCGTCCAGCTTCAATTCTCGGATATTCAACCCCAGCTCGACCAGCTGATGATCGCGCTTGGCCGTTATGCCCAAAATGGTCAACCGCCGTCCGCAGCCTACACCGCGAATCTCCAGAAATTGTTTGTCAGCAGTCCCAGTCTTATCGACAATACGTTGGCGAACGTCTTTAAGGCGAACTCTAGTGCATCCGGATTTCCTGACATCGTTAATGCGTTCATCTCGCTCGGTTACTATCATTTCGGCTGCTACGCACAAGACACCAATGCGACTGGGCTATACACCGACAATGCGAGCGCCATCTTCCTGGCATTCAAAGCGCCGCCAAGCGCTAGCAGTGTGAAAAAATCCGATCCAAATTCGATACTCGCCATACACCCAATATTTGCGGACGGCTTGTATACGGTTCAAACTTTGGATGTCTCGGATAATCCCGATTGGATAGCGACCGTCCTTGCCGGCCGCGCTGGCAGTACAATTACGACTTCCGACTGCAATGGCTTCCAGGTGCAGTAGATTTTAAAAAAGCCAGCTCAATCACTGCAAGGCTTGTTGCTGGCCAAAGCGACGTCGGCAGAAAGGACGCGGAAATGAACCGACTACCGATTATTCTGGCGGTGCTCCTTCTAGCTCTTCTACCTAGGAGCGCTAACGCACAGTTCAGCATCGCGCCCGCGCTTGATAACGGACCAATTGCCTTAGACGGCGGGCTCCACATTGAGTTCAATCGGTTTGGCAGTGTTGTTGTGGCTGCGGCTACGGCGCACGCAACCTTGCGAGGCGCTACTGCAATCGCCGTAGCCATGATTCCGCAATTTAATAAGCAATTGACTTGTGGCCATGGTTGGAAATACGGCGCAACAATCAATGATATTCAAGGTAGCAGCCTAAACGGAAGTGCGCAGATTACAGCAAAAGCGCACATCATTAGCTGTACCCTATTTGGGTCGGCTGCAGTCAAAGGCGATATTGCAGTTATCGCAATCATCGACCCAATAATTATTCAAAATTCAGGCATTCAGTTGCAGCTGAAAAATCTATCTGTGCAATCGCTCGGAGTATACGCAGGCGAATTCATTCCGGTCTCGGATACGGAAGTGAGTAGTTCCGGACAGGAGATAGGGCCAAAAATCAACAATTTTATCTCCGGTATGAATCGGTGGTTGGCAAAGGTATTTCTCAGCCAGTCAGTACAAAGCCCAGTTCGAGCATACAAACTTCAGATTCAATCCGTTCAGTTAGGATTCCAAGGTCAAGACCTATTCGTGACGGTCGTTATGTCCGGTCAAACGCCAATATCCCAGATTGACAGGCTTCTCAATTGACCACGCGCTCCACCTCCAGCTCCATCAAAACACCTAATTCGATGTCTTCAGAACCGGGTGCAGGCGAGGCGACGGATTTTGATTTAGTGCGCTCTGATACAGGGCGGAGCTTCTATTCCCGTTTGAGGCAGAAATTCCGTGGGTACGAGCGAGGGTAACCTCTTTCGAAAAGTGCCTCCATGTTAATGTATACAGTGCAGTCTTCACGCAAAATTGATGACGCCCCTGTCGCACGGGCTGGAAATCGGCCAGCTGCGTGATCCAGAAACAGGGAGCAGCTCAATGTGGGAACGGACTCTACCTAAAAACGGTGGCGTTTTAGGGGAGCAGGTCAGTCGAGTTCGGCGCTAGCTGGCGACGAGAAGAAACCACATTTACTGCCTCTCCAGATCATCGTGACCAAGGAGGTTAAGGCGTTTCAACAATTCGCCGACGTCGAGACGCAGATGCCAGCGACGCTGCGACGACCGCAAGTATTTGATGCTGTGGACGGCGCCCACTCTGAGGCATCGATGTGCCAAAGGGTGGTTGCGTTAGAGCAAACCACATTGAAGGGAGCCGTCCATGGGCGAGGTTAGCACGAGTGGTCTCGATATTGCGAAGGCTGTGTTCCAGGTTCACGGGGTCGACGGTTCGGGCGCCGTAGTGATCCGCAAACGCATCAGTCGCGCGAAGATGTTGGAGTTCTTCGCCGACCTGCCGGCGTGCCTGGTTGGGATCGAAGCGTGTCCGTCAGCGCATCACTGGGGCCGCGAGCTCCAGTTGCTCGGTCATACCGTGAAGCTGATGCCGCCGAGCTATGTGAAGGCCTATCTCAAGCGCAGCAAGCATGATGCGAACGATGCGGCAGCGATCTGCGAAGCGGTGACGCGACCGTCGATGCGGTTCGTTCCGATCAAGACGAAGGAACAGCAGACTGCCTTGATGCTGCACCGGACCCGGCAATTACTGGTGCGTCAGCGCACGATGCTGAGCAACGCCATACGCGGGCATCTTGCCGAACTCGGCGTCGTGTCGGCCAAAGGTCGCACCGGATCCAATCAGTGTGTTGCAATCGGGCGGGGTCCATATACGTCCACACGTGACCCAAACCGGCGCTTTGCTGTCGCCAATTGATGCATTGCGAAAGGTTCTTCGCGCAACGGAAAATACGGAATATTAGACCGGGGTCACTCCGGCTTGATGCCCGCGAACTTGATCACCTTGGCCCACTTCTCGGTCTCGTCGACGACGAACTTGCGGAATTCGACGGGGGAGCCCGTCATCACGATGCCGCCCAGGTCGGCCAAGCGCGACTTGATCTTGTCATCGGCTAAGCCCGCATTGATCTCTTTGTTGAGCGTTTCGATGATCGCGGAAGGCGTACCCGTTGGTACGCCAGCGCCGATCCAGCCGAGCGCCTCGTAGCCTGGTACGAATTCGGCCATAGGCGGAACGTCCGGCAATACATCGATGTGCTTTGTCGTGGTCACTGCAAGCGCACGCAGCTTGCCGGCGCGGATTTGCGGGAGCGCCGTTGGCGCGACATCGAACATCACCTGCACTTGCCCGGCGAGCAGATCGGTAAGTGCCTGTGGCGAGCCGCGATACGGCACGTGGAGCATCGCAACGCCGGTCATCATCTTGAACAGCTCGCCGGCAACATGCTGCACGCTGCCATTACCGCTTGACGCCATGCTGATCTCACCCGGATGGGCTTTGGCGTAGGCGATAAACTCATGAACCGTCATCGCCGGAACCGAGAGGTTCACTTCCATGACCAATGGCACTTGGACGATGCTCGCGACTGGCGCGATATCGCGGGTAAAAATGAATTTGAGATTATCGTAGAGAGTCTCGTTGATTGCGTTCGACGAATTGCACCAAAGGAGAGTATAGCCGTCGGGTAAGGCCTTCACGACTGCCTCAGTCCCGATATTGCCAGTCGCGCCCGGCCGGTTATCAACGACGAATGGCTGACCGAGGCGGTCAGACAGCCACTGACCGATCAGACGCGCGTGAATGTCAGTCGAGCTCCCCGCAGGAAGGCCGACGATGATCCGCACCGGCCGCGCCGGATAGGTATCGGCTTTTGCAGTGCGCGATAGGGCTGGTAGCGTGGCAGCGCCCACTGCCAGTTGCAAGAATGTGCGGCGGCGAAGTTTCATGGCATAGCACCACGAGTTTGAATACGTTCCACAAATGCAGAAGGCTTCCGCGAACGAACGTCGATTTATTTTTTGGATTGCTCGCCGGCCGGCGGCACAAACGCTGCCTTTGATTTCACGGAACGTCGGCACGTCCCGCTGGCACCTCTCGAATAAGGCTACACCCATTACCGAGCCGCGTGAAAGGGGCACGGTGTCCGCTCCTGGGTGAACAGCGGACCTCGCCCGACCCTCGCAAATCGGTCGCCTGTGACCCTTAGCGTCATTCCGCCACCGTGAAATGACGCAGTGCGAAAGGACTATTCGATCACCTCGTCGGCGATGGAGAGAACAGCTGGCGGGACCTCAATGCCGAGTGCTCGTGCCGTTTGAAGGTTGATGGCGAACACAAACTTAGTTGACTGGACGACCGGCAGTTCGCTGGGGCTGGCACCCTTTAGTATGTCACCAGTATAGACGCCGACTTGATGATACATATCAGATTTGTCGGCCCCGTAGCTCATGAGGCCACCGGCTATGACGTCCTCAGTTTCGTCAAACGTCGCCGGTATCTTGTCGCGCGCTGTCAGGGTCGCTAATTGCCCGCGACGGGTATTGAGGAGAGCATCGGGACCGACGAAAAGGGCATCGGTACGCTCGCGAGCGAGGATGGCGAAGGCCGCATCGATCTCGCCGACCGTACTGGCGTTGAGGACACGGATTTGAAACCCTAGGGCGGGGGCGTCTTCGTTCATGACCTGCAACGTGGATTCGGTGGCCGGCAGATTGGCAGGATTGACGAGTACCGCAAGGCGAACGGCCTTAGGTATGAGGTCATGCAGGAGCCGTAATCGCTTGGCGGTCGTCTCGTTAGCGAAATAATTAATGCCCGTCACGTTGCCGTCCGGCCTCGCGAGGCTGGTGACAAGACCAAGCTTTACTGGATCTGAACCTACTCCAAAGACGATGGGGATTTTTGCAGTTGCCGCTTTGGCCGCAAGAGCGGCGACAATGCTTCCAGGTGTCGCGATAACTGCTACCTGCCGGCGGACTAAATCGAAAAGCAGCGCCGGCAGGCGATCGTATTGACCTTGAAGGTAGTGGTACTCAACGGTCATATTCTGGCCGTCGACGTAGCCGGTTTCACCAAGGCCCTTGCGGAACGCCGCCAAAAAGCTCGCAGCGGTGTCTAGAGAGCGGCCGGTGATAAAGGCGACCACCGGCAACGAAGATAACTGCGCCCCCGCCGCGAGCGGCCAAGCGACGGTCGCGCCTCCGATTGCGGATATGAAAGCCCGCCGGCCGATGCCGATTGCCATTTGCCCCGTCCCAATGGGTTCTTGCCTGCTGCAATGAGTGCAGGCTATCACGCCCCCATCGGCAGGTCAGTGACCGGCTTCACCCCGGCCCAACGCCGAAAAGGCTCGTTGTTTTCGCTGCGGGTGCGTGCGGCAGTAGATGGCCCGAAGCTGTCGCGCCCGTTGGTAACGTCCGTGTCCGTTGCTGGGGGCGTAACTGCCGCGCCGACCAAAAGCTGGCGTGTCCGAACTTCCCTGGATAACTGCCACGTTTGGCATCGGTCACATGAGTCGTTGAGGGCCAAAAGCCGAAATCATCCCTCTTCCACACGCCTCGGTAGCGGGTGTAGCCTTATTGAAGAGCTGCCAGCGGTACGTGCCGACGTTCCGCGAAGCCAAAGGCAGCGTTAGTGCCTCCGGCAGGCGAGCTATCCGAAATTAATTCAACCTTGGTTCGGAAACCTTCTGCATTTGCGGAAGGCACTCAAGCTCGTGGGGCAATGCTATGAAACTTCCCCGCCGTAGATTCCTGCGGCTGGCCGCAGGCGCCGCGGCGTTGCCAACCGCCTCGCGCTTTGCCGCGGCGGAGACTTATCCGTCACGCCCGATCACGTTGGTAGTGCCGTTCCCGGCCGGCGGGCCGACTGATACGCTCGCGCGCATTCTTGCGGACCGCATGTCAGCGTCACTCGGCCAATCGGTGATTATAGAAAACGTAAGCGGCGCGAGCGGCAGCGTGGGTCTCGGGCGGGTCGCACGGGCGTCACCCGACGGCTACACGCTCAGCATCGGTCATTGGGGTACCCATGTCGTGATTGGCGCGACTATGA
>Ga0209579_10000168_pt1 | contig 97549 bp, 79 predicted proteins | sample Coa_R1_2_FD_187152 | JGI IMG/M metagenome (GOLD analysis project Ga0209579, IMG submission 187152) | Surface soil microbial communities from Centralia Pennsylvania, which are recovering from an underground coalmine fire - Coalmine... | ecosystem: Environmental > Terrestrial > Soil >... | reverse complement strand
GCGGTGTGTACAAGGCCCGGGAACGTATTCACGGCGCCGTAGCTGATGCGCCATTACTAGCGATTCCGGCTTCATGGAGGCGAGTTGCAGCCTCCAATCCGAATTGGGCCCAGTTTTAGGGATTTCCTCCACCTCGCGGTATCGGATCATTCTGTACTGGGCATTGTAGTACGTGTGCAGCCCTGGCCGTAAGGGCCATCCTGACTTGACGTCATCCCCACCTTCCTCCCCGTTTCACAGGGCAGTCTGAACAGAGTGCGCGCATCTCGCGATGCGTTTGCAACAGTTCACAGGGGTTGCGCTCGTTGCGGGACTTAACCCAACATCTCACGACACGAGCTGACGACAGCCATGCAGCACCTGTGCAAGTTGTGTATTGCTACACTCGCCGGCTTTCACCGACTTAGAAATGCATGTCAAGGCCAGGTAAGGTTCTTCGCGTTGCATCGAATTAAGCCACATACTCCACCGCTTGTGCGGGCCCCCGTCAATTTCTTTGAGTTTTAATCTTGCGACCGTACTCCCCAGGCGGCGCGTTTAACGCGTTGGCTCCGGCACGGAAGGGGTCGAATCCTCCCACACCAAACGCGCACCGTTTACTGCCAGGACTACCGGGGTATCTAATCCCGTTTGCTCCCCTGGCCTTCGTGCCTCAGTGTCAGGAACTGTCCAGAGATCCGCCTTCGCCACTGGTCTTCCTCATGATATCTACGCATTTCACTGCTACACCATGAATTCCGATCTCCTCTCCAGTCCTCGAGCAAAGCAGTATCGAATGCAGTTTCGGGGTTAAGCCCCGAGATTTCACACCCGACTTACTTCGCCACCTACGCACCCTTTACGCCCAATGAATCCGAACAACGCTTGAGACCTCTGTATTACCGCGGCTGCTGGCACAGAGTTAGCCGTCTCTTCCTCTTCAGATACTATCAACGCCGGGACAGTTACTCCCCGACGCATTGTTCTCTAATGACAGAAGTTTACAATCCGAAGACCTTCATCCTTCACGCGGCGTCGCTCCTTCAGGGTTTCCCCCATTGAGAAAAATTCTCGACTGCTGCCACCCGTAGGTGTCTGGACCGTGTCTCAGTTCCAGTGAGGCTGGTCGTCCTCTCAGACCAGCTACCCGTCATAGCCTTGGTGAGCCGTTACCTCAACCAACTAGCTGATAGGCCGCGGGCCCATCAGGAAGCGCCAGGTTGCCCCAGCTTTGGCTTCGGAGTGATGTCACTCCTGGCCACATGCGGTATTAATTCGCCTTTCGGCGAGCTATCCCCCACTTCCCGGCAGGTTGCCCACGTGTTACGCACCCTTGCGCCACTGAATATCTCCCGTATTGCTACGGAAAATATCCCGTTCGACTTGCATGTCTTATCCACGCCGCCAGCGTTCGTTCTGAGCCAGAATCAAACTCTCCGTGAAAAGTTTGTACCGGGCCTGCTAAGGGCCCGGTGTGAATCTGACCATTCTAATTCTGAAACCCGGCTGGCCGGGAGTCAGAGTTCGTCCGATCCTTCAATATTTGAAAATCAAAGTTTTGACGTATAACGCACAATTCAATTTTTGCTGCGTCCCGTTGGCTGTCCGGGACGGCTTCGTTTTGACCGTTCTGAATCTTCCACCGCTCCGCGAGGTCGCGGGTCGGCGAATCCAGAATCAAACTTTCAAAGAACACGGCCCCTTTTCACCTTTTCAGGAGGGAGCCAAAATCGTCCGCTCATCGCGGAAGCCCGTTTTCGGCGGGGGAGTGAACCTACAGCCGCGTCCGCCGCGGCGTCAAGCGGGAAAGTTGAAAATTTATTTCAACGGTCGCCGCCCGGGTCATTCTCTCTTCCTAAATGGGGCGGCAGGATACGCGAGATCGCAAGGGCGTCAACGGGAGTTCTCGATTTTTTCCGGTTGCCGGGGCGGGGAATCCATTCTTTTGTTCCGTATGAAGACACTGCCGCTTTTTCTCGCCATGAGCCTTTTCGCTTTTTTCGCCCGCGCGCTGGATGTGGGGACGCCCGCGCCCGCGCCGACGGCGGTGGACCAGGACGGCAAGCCGCTGGCGTTCGCGGAGGTTTACAAGACGGGGACGACGCTGGTGTATTTCTACCCGAAGGCCGATACGGCGGGCTGCACGGCGGAGGCTTGCAGTTTGCGGGACGCGTATGCGGACCTGCGGCAGGCGGGGTTGAATGTCATCGGCGTGAGTGAGGACAAGACGGAGGCGCAAAAGAAGTTTCGCGACAAATACAAGCTTCCCTTCCCATTGATCGCCGATACCGACGGGGCGGTGGCGAAGGCGTTCGGGGTGCCGACGGCGCTCGGGTTCGCGAAACGGCAGTCGTTCCTCATCAAGGACGGGAAGATCGCCTGGCGGGATTTGAACGCCTCGACGAAGAACCAGGCGGCTGACGTGCGGAAGGCGCTGCAAGCGCTCGGCTCTTGAATCCGGCCGCCGACCTGATCGACCGGGTGGCGGCGTCCCCGGCGATCGCGGCCAGGCTGCGACAGGCGCCTCCCGTTGTCTTCGACCATGTCGCGGAATCGGCCCAGCCGTTTCTGGCGGCTTTGATCGCCCGGAAGCGAAAGAAGCGGTTCTGGATCGTCTGCGAGAATGTCCGGGCGCAGGAGCATTTCCATACCGAGCTTCTGAACTGGCTGCCGGACGCTCTCTTCTTCCCGGCGGTGGAGACGGCGGCGGTGAAGGGGGCGCTGGTGGATCCCGAAGTCTCGGCGGAACGGCTGGAGGTCCTGCAACGGCTGCTGGGGGACGGCCGCGAGGCGGTGGTGGTGAGCGCGGGCAGCCTGGAGGATGACGTGCCCGCGCCGAAAGCTTTGCAACGGACGACGTTGGCGCTTTCAAAAGGCGCGCGCCTGGACAGGGAGGCGCTCCTGGAACGGCTGGCGGCGGGGGGCTACGAGCGGGTGGAACAAATCTCCAGCCGGGGGCAATACGCGGTTCGGGGAGGAATATTGGATGTCTTTTCGTGGCAACACACGCTTCCGGTGCGGATCGAGCTTTTCGACGATATTATCGAGTCGCTGCGGCAATTCGATCTCGACGCCCAGACTTCGGTGCAGCCGCTGGAAACCTGCCGGTTGCTGCTCGGCGGAGCGAAGGAGCAGACGTGCCTGTTGCGCGAGTACGTCGGCTCCGGCCTGTTGATCGATGTGACGGCGGAGCCGCTGGGCGCGGCGATCCGGTTACAGGAAGGCTCCGGCGAGGCGGAGGAAACGTACGCGGGCGCTTTCCACGACCACGGGCTGGGCGAGTTCGACGCGGGCGACCTCGTCATCGCGGAATCCAAACGCGAAACCTTGTTTCGCCAGCTCCGCGAATGGCGCCGGGAGAAATGGCGCGTCTTCATTTTCTGCAACAACGAGGGCGAGGCCGAACGCCTCCGCGATCTGCTGCCGGAGGAAGAGCGCGACGGCGTCGGCTATCCCATCGGGACGGTGGCGCGCGGCTTCACCTTCCCCGAAGGGCGCGTGGCGGTGCTGTCGGACGCGGAGCTTTTTGGCCGCTACCGCAACACCCGGGCGCGCCGCCGCTTGCTGCGCCGGGCGCGGGAACACGCGCAGATCGACTTCACGGAATTGAACGAGGGCGACTTCGTGGTGCATCTCGAACACGGCGTGGCCCGCTATGCCGGGCTGCGGAGTTTCACGGCGGCGGGCGGCAAGCCGGAGGAAGTGCTGGAGCTGGAATTCGCGGAGGAAGCGAAACTCTACGTGCCGCTGGAACAGGCTTACCTGGTCTCGCGTTACGTGGGCGTCGGGAAGAAGACGCCGCTTTTGAACAGCCTGGGCGACGGCAAATGGGCGAAGGCCAGGAAGTCCGCCGAACACGCCATCCATGATTATGCCGCGAAGCTCCTTTCCGTCCACGCGGAGCGGGAGACGCGGAAGGGATACGCCTTCGCGCCCGACGGCAGATGGCAGAACGAGTTCGAGAGTTCCTTCCTGTACGACGAAACGCCCGACCAGCTGACCGCAATCGCCGCCGCGAAGGGCGACATGGAATCCGAGCGCCCGATGGATCGCCTCATCTGCGGCGACGTCGGTTTCGGCAAGACGGAGGTGGCGATCCGCGCGGCCTTCAAAGCCGTCATGAGCGGGAAACAGGTCGCGCTCCTCGCGCCCACCACGGTGCTGGCGCAGCAGCATTGGCAGACCTTCCGCGAGCGCATGTCGGACTACCCCGTGGTGGTGGAAAGCCTTAGCCGGTTCCGGTCCGCAGCCGAACAGCGCGCCGTGGTCGAAGGTCTCCGTTCCGGCGCGGTGGACATCGTCGTCGGCACGCACCGGCTCGTCTCGAAGGACGTGCGATTCAAGGACCTCGGCCTCGTCGTCATTGATGAAGAACAGCGCTTCGGCGTGCTGCACAAGGAGAAATTCAAGGCTCTCTTCGCGCTGGTGGATATGCTCACTCTTTCCGCCACGCCGATCCCGCGCACCTTGTACCTGTCGCTCATGGGCGCCAAGGACATGTCCGTCCTCGAAACGGCGCCGCCGAATCGCATCCCCATCGAGACGGTCATCTGCGGGTACGATGAACGGATCATCCGCGACGCCATCCGGCGCGAGATCGAACGGCAGGGCCAGGTCTATTTCCTGCACAACCGGGTGCGGAGCATCGAGCGCGTCCGGACGCGGATACTGGAGCTTTGCCCAAAGGCGCGGGTCGAGATCGGCCACGGCCAGATGGATGAGGACGAACTGGAAGGCGTCATGCGGCGCTTCGTCGCGGGAGAAACCGATGTCCTGGTCTCCACCACCATCATCGAAAGCGGCCTCGACATCCCGAACGCCAACACCATCATCATCGACCGAGCGGACCGGTTCGGGCTGGCGGACCTGTACCAACTCCGCGGGCGCGTCGGACGCGCGGAGCACAAAGCCTACGCCTATCTCCTGCTGCCGCCCGATCTCATGCAAGCCGGCGCCGCCCGCAAGCGGATCAATGCCATAAAGCAATACTCCTCCCTGGGCGCGGGTTTCAAGATAGCCATGCGCGACCTGGAAATCCGCGGCGCGGGCAACATCCTGGGCACGGCGCAGAGCGGCCACATCTTCACCATCGGGTTCGATCTGTACTGCCAGCTTTTGAAACAAGCCATCGCCCGCATCAAAGGGGAAAAAGTCCGTCCACGCCTCGAAACCGCCCTGCGCCTCGACTTCGTCTCGACCAACGAGGCCGAGGCCGGCGCGGACAAGGCCCCCGCGTTTCTGCCCGCGAGCTACATCACGCAGGCCCGCACGCGCATCCAAGCCTACCGGAAACTCGCGGAGGTCGCGAGCCCGGAGGAGCTTGAGCAGTTGAGCCGCGCGTGGCGCGACCGCTTCGGCCCGCCGCCGGAGCCGGTCGAAAACCTCCTCCTGATGGCCGGGATAAAACTCGCCGCCGCGCAACGCAAAATCACCGCTTTGGAAACCCGGGAAAAGAAGGTGATCATGACCCGCGGCGGAGACATGATCCTCCTGGGCGGCAAGTTTCCCCGCTTGACTTCAGGCTTGCCAAAACTAGAATTGCGCGAATTGTCGGCTTTGATAAAAACCTTCTAAAATGCAAATGCGGCCCGCTCTTTTCTTTGCGCTCCTGTTGCTCTTCGCGCGTCCCGTGCCGGCTGCGGAGGATGTTCTCGACGCCATGGCCGCGGTGGTCAACGGCGACGTCATCACTTTCTCCCAGGTCCGCGACGTGGTGGAGGATCGCGTTAAAAGCGTCCGTTCGCAGTATCCCAAAGGCGGCAAGGAATACTTCGACAAGGTCACCCAGATACGGCTCGAAGCGCTCAACGACCTCATCGACCGCCAGTTGATCCTGCAAGAGTTCGAGAAGAACAAATTCGTCATCCCCGACTACATCGTGGACGAGCAGGTGCAAGGGATCATCCGGCAGGATTTCGGCGGCGACCGCTCAGCCTTCCTGCGGACATTGGAAGCGCAAGGCTACACGCTGGAAAAGTTCCGCAAGAACGAGAAGGAAAAGATCATCGTGCAGGCGATGCGGCAGAAGAACGTCCCGGACAACCTCATCATCCCGCCGCGCAAGATCGAGGAGTACTACGAGAAGAACCGGGCCGAATTCACCACGCAGGAATCCCTGCACTTGCGGATGCTGGTATTGAAGAAAGAGTCCGGCAACGTCGCGGAGAGCAGCGAGAAAATGGCGGAGGAAATCCGGGAAAAAATAGCGGGCGGCGCCGATTTCGGAAAGATGGCCGAGATGTATTCCGAGGACGCTTCGCAAGGCGCTCAGGGCGACTGGGGCTGGATCGACCGCCACACGTTGAACGAAGCGCTGACAAAAGCGGCGTTCGCCTTGAAGCCGGGCCAGGTAAGCAAACCGCTCGTCATCGAAGGCAACATCTACCTGCTTTATTGCCAGGAGAAAAAGAACGCGATCGTCAAGCCGCTGAAGGAAGTGCGGGACGACATCGAGAAAAAGCTGCTGCAGGAAGAGCGGCAAGTGCAGATGCAGAAATGGATCGCGACCCTGCGCAAGAAAGCCTTCATCAAGATTTACTAGGAGCGTGTTTCATGCACTTTGGCCCGCTCTGGGTTCTTGGTTGCAGAGGCGGCTGTGCCAGCGGCCTGGAACGCGAGGCAACGCCGAAACGCCAGACCCGCTCCAGGTGTTTAGGCGGCTGGCACAGCCGCCTCTGCAACGAAAACGGCGCGGGAAGATGCGCAATGCAGGCAATCCGCACAATGGAAGCCTTGGGGTTTCGGAACATTCGTGCAAAGCTTCTTCCCACGTATGCGCTCCATTGTCGTCACGCGCGGGGATGCCGCAGGCATCGGCCCCGAGATCATCGCGGCTGCGCTTGCATCGGGCAAACTCCATCCGGGCTTTTCCTATAGCGTCCTGGGCGAAGCGGATGCGGCGCCCGGCAAGCCCACGCCCGAAAGCGCTCGCGCCGCCGTGCGCGCGCTGGAAGACGCCGCGTCCCTCGCCCTCGCGGGGGAAGCGGATGCCGTCGTCACCGGCCCGGTGAGCAAGGCGCGCATCAAGGAAGCGGGCTTCCACTTCCCCGGCCAGACGGAATTCTTCGCGGCCCGCGCCGGGGTCGAGAATTTCGCGATGCTCCTGACCGGCGGCGCGCTGACCGTCGCGCTCGTAACCGCGCACGTCCCGTTGCAAGCGGTGGCCGGGCTGTTGAGCGAAGCCGAGATCGCCAGGGTCGGCTCGCTCCTCGCGGGGTTTGCGCTTGAGAGAAAGCCTGCGGCGAGAATAGCCGTCGCGGGGTTGAATCCGCACGCGGGCGAATCGGGAACCCTCGGGACGGAAGAACTGGAAATCATCGCGCCCGCGGTGGAAAAACTCCGCGCGGAATGGGAAGGCCGCGCCCGCTTCGACGGCCCGGTCTCGCCCGACACCGTGTTCCACCGCGCCGCGCTCGGCGAATGGGACGCCGTGCTTTGCATGTATCACGACCAGGGCCTCATCCCGCTGAAGCTCCACGCCTTCGACAGCGGCGTGAACGTCACGCTCGGCCTGCCTTTCATCCGCACCAGCCCGGACCACGGCACGGCTTTCGAGTTGGCGGGCCGCGGCGTCGCGCGCCCCGGCAGCATGATCGCCGCTATAAATCTCGCCGCGGAACTGGCCCTCAAAAGAAAATCCCGCTACGCTTCCCCGAAGTGAAAGTCTCCGACCTGCGCGGCATCCTCCAGTACGTCCCCCGCTTTCGCGAGAGGATCTTCGTCATCGCGCTCGACGGCGAGATCATCGACTCGCCGAATTTCGCGAACATCCTCCTGGATATCGCCGTGCTGCGCTCGCTCAGCATCAAGGTCATCCTCGTCCACGGCGCCGGCGCGCGCGTGGACAAAGTCGCCGCCGAGCGCGGAATAAGCCTTTCCAACTCGGACGGCACCGGCGTCACCGACGAGCCGACATTGAGGATAAGCGTGGAAGCCTCGCTGCAATTGATGAACGACGTAATGCAGGGCTTGACCGCGGTCGACCAGCGCGCGTCCTACGCCAACTCGATCATCGCCCACCCGGCGGGCATCCTCGGCGGCGTCGATTACCTCTACACGGGCCGCGTCGAGAAGGTGGACGCCAAATGCCTGCATCTCTTTTTGAACGAGGGGATCATCCCGGTCATCCCGCCGCTCGGCTACGACGGCGAAGGGAAGACCTTCCGCGTCAACTCGGACAGCATCGCCGTGGAAGTCGCCGAAGGCATGCAGGCGATGAAGATCATCTTCCTCTCGCCGCATGACGGCCCGGAAATAAACGGCGAGATCGCCCGCCAGTTATCCATCGCGGAGGCGGAGGACTTCCTGAAAAGACGGAAGGGCCAGGAATCCGCCGGCATCCTCTCGAAGGTCGAGCACGCGGCGCGGGCCTGCAGGCTGGGCGTGCCGCGCGTACATCTGCTCAACGGCAAGTTGAACGAGGCGCTCCTGACGGAAATCTTCAGCCACGACGGCATCGGCACGATGGTCTATTCCAACGAATACCAGCAGATACGCCGGGTCTTCAAAAAAGACGTGCGCGGCGTCATGGCGCTCATCCGCCAATCCGTTGACAATGAAGAACTGGTGCGCCGCACCCGCGCGGACATCGTGCAGCGGATCGAGGATTACTGGGTGCTCGAGATCGACCGCACGCTGGCGGGCTGCGTGGCGCTCCATTGCTACCCGAAGGAAGGGATGGCGGAACTGGCCTGCCTGTACGTCCACAAGAACCACGGAGGCCAGGGCTACGGGCGCCGCTTGATGACTTTCGCCGAAAATCTCGCCGCGCAGAAAGGGCTGCGGAAAATATTCGCCCTCTCGACGCAGACCTTCACCTTTTTCCAGCAGAAAGGCGGTTTCGAGGAAGCGGAGCCGGACGAACTCCCCGCCGAGCGCCGCGACAAATACGAGGCGAGCGGACGCAACTCCAAGGTCCTGGTGAAAAACGTGGCCCGGCAGGGCCCCGGCATGCTCTGACGATGTACGGACGGCTTGCGATCGACGGGGTGGTGCTCTTCACCTATTTCTTTGGCATCGTCGCCATCGGCCTCTGGGCGGGCCGCCGCAACACGAATCTGAGGGAATTCGCGCTGGGCGGCAGAGCCATCCCGTGGTGGGCCGTGCTCGCCTCCATCGTCGCCGCCGAGACGAGCGCCGCGACCTTCCTCGGCACGCCCGCCGAAGGCTTCAAGACGCGCAGCTACGTCTACGGCCAGCTTGCCATCGGCACCATCCTCGCGCGGATCGTCATCGCCTTCACCTTCATCAAGCCGTACTACCGCTACCGCGTGGAGAGCGTCTACGAGTTCCTCGCCGTCCGCTTCGGCGCCATGACCAAGAACGCCGCCAGCGCCGTCTTTCTCGTAACGCGCGTGCTCGGCATCGGCGTCCGGCTCTATCTCGGCGGGGCCATACTCGTCGTCATCTGGCGTTACCTCTTTCCGCATCACACCGTCACGCTCCAGACCTACTTCATCGGCATCGTCTTCATCACCCTGCTCACCACTCTCTACACCGCGGCGGGGGGGATTAAAGCCGTCGTCTGGACGGACTTGATCCAGGCCGCCCTCATGATCGGCTGCGTCGTGGCGTCCATCGGCCTCCTCCTGCACAGGATCAACGGCGGCCTGCCCGAAGTCCTTCGCCGCCTGGGGGGAACCGTGCCGGTCTTCCAGGCGGGCTTCGACGCGCGCCAGCCGTTCGGCCAGGGTTCAAGGCCATGCTCGAAGAACCTTACACCCTTTTCGCCGCCTTCATCGGCTCGACCTTCCTCACCATGTCCACACACGGCACAGACCAGGATATGGTTCAACGGATGCTCACCGCCGCCGACTACAAGAAGTCGCGGCTCTCGCTCATCCTCAGCGGCCTGGCGGATATCCCCATCGCCGCCGCGTTCCTCTCCACGGGCATACTCCTGTGGGCCTATTACCAGCAGTCGCCCGATCCCGCGCTGCCTCAGGCCGACAACGAAATCTTCGCCCATTACATCATCCACGAAATGCCCGTCGGCTTTCGCGGCCTCATCGTGGCGGGCGTATTCGCGACGATGATGGGCTCGACCTCCGCGGCGCTGAACGCCCTCGCCACCAGCTTCACCAAGGACTTCTACCAGCCCTACATCAACCCCGCCGCCACGGACCGGCAGGCCATCCACGCCGCGCGCGTCGCCACCGCCGTCTTCGGCGTGCTGATGATCATCGTCGCCACGCTCGCCGCGCGGGCCGTCTTGAAAAACGCGACGCTCACCATCATCCCCATCGCCATCGGCTGCCTCGGCTACACCTACGGCGCGTTGCTCGGCGTATTCCTCCTCGGCATGCTCACCCGCGGCCGCGGCGCGGATCGCACCAACGTCGTCGGCATGGCGTTGGGCGTCGCAGCCGTGCTCATCCTTTGCAAGGTCGAGATACCCGGCGTTTCCGTCAGCCGCATCGTCGGCGGCAAACTCGTGAGCGAGCCGCAAACCTTCGGCTTTTTCCTGCCCGCCTGGTGGCCCTCCATCGCGTGGCCCTGGTATGTCTTCGTCGGCTGCTCGGCGACTTTTCTCTTCTCCGTTTTTTTCAAAACGCCCGCGGAAACGCTGGAAGCCGCAGCCGCCCATGTGGATGCGAAGGACGGACTTCGCTGACCCCCGTTGCGGGCAAAAAAATCGGGCGGACTTCTGTTTTCTTCTTGAACTAAAACGATGCGCTCGCTATTCTCCGCCCGGTTGGGCGCGAGAGGAGAAGAGCGGTGTGAATAACTTGTGAAAAACCCCCGGCGGTCTGCTTCTCTCCCTTCCCGACAGAGCCTCCCCTAAGAATGACGACAAACGTGGAACTTTTGCCCGCAAAAGCCCTTGGAAAGGCTGTTCCACGGAAGACAAACCTGTAAGTCACACAAAATCAATGACTTACACGGAGCGCATTCGTTCGATTTTCGTTATTGCCTCCTTCACCCGTCATCCCGCTCCCCCAGTCGACGAAGGTTTTCCCCCTGCAACAGAGACAGCATCACTGAAAAGACGCGCAGGTAAATGAGTGTGAGTAAGTTACCAACGGACGGCGATTTTACGGCGATCTGGAACCGCATGGGGGATTTCCTGAAGCCCAAGGTAAGCGCGGATACGTACCAGCGCTGGTTCCACCACGTCCACCTCGCAAAGGCCGACGAAACCTCCGTCACGCTCAACGTCCCAAACAAGATTTTTCAATTCTGGATCGAATCGAACTACCTGCCCCTCCTGAAGGCTGCGATCCTCTCCGAATTCGGCTCCCCCCGCGCCCTCCACTTCTCATTCCGCGACGACCATCCCGAGGACGGCAATTCTTCTCCGGACGAAGCCCCCGTCCCCGCCGCGCAGATCGGGCAGGCCGCGCCCGCCTCCGCCAACGGGATGAACCCGCGCTACATCTTCGACTCCTTCGTCATCGGCGCGAACAACCAGTTCGCGCACGCCGCGGCGCTGGCCGTCGCGCAATCGCCGGCCAAAACCTACAACCCGCTCTTCGTCTACGGCAGCGTCGGCCTCGGCAAGACCCACTTGATGCAGGCGATCGGCCAGCGCATCGCCTCCGCCAAAAAGAGCGCCAAGGTTTTCTACCTCTCCAGCGAACGATTCACCAACGAGTTCATCGACGCCATCCAGAACAACACCCTCGTCAAATTCCGAAAGCGGTACCGCCAGGCGGACATCCTCCTCATCGACGACATCCAGTTCCTCGCGGGCAAGGAAAGATCGCAGGAAGAATTCTTCCACACCTTCAACACCCTCTGGGACGGGCACAAGCAGATCGTCCTCTCCAGCGACCGCCCCCCGAGCGAAATCGCAAACCTCGAACAGCGGCTCGTCTCGCGCTTCGAGTGGGGGCTTACCGCGGAACTCCAGCCCCCCGACATCGAGACCCGCGTCGCCATCCTCCGCAAAAAAGCCCAGGCCTTCGAGATAAAGCTGCCCGACAAGACATTGGAATTCCTCGCCGAGCGCATCCGTTCCAACGTGCGGCGGCTCGAAGGCGCATTGATGCGGGTGGCCTCCTACGCCTCGCTCAGCGGGCGCGAACTCAACGCCGAAGCCATCGAAAACCTGCTCAAAGACATCCTGCAAGAAGAAGCGCGGCGCACGGTCACCATCGACCAGATACAGCGGCGCGTGGCCGAATACTACGACGTGCGCCTCGCGGACATGACCAGCAAACGGCGTCCGCAAAACATCGCCTTCCCGCGGCAGATCGCCATGTATCTCGCGCGCGAGCTGACCAAATCCTCCCTGTGCGAGATCGGCGAATCCTTCGGCGGCAGGGATCACGGCACCGTCCTCTATGCCCACCGGCTGGTGAAAAGCAGGATGATGGAGGATCGCGACGTGCGGCAGATCGTCTCGCTGCTCGCCGGCCAGTTGGATAGATAGCCCAGGCAGCGTCATGCGCTTATCGCCCGCTCTTGGTTGCAGAGGCGGCTGTGCCAGCCGCCCGGAGGCGGGAGGCGACACCCAAAGTGCATGACACCCTCCAAAGGGGCCGTGCGGGCGGCTTGACTCAAAGTTCGATGTGGTTTATGCACAGGGTTCTCGCGGCTGCTTTCCGGCGGCGGCGGACCTCCAAAATATGAAATTCAGCGTCAGCAAAGATAAGCTCGTCCAAGGGCTCCAAACGGTCCAGAACGTCGTCAGCACGCGCACCACCCTGCCGATCCTCTCCAACGTCCTTCTCCAGGCCGGCGAAGGCGAAGTGCGGCTCACCACCACCGACCTCGACGTCGGCGTGCGCGGCGCCGTCGAAGCCGCCGTCGAGCGCCCAGGCGCCACCACCCTTCCCGCCCGGCGCTTCCTCAGCATCATCCGCGAGCTTCCCACCGCCGAGATACAAGTCGAGGTCGACTCCAAGAACCAGGCCTCCATCCGCAGCGGCCCCAGCTTCTTCAAAATCCTCGGCCTGCCGGAGGAAGAATTCCCCCCCCTCCCGAAATTCGAAGACGCCAAAGTCTTCACCATCCGGCAGAAAGACCTGAAGGACGGCCTGAAAAAAACCTCCTACGCCATCTCCACGGACGAGACCCGCTACGTCCTGAACGGCATCCTCTGTTCCTTCAAGGACAACAAGCTCACCCTCGTCGCCACCGATGGCCGCCGGCTCGCCCTCGTCGACATCGAGATGGAATTCCCGCGCAGCCATGAAGTCGACATCATCATCCCCGCCAAAGCCGTCACGGAAATCCAGCGCCTGCTCACCGACGACGGCGACGCGAAACTCACCGTCGGCGCGAACCAGGTCTCATTCGAAGCCAACAACACCCTCCTCGTCTCGAAACTCATCGAGGGAAACTACCCCAACTACCGCCAGGTCATTCCCAATGAAGCCAAAGAGCGCGTCACCCTCGAGCGGGAAATCTTCCTGAACTCCGTGCACCGCGTCTCGCTCCTCGCGAGCGAAAAATCGAACTCGGTGAAACTCGTCTTCTCCAGGAACAACATCGACATCATGGCGAACACGCCCGAAGTCGGCGAAGCGAAGGAATCCCTCCCCGTGCAATACAAGGGGAAGGAACTCTCCATCGCCTTCAACCCCGAATTCCTCATGGCGCCGCTGAGAAACCTGTCGAATGACGAAATATTCTTTGATCTCATCGACGAAATGAGTCCCGGCGTCCTGAAAATACAGAGTCCCTTTCTGTATGTCCTGATGCCGATGCGCATCAGTTGATGTATAGTGGGAATTCCCGCGCTCACGTGGCGGAACTGGCAGACGCGTACGGCTCAGGACCGTATGGGGCAACCCGTGGAGGTTCGAGTCCTCTCGTGAGCACCACCGCCCGGCGCGAGATTGACAAACCGCCGAGCGATGTTACTGGCGACAAAAAAGGACCTCGCCGAGGTCGAGGGTGCGCTTCACCGGCCAAGTCGCCGTGTTTGCAGGAATCGTGGCCGGTCTGCTTAAACTGATAAGCCTTAGTTAGCGCTTCTCCTCGCGCGAGAAAATCTCCGCCCTTAAGCGGCGGCGTTCCTGGCGGGCGCGGCGGCGCAATGCGAGCAGGTCGTACAGCGCCAGAAGGAGCGCGCATAACGTCAGCCATGCGCAGGCTGCCCAATAGGAAAGAAACACCAGCGGCCGCGCCGTCAGGGGGGCGCTCAAAAATGTCGAGCCGCAGAAGACCATCAGCATCGCCGCGAGGATGATGACAAACATCACGCCCCGCCGCGTGTTCTGGTCGTAAACCAGGCCCCTGGTAAACTGGATGAGCAGCTTCACGGAAATCTTCCGGCAATCTCAGCGGTGCGCATGGACTTTCAAGGCGCGCTCGAAACCGGCGCGGGCTTCGTCCACCCTCTCTTTCAAGCCTTGGGCCGTGATGCACAGCGCGCCGAAGGCGCTCGCGGTTTGTTGTTCGAGCATGTCGGAGGTCGCCACCGTTATCTCGCGCCTGCCGCCGTATTTGGCCACGAGCCGCTCGACGATGTCATCCGCCGTTTGCCCGGCGCCAGAGTAGAAAATTTGTATCCCGGCCGGTTCCGAAGCATCGGAGGCCGCGACGCCTTTGCCGTCGAATACCGCGACGACGTGGATTCCGGTGTAATCCTGATAATCGGTGAGCGCCTTCACCAGCGCTTCCCTGGCGAGGGAGCCTTTCCGCTGATGAAGGCGCCGCAACTCGGGCCACGCAAAGATGATGCTGTGCCCGTCAACGAGAAGCACGCGCGCGTTCACGGCCCGAAATATATCCGAGCCGCATCCGCTCCGCAATACGCGCTACCAGCGATGCCAGCGGCCGCCGAAGCTGACGGTGACCCCGGGGCCCGGCGGGTAGTAATATCCCGGCCCGTAGTAATAGCCGTACGGGTAGCCATAGTAGCCGTTATATGGGCCGTAGTAGCCGTAGTAATGGTGATGCCAATGGTGGTGATGCCACGGACGAGCCTGCGCCGTCGCAGGCGCTGCGAAGACCATCGCCAGGGCGGCCGCCGCGCCCAGCATCCACTTGTTCAACTTGATCGGTTTCATAAATTCCCTCTTTTTTTGAATCGTCCCGCCTGGGTTGGCCGGGCGGGTTTTCATCCTTCAAAAACATTAGACTTTTGCCGCCCATCTTTTATTCAAAGAGACGTGGACGATGAAAAGCCCAAACCGCCTCTTCTCCTGAGGATTCTCATCTTCCTTTTGTTCGCCTCGCTCAGTTACGGGAGCTACTGCCTCCTGGCGAAGAATCCGCTCGTTTTCCATTTCGCGAAGCACCCGGCTCCGGCTCAGCGCTGACCGTACGCGCGCCGGACTTCCTCGGCCAGGATCTCTATCCCGCGCCGGAGCGCTTCCGGCTTCGCGCCGTACGTCACGCGGATGCACTCCTGTTTGTGCCGCCATGGCTCTTCCAGGCCGCTGAAAAAGTAGCTGCCGGGAACGATGAGCGCTTTCCGGGCTTTCAGCCTCTCGTACAGTTCGCGGTCGGTGATCGGCAGATCGCGGAACCAGAGCCACAGAAAAAAGGCGCCCTCGCAAACGTGGACATGGTAGTCCAGCGAATCGTCGAACGCCTGCGCGATCCATTCCCGCGCCTGCAGGCTGCGCGCCTGGTAGAACGGGCGGATGACCTCCCGGCACATTCCGGTGATCTCGCCGCTCTCGAACAGGGGCCGCGTTATCACCTGGCCGACGGAGCTGGTGGAGAGGACGAGCGCGGCGTTCATGACCGCCACCCGCTCGATGATCTCCTCGTTCGCGACGACGATCCCCGTGCGCAAACCGGGCAGGCCGAGCTTCGAGAGGCTGAATACATTGATGATGTTTTCATTCCACAACGGCTTCACTTCCTTGAAGACGACGTTGGGGAACGGCTGGCCGTACGCGGCGTCCACCATGAGGTAAATGCCCCGTTCGGACGCCATCGCCGCGAGCCGTTCCATCTCGGCGTCGGTGACGAGGTTCGCGCTGGGATTCGTCGGGCGGGAGAGGCAGATGGCGGCGATCTCCGGGCCGATCTCGCCGAAGTCGATCCGGTATTTGAACTCGTGGCTTCCCAACAGTTCGATCCGCGGCTTCCAGGCCGTGAACATACCCTCCGCCACGCCCTGGCTGGCGTAGCCGATATATTCCGGCGCCAGCGGGAAGAGGATTTTCCTCGCCGAAAGACCGTCCGGCCCGGCCAGCATGTTGAAGAGCAGAAAATTCGCGGCCTGTCCGCCGATGGTGACGGCGATGTTGTCCGAAGTCAGGTTCCAGCCGAACGTCCGGTTAAAAAAACCGGCCATCGCCTCCAGGAAGGCCGGCCTGCCGCGCGGCGTCTCGTAGTCGCCGAGCATCGTTTCCATCGCGCCCGGCCTGGCCAGGATTTCCTCCAGCCGCCGCCTCCAGAGCGCTTCCACCTCCGGGATGTGCGCGGGATTGCCCCCGCCCATCATGATCATCTCGCCGCCGCTGAGGCCGCGCCCCAGGTCGTGCATCAACTCCGAGATGCCCGAGGGCGAGGAGAACTTTCGGCCAAAGTCGGATAAGCGCACTTGGTGCGATGGTGCGAAATCCACTCCGCCACCGCAAGAGCATTGAAGCGCCGCATTTATTCTGCCAAAAGGGGATTCGTGAGCGACGTCTTCAGCCCCGCGGAACGTTCGCGCGTCATGGCGGCTGTCCGTTCCCGCGGCAACCGCTCCACGGAACTCCTGCTCGCCGCGCTCTTCCGCTCCGCGAAGATTACGGGCTGGCGGCGACACTACAAGATCACGGGCAAACCCGATTTCGCGTTTCCGAAAGAGAAGATCGCCGTCTTCGTGGACGGCTGTTTCTGGCATGGCTGCCCGCGGTGCGGGGCATTGCCCGCGTCGAATCGCGCTTATTGGCGGGCCAAGATCGCTCGGAATACCGTGCGCGACGCGCGGCAAAGCCAGACGCTCAAAAAACGCAAATGGCGCGTCCTGAGAATCTGGGAGCATGAACTGAAGAACGCGAGACGCGTCTTGCGCAGGATTCAGAAAACGCTGGCGACAGGCGATTCGCCCGCGCTTCCTGAGCCGGGGTCGCCGTCGTTGTAGAGGCGGCTGTGCCAGCCGCCCGGGGGCGGGAGGCAACGCCAAAGCGCCGGACCGTTCCGTTTCTTTAGGCGGCTGGCACAGCCGCCTCTACAACGAAGAGCGGGCAAAAGTGCATGACACGATCTAGGAATCTGGCAAAGTGCCCCGGTGGAAGGCTTCCTCGACTTCTTCGCCGGCAGCGGCCTCGTGACGGAGGGAATGCGCGGGTTCTTCCGCGCGGTTTGGGCGAATGACCATTGCCCGAAAAAGGCGGCCGTCTACCGGGCCAACTTTGCTTCCGGGCGCTTCATGCAATGCGGCATCGAGAGGGTGCGGGGCGGGGACGTGCCGGAGGCCGCGCTGGGGTGGGCCAGCTTTCCCTGCCAGGATTTATCCCTCGCCGGACGGGTCGCGGGCATCGGGGGGGATCGCAGCGGGCTGGCTTGGGAGTGGCTCCGCGTCGTCGATGAAATGGGAGGGCCTCCCCTGCTCGTCGCCGAGAACGTCGCCGGCCTTGTCTCGGCGCGGAACGGAGCGCACTACCAGGTTTTGCACGACGCCCTCCAGGCGCGCGGTTACCGCTCCGGCGCGCTGGAACTGAACGCCATCCGCTGGCTGCCCCAATCGCGCCCGCGAATCTTCGTGGTAAGCGTCCGCGCCGATTTGGACGTATCCCGTTTCACCGAAAAATCTCCCGGGTGGGCGCATTCCTCCGCAATCGTTCGCGCCGCGGGGAGAGTGAACGATTTTCTTTGGTGGAAACTGCCGGAGCCGCCCGCGAGAGAGAGCTTCCTGGAGGACATAATCGACCCCGGCGCGGAGTGCAACGCGGAGCCGGTGACGAGGCGTGTTCTCGGCCTTCTTTCGCCCCGGCATCAAACCCGGCTGTTGCGGGAGATGGCAAATGGCTTCCAGGTCGCGCCCGGGTATAAGCGCACGCGCGAAGGCCGTCAGGTGCTGGAACTGCGCTTTGACCGGGTTGCCGGCTGCCTGCGAACTCCCGAAGGAGGCAGCAGCCGGCAGGTGCTCGTGTTGAAGAGGGACGGCAGGCTGGCCACGCGCCTCCTGACCGTGCGGGAAGCCGCGCGTTTGATGGGCGTGCGCGATGATTACCGGATTCCCGGTTCCTACAACGACGGGTACCGGGCGATGGGCGACGCGGTGGCCGTGCCGGTGGTCCGCCACCTGGCGGAATACCTTCTGGAGCCGCTCTGCTCCGCCCAAAAAAAAGACGGCGCTTGAAAGCGCCGCCGGTTTGAACCCCTTGCATCCCCCCGGGCGAAGATCGCCCGGAGGGAGCACGGGTTTTTGAGTGTTTGTCTTTAGAACGTGAAGCCGAGCGTGCCCGAGAAGACATGCTGGCTCTGGTTCATGTGTCCGTTGCCGTTCGCGTCGACGATAGCCATCGGCGATTGATCAGCAACCCTCTGCGCGAGGTAGTAATACAGGTAGCTGGCCGAGGCGGTCCAGGAACCGAGCTGCTTCGGGATGAACGCCAGGGGCACGCTGAGCGTGGTGCCGGCGGACAGGTAACCGAAGTTCGTTCCGTTGTAGAACTCCTTGGTGCCTTCACCTATCGTGACCGGGATGGTCAGGGTGATCGGGTAGTCGGATTTCGGCAGGAAGGTATAGCCAGGGGCTATGCCTTGCTCGAAATACCAGCCCTGCTCCTTGAGGTTGCCCAACCCGGCCTTGCCCTGAAGTTCGGCGAGGGTGGTGAAGTGCGGGTGCAGCGCGAACACGCCGAGCCAGTCGGAGTCGTTAATCGCCAGCGTCTGGTTGATGCTGCGTGCGGACACGAAGGCATCTTCCGGGCTGTCGAACTCGAAGTACTGGATGGTGTAGGTGAAGTTCTTCGCGAACGTCACCGTGATGCCCGGATCCCAGTCGAACTCGTACCACTTGCGGGTCGTGGAGAGGCCCGGGGTTTCGCCGGGAATCGCCGTGCCGACCTGCTCGGAGCGCGAGTTGATGCTCGACCAGAACGAGAACTGCGCCGAGATGGAGTTGATGAAGCCCTTGCCGTCATAGACCTTCAGGAAAAGGTCGAGATACGGCTGGTTGATGACTCCTTCGCTCTCCAGCACAATGCCGCGGCTGATGTACTTGGTGATGATGGTGTCGCCCATGTCGCCGGTGATCCAGGACTGGACGGGCGCCTCGGGCGGGGCAACTGTCTTGCCTTCCTTGCCGCTGGAGACCTCGCCGGCGAAGCCGGTGGAGGCCAGAGCGATACAAGCGCCGAGGACCGCTGATTTGATGCTAAGTTTTTTTACCATGGTTGTTTGTCTTGGTTGTTTTCCGATTGGTTTAAGCGCCGATTTTTCGGCAAGACGCTGGATAGCAACATCCCTGCCAGTATGCAAACACTATTTTTAACAAAATTGTCCGAAAAATCCTTTTTTGTTTTGTAATATCCTCTCTTTCAATTACTTACAAATCAATAATAAAAACGCCGTTTTCACGCCAAAACGCCCTGGTTTCCTCGTTTCCTCGAATCGGAAAGGACGTTTCGAGGCAGCGCCTGCGTAAAATACGCCAGCCGGAGAGTCAGACGATCTCGACGGGGCATTTCGGCAATGCCTTGAGGAACGCCCTCCCGTACGCCTTCGTCAGAATGCGGCTGTCGAGGATGACAATCATCCCGCGATCACTCCGGGTGCGGATGAGCCGCCCGACCCCTTGCCGCAGTTTCAGTATCGCCTCCGGCAGCGAGTATTCCGAGAACGGGTCGCCGCCTCTTTCCTGGATGGCCTCCAGCCGCGCCTCGGTGAGCGGATGCTCGGGCGCGGCGAAGGGGAGCCGGGTGATGATGACGTTGGAGAGCGCTTCGCCGGGCACGTCGACGCCGCTCCAAAAACTGTCCGTGCCGAAGAGGACGTGCCGGTTGTCTTTCTTGAACTCATCCAGGAGCCGGTGCCTGGGGAGGCCCTCGCCCTGGACGAGGAGATTCCACTTCTCCTTCGCGAACACCGGCTTCAGGCGGAGAGCTATGGCCTGCATGAGCTTGTAACTGGTGAAGAGGACGAAGGCCCTCCCCTTCGACAAGGCCGTGAAATGCTCGATCTGGCGGGCGACCGCGGCCTCGTACTTTATATCGCGCGGGTCGGGCATGTTTTTGACGACGAAGACCTTCATCTGCTTCTCGTAGTCAAAGGGGCTGCCTACCTGCCGCGCTTCCACCCCGTCCGCGCCGACCCGTTGCCGGAAGTAGGCCAATTCCTTGCCGCCGACGGAAAGCGTGGCGCTGGCGGCGACGCAACAGTGGCCTTCCCGGAAGAGGAGGCGCCGCAGGTGGGGCGCCATATCGACGTGCGCCACATTCAATGAGAGGGATTGCTTCCCGGTCTTCTCGACCCAATAGACGCTCCCTTCCTCCTCCTGCTTCAGAAAGGAGAGCAGCCCCAGCCGGGCGTCGCGCACCCTCCGGCCGTATTCCTGGAGTTCGGCCTTCAGGGATTCGTCCTTCAGCTTGCGTATCTCCTGCACGGCCAGCTCCTGCAGTTCCGCCAGCTTCCCGGTCAGCGGATCCTCGACGAGGCCGGGTTCCCGCACGCGGTATTCGCGGCCCTTCCGGAAATCGGAGCGCTGCTCGATCTCCGCGAAGAACCGGTCGCTCTCCTCGAGCAGGTTCGCCACGGTGCGGACGCCCTCCGGGTTGCGCAGGATGGTAAGGAGGCCCTTCTTGCTCTGGGGATTGTAAAGCCGGTGAAGCGTGGAGCGCAGGCCGGGCTGGGAGACGCTGACGCCGATGTGCCGGGAAGCGACCCCCTCCAGCGTGTGCGCTTCGTCGAAGATGACGAAGTCGTTGGCGAAGATGTAACCCGGTTGCCGGGGGTCCGGCTCGCCGAGGTTCATAAAGAAAAGGGTGTGGTTCATCACGACCACCTGGGCGGTGAGGAGCCGCTTGCGGGCGTTCTGGTAAAAGCAGCGCCGATCCTCGCCGCAAGACTTGGCGGTGCAGAGATGCTGCTCGCTGCAGACCTGCGCCCAGACGGCGGGGTCCGGCTCGACGTCGAAGTCGCTCAACGTCCCTTCCCGGGTCGTGAGGCTCCATTCGCGGATGCGCTCCAGTTCCTCCTTCTCGGGCGTGGTGAAGAGTTCGCCCGCGTTCCCCAGGGCGCGTTCCAGGCGTTTCGGGCAAAGATAATTCTGGCGGCCTTTCCAAAGCATGGCCTCGAACTCGACCGGGAGCACCTTCTGGAGGATCGGGATGTCCTTATATATAAGCTGCTCCTGCAGATTGATCGTATAAGTCGAAACCACCGCCTTCCTTTTTTGTTCAATCGCGTGGAGGATCGCGGGCGCCAGGTACGCCAGCGATTTGCCCACCCCCGTGCCCGCCTCGATGACCAGATGCCGCGACTCCTCCAGCGCCCGCGCCACGGCCACCGCCATCTCCCGCTGTTCCGCGCGGTACTCGAACCCCTTCGCGCGGGCGAGGAGGCCGTCGGGGGCGAAGATCGCCCCCACCCTGGCCGCGAAGCCGTCCCCAAAATTCTCGCCCAGGGCTATCATAATTAACTTTTGGAGACCCCTTTTTCGCGGTAGATAGGCAGACCGATGCGAACCCTGGATCGATACGTCCTCAAGAATTTCCTGGTTCCGTTCCTGCTCTGTTTTTTCGGGTTCATCTCCATCTGGCTGGTGTTCGACATCATGAACAACGCCAACGAGTTCATCGAAGCCAAAACGCCCTTTCCCCGCATCCTCTATTACTACGGCACGCAATTGCCGCAGGTTATGGTCCTCTCCCTGCCGCTCGGGGAACTGCTGGCGCTTCTCTTTTCGCTGAGCAAGATGTCCCGGTCAAACGAGATCATCTCGATGCTGACGGCGGGCCGCAGCGTGGTGAGGATCCTCCAGCCCCTGCTTTTCGTCGGCCTGGCAGTCACCGCGCTGAGCATGGCGCTCGACTACGAGCTGGCGCCGCACGCCGCCGCCACGCGGCAGGCGCTGCAGGATGAATTCAAGGGCAGGGGCAACAAACCGCTGGAACAGCAGCTCTTCCGCAACCGGATCGACTACCGCACCTGGTACGTCCAGCGGATACGGGAAGACCAGAGCGCGATGGAAGGCTTGCACATAACCCAGCAGGATCGCGACGGAAACATCCTTGGCAAATACTACGCGCGGCTCGGCTCCTATGACGCGGCCGCCAGGACGTGGACATTGCGCGGCGCGCGGGTCGTCTCGTTCACCCCCTCCGGCGACATCATCAAAACGGAAACGCCCCGCGTCAAAAAAATAACCGGCTGGTCGGAAACGCCGTGGCGCATCATCAGTTCGAATCTCGACCCGGAGAACCTCTCCGTGCCGCAGTTGAGGGATTACCTCGTTTTCAACTCCGACTTTCCGCCCGTCCAGCTTGCTCCGTATCGCACCTACCTGGATTACCGCTGGGCGGTGCCGTGGTCCTGCCTGGTCGTGGTCTTCATCGCCGCGCCCCTGGGCATCGTTTATTCCCGGCGCGGCGTCCTGGCCGGGGTGGCGAGTTCCATCTTCATCTTCTTCAGCCTGTTCTTCCTCAGCTACCTCTTCCTCGCCCTGGGCAAAGGCGGGCGCATCTCCGCGCCGGTGGCGGCCTGGACGCCAAACGCCGGCTTCGCCGCGATCGGCCTCTTCCTGCTATGGATGCGTTCGACCAACCGCGACCTGCCTTCGGTCGCCAATCTCTTTCCGAAGAAAAAGCCGCGGCCCAAGTCGCGTCCTCTCCCAGCCCCCGCGGTCCTCGCCCACACCGGGGCCGCCGGCGTCAAGCCGCCGTTGTAAGACCGTGGCCCGCTCCTGGTTGTAGAGGCGGCTGTGTCCCGCCTAAAGAACCGGAAGCGCCTGGCGTCGCCTCCCCGCTCCAGGCGGCTGGCACAGCCGCCTCTACAACGACAACGACAACGACGCCGCCTCAGTCTTAAGACAAGTGCGCGAGCATCTCCGCTGGATAAACGCGGGAAAGCGGCTCTACTTCTCGTGTGGATATGCGGTTTTTCCTTGTTGCGTGCCTGTTTCTCGCCAGCCTGCCGGTTCCCGCGCTTGCCCGGCGCGATCCGCCCAGTCCTCTCGCGGCTCTTCTCGGCCAGAATTACCAGAGCATCCGCCTCCTGCGCGGGTCGCAGAATCATCTCCTGGCCATCGCCAAAGTTAACGGCGTCCAGGCTGTCTTTGGGGTCGATACGGGCGCTCCCGTCACCGCGCTCAATGTAAACAGCAAGCAGGTTTTCGGGGTCGGCCCGGTCCCCGCGGCGACGGGCCTCCCCTCCACCGTCCGCATCGGCAGGGAAATCGTCAGCGTCGGCATGGTGAATGACTTCGAGGCGGGCGGAATGAGATTCGGGCTGCGCCCCGTCGCTTTGGTCGATCTCTCGCGCATCAATGACGCGAAGCTCTTCCTGGACGGGCGCCCGAAAGCGATGGACGGCCTGATCGGAGCCGATTTCCTCCTGGAACGGGGCGGAATCCTGAACTACCGCCCTCAGCAATTGTTCATCCGCACGGGAAAGCCGGCTCTCAATTTCCTGGCCGACAAGCTGCCCGGTGCGGGTTTCATCCGCGTGCCGATGGAGTTTGACCAGGGGCACTTTACCATCCGGTGCGTCATCGAGGGGCGTCCGTACCGCCTCATCGTGGATACGGGGGCCTTCATCACGCTGGTGGATCGCCAGATCATGTTTCGCCAGGGGATAAACGGGGTGCGCACTCCCCTGAACGGCGAGACGATAAACGGACACCGCCATCCCGTATTCGCGGCGCGTCTGCGCGATTTCATCATCGGCGACATGCGCCTGCCCCCGGTCGCCGTCGGCGTCACGGACCTCTCCGAAGCGTGGACGCGCCGGGCGGATGTGCGGCCCCCCCTGGCGGGCTTGCTTGGCGGCGAACTGCTGGCCCAGACCTCCGCGATCATCGACGTGGAGAATCTGAATTTGTATCTGAGCCGGGAGCTGACCAGAATCTGGTGAACGCATGCTGAAGTGGATCATCGCCGAGTCGCCGGCGTCGGAAAACCTGGTCGCTTCCCTGCTCCGCCAGCGCGGCGTATCCGATTCGGAGCGCTTCCTCAGGCCGCGGTTGAAAGACCTCGCCGACCCGTTCGCGTTGCCCGCGATGGCGCAGGCCGTGGATCGCATACTGCTCGCCCTCGACCGGCGCGAGCGGATCGTCCTCTGGGGAGACTATGACGTGGACGGCGTCAGTTCCCTCGCGATGCTCTCGCGCCTGCTGCGCGCTTACGGGGCGGCGCCGCACGCCTTCCTTCCGGCGCGCATGGACGAAGGGTACGGCCTCAGCCCGGAAGCGGTCGTCCGCTGTTGCGACACACTGCGCCCGGAACTGCTCATCGCACTGGATTGCGGGACTTCGTCCGCCGCCGAGATCGACGACCTCAACGCCCGCGGCGTGGATGTCATCGTCGTGGATCATCACGAATGCCCCGCGCGCCTGCCGAATGCGCTGGCCCTGGTCAATCCCAAGCTCGGCGCGGATTTCCACTACCTCTGCACCGCGGGCCTCGTCTTCAAGCTTTCGCACGCCCTGTTGAAACGCCGCCCGCTGGAGAATTTCGATCTGCGGGAATATCTCGACCTCGTCACGCTGGGAACGGTCGCGGACATGGCCCCGCTCATCCTCGAGAACAGGATCCTCGTCCGGAAAGGGCTGGCCCAGCTCGGGCGGACGCGGTGGCCCGGCGTGCAAGCGCTGCTGGAAACCGCTTCGGTGACGATGCCCGCGCGGCCTTCAGATGTCGGCTTCCGGCTCGGGCCGCGCTTGAACGCCGCGGGCCGCCTCGGCACGGCGGAAGCCGCTTTCGAACTTCTTACCACCGATGACGCGGCGCGCGCCCGCGGGCTTGCCGCGGACCTCGATGCGCGAAACCGGGAACGCCAGGGTCTCGAACGCGAGATCGCCTCGCTGGCCGAAAAACAGTTGGAGAGCCGTTACGACTCGGGCCGGGATTTCGCGATCGTGGTCGGCGAGACGGGCTGGCACCCGGGCGTGCTGGGCATCGTCGCCTCGCGGCTTGCGAAGACCCATCACCGCCCGGCGTTGGTCATCGGGTTCGACGAGGCGGGCGCGGGGCGGGGCAGCGGGCGCGGAATCGCGGGGCTTTCGCTCGTGGACGCGCTCGGCCGCTGCGGGCATTTGCTGGAGAAATTCGGCGGGCACGAGATGGCCGCCGGATTCTCCGTGAGCCGGGGCAATTTCGAGGAATTCCGGGCGGCGTTCCTTGCGTGCGCGCGCTCCCTGCTCACCGAGGACCTCCTCCTTCCCCGCCTGCGTCTCGACGTGGAAACTTCCCTCGCCGCGGTGGACTTCGAGTTCCTCCTCCAGCATGAGCAGTTGCAGCCGTTTGGCATCGGGAATCCGCAGCCCGTCTTCCTCGCGCGCAACGTGGCGCCGGACGGCGAGCCGCGCATCCTGAAGGAAAAACATCTCCTCTTCAACCTGCGCCAGGCCGGCAGGAAACAGTCCGCCATTTACTTCGACGGCGCGCTCTCGCCGCTGCCGCGCCCGCCGTGGGATGTCGCGTTCCAGATCGAGCGGAACGAATACCAGGGCCTCGTCGGCGTGCAGGTCCAGATTCTCGCCATCCGCGAGGCGGAGCCGCGATGAACGAATTGTTGAGCGAATGCGACTGGATTCCGCCCCAGCGCGCGCGGCTTCTCGAACGGTTCGGCCTCGTCACCATCGAGGACCTGCTCCTGCATTTTCCCCGCCGCTACGAGGACAGGCGGCAATTCGACCGCTTCCCGGCGGGCGAGAGCGATACGCCGGTGTGCGTCTGCGGCACCGTGGTCAAGACCGCGGCGAAACGGCTCGGCAGCTGGAAACGCCTCTTCGAAGTCGTGCTGGAACAGGAGGACGCCCATGCCTTGAGCCAGCCGCTTCTCTGCCGGTGGTTCAACGTCCACTTCGTCCAGAAGATGATCGCCACCGGCCAGCGCCTCATCGTCTATGGAAAGCCGAAGGTGCGGGGGAAAAGCGTCTGCATCGACCACCCGGAGTTCGAGGTCGTGGAGGATGAGCCGTCGGTGCACATGAATCGCATCACGCCCATCTATCGCGCGACGGAGGGGCTTTCCCAGCGGGTCATACGGAGCATCCTGCACCGGGTCGTCGAGTCGATGCCGGAGTTGGAAGACCGCCTGCCGCCCGGGCTGGACAAACTCCCCTTCGCCGAGGCGCTGCGGGAAATCCATTTTCCCCGCAGCCACGAATCCCTCGCGCGGGCGCGGCGGCATCTCATCCTCGACGAGTTTTTTTCCATGCAACTCTTCATCGCCGCGCGGCGCGCGGAGACGCTCGCCCAGCCGGGGCGCTCCCACAGCGCGCCGGGGAAGCTCCTGAGCCGCTTCCAGGAAAAACTCCCCTTCTCGCTGACGAACGCGCAGAAGCGCGTCCTGGGTGAAATCCGCGCCGACATGGCGTCCGCTCGCCCGATGAGCAGGCTGCTCCACGGCGACGTCGGCTCGGGCAAGACAGTGGTGGCTCTCTGCGCCATGCTCCTTGCCGTCGAGTCCGGCTGCCAGGCCGCTCTCATGGCCCCCACGCAGATTCTCGCCGAGCAGCATTACCTGAATTTCTCCCGCTGGCTCGACCCGCGCGACGTGACGCTCGCCCTGCGCACCGGCGCGCGGAAGGAGGACAACCGCTTCTTCAACGAGGCCGGTCCGCAGATCATCATCGGCACGCACGCGCTGCTGTACGATTCGGCGGTGTTCTCCGATCTCGGCTTCGTCGTCATCGACGAGCAGCACAAGTTCGGCGTCCTCCAGAAGGCGCGGCTCATCGGGCAGGGGAAGACTCCGGATGTCCTCGTGATGACGGCCACGCCGATCCCGCGGACGCTGGCGATGACCCTCTACGGCGACCTCGACGTCTCCACCCTCGACGAACTCCCCGCCAACCGCGGGAAGATCATCACCGCCATCCGCGACGAATCCAAGACGCCGGAAGCCGCCGCCTTCATCCGCAAACACTTGGAAGCCGGGCGGCAGGCCTATATCGTCTATCCGCTCATCGAGGACTCGGGCAAAGACATCAAGGCCGCCGCGCGCGAGTTCGAGAAATGGAAGGAAGCGTTGCGCCCCATGCGCTGCGAACTGCTTCACGGCAGGATCGAGCCGGAGGAGAAGGACGCCATCATGCGCCGGTTCGGGACGGGGGAGAGCAAGGCGCTCATCGCCACGTCGGTCATCGAAGTCGGCATCGATGTCCCCAACGCGAACATCATGCTCATCGAGAACGCCGAGCGCTTCGGCCTGGCGCAGCTCCACCAGTTGCGCGGACGCATCGGGCGCGGCGAGCATAAGTCGTATTGCATCCTCATGACCCCCGCCCCGGAGGAGGAGTTGGAAAAACTGCGCGTCCTGGAACGCACGGGCGACGGGTTCGAGATCGCCGAGACCGACCTGCGGCTGCGCGGCCCGGGCGACATCCTCGGCGCCGCGCAGAGCGGGCTTCCGCCGCTGAGGCTGGGCGATCCGCTCTCCGATTCCGCCCTGATGATCGCCGCGCGGGAAGCGGCCGCCGCCCTCTTCGCGCGCGACCCGCTGCTCGAGCGCCGGGAAAATAAACGCTTCCGGGATTTGATCGCCAAGAGTAAGAAACAAGTGCTCTCCCAAGTCAGTTGATTTCCTCCGCATGAAACGGTTCCTGCTTTTTTGCGCGCTCTTCCTGCTCCTCCTTGCTCTTTGGGCGCGCCGCGAACGCACATCCGCAAGCGCCGGCGCGTTCACCCCCGCCGCCTCCCCGGTCATCGATCTGAAAGACACGCGCGTGCTGGAAGCCATCGACGCGGAATACACGCGCCTGGTCCAGGCGGTCGTCCCCTCCGTGGTCAGCATCACGACCTCGCGCCGGGTGGAGAGCGGCCCTTACGTCATCGACCCCTTCGAGTTCCTCTTCCGCAGGCGCGCCGCGCCGCGCACGGGAATACAGAACTCGCTCGGCTCCGGCGTCATCGTCTCGAAGGAAGGGCACATCCTCACCAACAACCACGTCGTCGCCGACGTCGATGAAGTCGAAGTGCAACTCAACGACGGGCGCAAAATGAAAGCCCGCATCATCGGTTCGGATGAAGACACCGACATCGCCGTTCTCAAGATCGACGCCGGCAACCTCATCCCCCTCCCCCTTGGCGATTCGGATAAAGTCCAGGTGGGGCAAATGGTCTTCGCCGTCGGGAACCCCTTCGGGTTGCAGGAGACCGTCACGCGCGGGATCATCAGCGCCAAGGGGAGGAACATCATCCAGGGGAGCGAGAACGAATTCTTCCAGACGGACACCGCCATCAACCCCGGCAACTCCGGCGGGCCGCTGCTGGACTTGCACGGGGAGATCATCGCCATCAACAGCAGCATCTACTCCGGCTCCGGCGGCTGGCAGGGCATCGGGTTCGCCATCCCGGCCAACATCGCGCGCGGCACGCTGGAGGCCGTGTTGAAAAACGGCGGGCGCGTCCAGCCGCGGCCCTCCGCGCGCCCCGCGGGGCCGCGCGGCTATCTCGGCGTCATCATCCAGACCCTCACGCCCGAACTGGCCGGGGAACTCGGCGTCGACGGCGCGGAAGGAGTCCTCGTCACCCGCACCGTGCCCGGCTCCCCCGCCGAGAAAGCCGGGGTGCGGGAAGGCGACATCATCACGAACCTCAACGGGCACGTCGTAAAGAACGCGGAAGAACTCCGCGCCCGCGTCGGCGAAGTCAGGATCGGCGCGCGGACCAAGATAAGCCTCATCCGCGAGACGGAAGCGCTCACCATGGACATCTCCGTCGCCGAGATGCCGTCGCTCACCGGCCCCGTGCTTCTTCCGCAACCCACGCCGGCCCCTCCCCTCATGGTCAACGCGCTGGCGGGCGTGCATGTATCCGAAATACCGCCGGAGCACAAACCCGACCTGCCCGCGAATGTCAAAGGCGTCATGGTGGACGACGTCGACGAGAACACGCCGGCCGCGCAAGTCCTGCGGCAGGCCGACGTCATCGAAGAAATCAACCACCAGCCCGTCACCTCGGTCGCCGAATACGAGACCGCGGTCAAAGCCCTGAAGCCCGGCGAGAAACAGATGCTCTTCATCTGCCGCGGCAAAGACCGCTCCTTCGTCGTGGTCGATCCGCGACCTTAGTTAGCTAGCTTAGTGAGTGCCATGCATAGAGACGGCTGGCACAGCCGCCTCTACAACTCTACAACCGCGCCGCCCCAGGGTTTTCGCGCTGTTTGGTGAATTCGTCTGTGTGCCCCTGGCATCTCAGGGGTAAGCATGGGAGCTTATCGCGGCTGTGATGCGTTCGCTCGCCTTGCCGTCGCCGTACGGGTTGTGGGCGCGGCTCATTCGTTCGTATTCCTCGGGGGAGTTCATTAGCAGCCGAATCCCTCCGGTTATGCGCCCGGCGTCCGTGCCGACCAGCCGCACCGTTCCCTCCCGGAGGGCTTCGGGCCGCTCCGTGGTTTCTCGCATGACGAGAACCGGTTTCCCGAGCGATGGGGCTTCTTCCTGGATGCCCCCGGAGTCGGTCAGAATGAGATGCGCGCGATTCATCAGGTAAACGAAGGGGAGGTAATCCAGCGGTTCCAGGAGGTGGACGTTGGAGACTTTGTCGAGGAGGCGGGCGACGGGCTCGCGGACATTGGGGTTCAGATGCACGGGATAGAGGAAGTCGGCGGCGGGAAACTCCGCGGCCGCGGCGCGGATTGCCGCGCATATCCGCTCGAAACCGCCGCCGAAGCTTTCCCGCCGGTGTCCGGTTATCAGGATCAGCCGCGCTCCGTCGCGGAGAAAAGGGAACCGCGCCGCGACTTCGGAGGTCAACGCCGGATTCTCCTCCAGCTTTTTCCGAATCGTGAGGAGCGCGTCGATGACCGTGTTGCCGGTTACGTGGATGGCCTTGCGATCCACTCCTTCCCGCAACAGATTCGCGCAGGCGTGTTCGGTCGGGGCGAAATGAAGCGCGGCCAGCGCGCTGACGAGCTTGCGGTTGCCTTCTTCCGGCCATGGCGAATAAAGATTCCCGGTGCGCAAACCCGCCTCGACGTGTCCGATGGGAATCTTTTGGTAGTAGGCCGCGAGCGCGGCGCACAAGGTGGTTGAAGTATCGCCCTGGACGAGCACCAGGTCGGGGCGCGAGGCCGCCAGCACGGGTTCGATTTCCCTCAGGACGTCGCGCGCGATGCCGGACAGGGACTGGTCGGGCTTCATGATATCCAGATCGTACGCGGGCCGGATCTGGAAGAGGTCGAGCACCTGGTCGAGCATCCGCCGATGCTGGGCGGTCACGCAGACGCCGCACTCGAACCGCGCGTCTTCCTCCAGACGTTTCACCAGCGGAGCCATCTTGATGGCTTCGGGGCGCGTCCCGAATATGGTGAGAATTTTCATCCCGCCGCCCGTTCGCCAAGCCGGCGTGCTGGCGCGATCGTCATTGCCTGGCGGCCTTGCTGGCGGCTTCCCGTTCGCGGACGTATTCGCTGAGGCTCTTGGCCATCGACACGAAATCCGCCGGTATCATCAGCACGGTGGTGCTGTTGTTCTCCGCGCCGACCTCGGCGATCATCTGCATGCGGCGCAGTTCCAGGGCCGCGGGGTTTTCGGCCATCTGCCTGGAGGCTTCGGACAGCTTTTGCGAAGCCTCGAATTCCGCTTCCGCCTTGATGATGCGCGCCCTCTTTTCGCGGATCGCCTCGGCCTGCATCGCCATGACCTGCTGCATCGCCTCGGGCAACTCGACATCCTTCATTTCGAATCGCTCGACCTCGACGCCCCATGTCTTCGTCGTTTCTCCTATGCCTTGCTGGAGCAGCGTGTTGATCTTGTCGCGCTCCTGGAGAACTTCATCGAGGTCGTGCTGGCCTATGATGTTGCGGAGGCTGGTGAGCGCGAGTTGATAGACGGCGGAGGCGGCGTTGCTGACGGCGATGACCGATTTCGCGGGATCGACGATGCGGTACCAGAGGACGGCGTTGACTTTGATCGTGACGCTGTCGCGCGTGATGGTCTCCTGCTGCTCGGCGGAGACGGTGGTGATGCGGATGTCGATGGTGACCGCCCGCTCGATGTTGAGCGGGACGATCCAGTAAAGGCCGGGCCCGCGCATTCCGGCGAAACGGCCCAGGCGGAAGATGACGCCCCGCTGGTATTCCTGCGCGACCCGCAAACCGGTCAGGAAGAGGACGAAGAGGACCGCTAGGATCGGGAACATGGCACGATTTGTAAAGGCGGGCGGCAGTCCGTGTCAATCCGGGGGGCTGTCTCTATTTCGACAATGGTGGCGCGCTTTGGCCATTCCCGCGGGTTGCGCGGCGGCTCGTCTTCACGATTTTCTCTCTTTAGGCGCAACAAAGACGCCGATTATGCGTGTCGAGGCATTGCGCTTGCTGGAGGCGGGAATCTTCTGTTTTCTGTCAGAGCGATGAGCGATTTGTCCATTCCACAACGCGAGGCGGGCGTCGGGCTTCCCGCGCCGTCCGCGCCCGGCCACCGGTTGATCCAATACATCAACCTGAAGCTGGCTTCGCTGGGCTGCCCCACCGTGGCGGTGGAGAGCGACGCGGAGTTCCAGCAGATGACCAACGCGCTGCTCGCCCACCAGCGGGAGACGCATCGGCTCCTGGCGAACCATCTCTGCCCGGCGGATAACCGGATACAGACTTTCCTTTACGATTACCTGCAGGACGCGCCGCTCTCCCGGCTCCCGGCCCAGACGCTGGTGCTGGATCGCTACGGCCTGGCGCGCGCGCTGTCGCTGCCGCCTTCCTGCGACCATTTCGCCTCGGATATCATCCACTCTTACCGCGTCAAGCAGGGGGTCTTGCACAACCCAAAAAGCGACCGGAGGACGACGCAGGGCATTTTCCACGTCGCCGAAGGCGGCCTGCCCGTGCCGGAGGACAAGATGTGCGTCCCCCTCAAGGCGTTCGCGCGCTTGCTGCAGCTCGCGCTGAACCCGCCGGCGGAGTTGATGCGCCTCCCCTTCACCGCCGCGCAACAGGCGCAGGCGGAGTGCATGGTTTCGCTCTTGCTGCGGCCCATCGTCTGCCCGGAGGTTCCCGGTTTCACCGAACAGAAGTCGATGGAGATACGATTCTTCGCGCCGGGCAGCATGGTGAGCAATCTCGACTTCGTGGAGAGCATCTTCGGGAACGCCGGGGACCCGTTCCTGCCGGAGAACGACGCCGGCCTCGACCCGGAGCATTGGACGGGCCATACCGGGTGCGTCATCCTCGCGCCGCACCTGGTCAGGGTGAAGAAAAAGGAAATCGGCCTGCCGCATTACGACGCCGCGACCGAACGCCAGCGCCGGGACGGCATGTGCTGGAAGGACGAAGGGGAGTTCTATAACGGAGGCGGCGCGTTCAAGCTGACCTGCCGCGACCAATCGGGCGTCATCATCACCGTCATCGCGGACAACTACTTCGGCTATTGCAAGAAGGAGGTCAAAACGCAGATCAGCTATTCCGCGAACCTCATGGGTCTTTGCGAGGAGGAGCACGCGGGCGGCGCGCTCGTTTTCCCATCCTACGATCTGGGGGAAGAGTTCAGCGGCGAACTGCACGCGCCGAAGCTGGAGCACACTTTCGCGGAGATGTCGGCGCTCTACGGCGAACGGATGGATTTGCGCCCGGAAGGATATGGCGTGGACAAAACGTTCCCGGATATCTTCTACGTGCCGGGAAAGGTGAAGTTCGACTTGAACAAACAACGGGTCTCCTGGTCGCATGAGGGAGTGGAACGGAGCATCAAGCTCCTCCCGGGACACACGTATGTCCGGCCCTCCGGCTTCAAGGTGCGGATGGAGAAACCGCCCGGCGGACGGGCGTGGCGGCTCGTCGGCACGGCGGCGGAGGGCACTCTCTGCCACAAGCCGTGCACCGTCTCCGGCGGCGGGAAGTCGGAAATCTCGAAGTCGATCAACGACGCCATCATCCAGGGGCCGGTCTATGTCGCCGACTTCAAGAAGGACTTCGACCTCGTCGAGGAGCTCATCAACCGCGACTATGCCGGGCGTTTCCGCGACGGCAGGAAGCAGGTCGAGAGCCGCCCGATCCTCAGTCCCGAGCGGTCGCTGGGTTCGGTCATCCGGCTTCTGACACAGGCGCCAGACGAGTACACGGACGAATACTCCGCGTGGCTGGAGAGCATCCCCCGTTACATCCGCGAACTGGTCTACGTGGTGAAGCGTTTCTACAAGCCGGGGTGGAGGGACAAATGGCGCGAGCATTTCTCGGTCGAGATCATCAACGGCGTCCCCGCGCACGAGTTGAAATGCGACAACCGCAAGCTCACAACCAATTTCCTGCGGGTCGGTTACGACCACGACGGCTCCTGGCGGACATTCGGCCTGCGAAAGGACTTCAATCCCGCCGCAAAGCTGGCCCTCGAGGATGACATAACCGCTTCGGTCGTCGTGCCCGCCGCCGGCCTGGAAAACATCGGCCCCGAGAAGCCGGGCGGCGTTTCGGTGAAGTTCGTCAAGAATTGCGAGTACCGCCTCTTCCAGCGGCCCGACGACGCCATTCATCGCGGCTACGACCGGCAGACGGAGGCGGACTTCGCCATGGACGGCAACTTTTTCTCGAACTACGAGCCGCTCACGGTTCAGGACGCCGTCGAACTGCTGGAGGACTCCATCGGCTTCGATCTCTTCACCGAACCGATGCGGAAACTCATCACGAGCGTGGCGCGGGGAGACGGTTGCTCCTACTTCGTCTCGTCCGCGCAACCGCGGCTCGTGGGCGGCAAACCGTCCAGGAACCCGCGCTACCTCCAGACGCGCCCGGATTTGTTGAACCCGCGCGACGCCTACCTCGCGGAGATGGGCGCGCGGCTGCGGCGGCGCATACCGCTCGGCAAGCCGGTGCGGAATCCGGTCAGCGCCGTCCTGCCCGGGCGCCGCAACAACCCGCCCGAGGATGGCGTGCGCCCCATGGCGGTCTTCAACCCGATCCATTACCTCGAGCTGCCGGAACTCTTCACCGAATTCATTTGCAGCATGACGGGCAAGTCGCCCTCGACCACCGGCGCGGGCTCGGAGGGCGCCTTGACGAAAGGGCCGTTCAACGCCTTGCCGCCGATCATCGACCTCAACGCCGCGCTCGTCTCCTTCCTGCTGACCGGGCACAACGTCTTCGTCACCGCCGCCGGCTATGCCGGCCCGCATTTCCGGGTCGACCACGATATCAGCCTCGTCGTCCCGGAAATCTGGTGCCGCATGGCGCCGGCCGAGCGCGACCCGCGCTTCCTCATCCGCGAAGGCTACCTCGAAAAATGCGTGGACTTCGACTACCAGGGCCGCAGGATCCTCGCCAGCCGCTTCGGCTACCGCATCACGAAGAAATTCGTCATCCGCTATTTCGGCCTCATCTTCCACCATCCCGTCCCCGTCTTCAGCGAGACGATGCTGCGGCCCGAACTGCAAAGCATGGAAATCTTCGTGGACGGCGTCGACACCATCATCCAGACGCAGAAGCGCGTGGCGCAACTCTACTTCGACGACGGCAGCATCGGGATGGCGTGCCCGCCGCTGAAGGCGCTCCTGCACATCATGTTGCATGATGAATTTGGGGGCAAAGACCTCTCACACCCCGACATCCGCGCGCTCTTCACGGCGGAAAACATGCTTGCGAGCGACTGGTACGCCGCGCGGCTCGCCGCCAAGCAGGGGATCGACACCGCCATGTGGGGGCGGCACACCGCCGCGCTGCACGCCTTTTTGGCCAAGTCGAACTACGCGGATGAAGCCGCGCGCCTCGGCGTCAGCAAGCGCCTTCAAGCCGCCGAGGAGACGTTGCACAAGGTGCGCTCGCCCGAATACCTCGTATGGCTGCGCGGCACCCTCGGCGTCCAGCCGTTAAAATAAGCATTTTCCTGCCCGGTCGTTTGCGAGTACAAGTCTCCTCCCGCCATGTACCGCACCCATGATTGCAACGCCCTCCGCCCGGCCGATATCGGCAAGACTGTAACGCTTTGCGGCTGGCTGAATTCGCGGCGGGACCACGGCGGGGTCATCTTCATCGACCTGCGCGACCGCGAAGGTCTGACCCAGGTCGTCTTCCGCCCGGAGGAACACGCGGAGGCCGCCGCCGCGGCGCACGGTTTGCGGGGGGAGGATGTCCTCCAGGTCTCGGGCGTTGTCGCGGCGCGGTTGCCGGGGACGGAGAACCCGAAGCTGGCCACGGGCGCGATTGAACTGGTGGCGGGCGATCTTACGATCCTGAACAAGGCGGATGTCCCGCCGTTCCCCATCGACGAGGAGATCGCCAATGAGGATTTGCGGCTGACGTACCGTTTTCTCGATCTGCGCCGTCCCAGGATGGCGCGGAATCTCAAGCTGCGCCATCGGGTCGTGAAGACTGCGCGCGATTTTCTGGATGAAGCCGGTTACCTGGAGATCGAGACGCCCATCCTTTCCAAGAGCACACCCGAAGGCGCGCGCGATTTTCTCGTGCCAAGCCGCCTCGCGCCCGGCTTGTTTTACGCGCTGCCGCAGGCGCCGCAGCAATACAAGCAGCTCCTCATGGTCGGCGGCCTCGAGAAATATTTCCAGATCGCCAAGTGTTTCCGCGACGAGGATTTGCGCGCCGACCGCCAGCCCGAGTTCTCGCAGATAGACATCGAAGCCGCTTTCATAACGCCGGAGGATATTTTCTCGCTTATCGAAGGGTTGTTCCGCCGCGTCTTCCAGGCGGCCAGGGGAATCGACCTCCCGACGCCTTTCCCGCGGATGACCTACGACGAGGCCATGAACCGCTACGGCAGCGACAAGCCGGATACGCGGTTCGCGATGGAGTTGCGCGACCTGGGCGACGTTTTCGCCGCGAGCGATTTCAAGGTGTTCAAGGGCGCGCTGGCGGGCGGGGGCGTGGTGAAGGCGATCAACGCGAAGGGATTCGCGGGCGTCACCACGGGCCAGATCGAGGAACTGACCGCGATGGCGAAGCTCCACGGGGCGAAGGGCCTCGCCTTCATCAAGGTCGAGAAGGGCGAATGGAAGTCGCCCATCGTCAAATTTTTCAGTGAGCAGGAGAAGCAATCGTTGCGCGAACGGCTCGGCATCGAGGAAGGCGATCTCATTCTTTTCGGCGCGGATAAATGGGAGACCGTTTGCAATGTGCTGGGCCGGATCCGGCTGCGGGTGGCGGAAATCCAGAGGCTGACCGCGGGCATGGAAGCGCTTCATTTCCTGTGGGTGGTTGATTTTCCCCTGCTGGCCTTCAGCGAGGAGGAGAACAAATGGAACGCCGTCCACCATCCCTTTACCCGCCCGCTGGCGGAGGACTTGCCGCTGCTGGAGAGGGGCGAGTTTTCCAGGGTGCGCGCGCAGGCGTATGACGTGGTGCTGAACGGGGTGGAAGTGGGCGGCGGCAGCATCCGAATCCACGAACAGGCGTTGCAGGCGCGGATGTTCGAAGTCCTCGGCGTCACGCGGGAACAACAGCAGACGATGTTCGGCCACTTGCTGCGGGCCTTCAGCTTCGGCGCGCCTCCGCACGGGGGCGTGGCGCTCGGGCTGGACAGGATCATCATGCTCCTTTGCGGCACGGAAAACATTCGCGACGTCATCGCGTTCCCGAAAAACAACCGGGGCATGGATTTGATGTCCCAATCCCCCAGCGAGGTGGATTTCAAACAGCTCCGCGAACTGGCTATACAGGTGGTGAAGAAGAACCCATGAAAAAGATAACGCCTTTCCTCTGGTTCGACGGCAAGGCCGAAGAGGCGATGAACTTCTACACCTCGATCTTCAAGAACTCGAAGGCGCTCAACGTCAGCTCCCACTCGGTGACCTTCGAGCTGGACGGGCAGGAATTCATCGGCTTGAACGGCGGGCCGCAGTTTCCGTTCACCGAAGCGGTCTCGTTTTTCATCCGGTGCGAAACCCAGGAGGAGGTGGATGACTTCTGGGAGAAGCTTTCCGAAGGCGGCAAGAAGAGCCTGTGCGGCTGGCTCAAGGACAAATTCGGCGTCTCCTGGCAGGTCGTACCAATCGTGTTGTTTGAGTTGCTGAACGACCCCGACCCGAATAAATCGGAGAACGTGATGAACGCGCTTCTTACAATGCAAAAGCTCGATATCGAGGCGTTGAAGCGCGCTCACCAAGGGTAATGCATACGACGCAACGGCGGCTCCTGGTGGGGCTGTTCATTCCGCTTGGGGTGGGGTTGATTTTCATCCTCCCCTGGTTTGTCCCGCAATCCGGGCCGATTGTCTCCGATTCCTATACTTTCGGGTTCAGCAACGCAGCCGCGGACCTGGGCGTCCTGGCCATGCTGGCCGCGCTCTTTTTCTGGCGCTACAAGGATGGCGGGTGCGCCAATCAACAGGAGGCGTTTTTCGATCTCCTCGCCGCTCCGCCGCGTCCGAAAACCAACCACAGGCTTTTCTGGCCTGCGACGTTTGCGGTGACGCTTTTCGCCGCGGCGACGGCGGGCGGGTGGTGGTGGTATCTTCCGAAGGCCTACTTTGGCGAATCGGCCTATTTCCTCACGCGGCTCGACCGGATGCTGATGGGAGAGGCGCCGTATGGCGACTTCGATTTCGGCTATGGCCCGTGGATGCTCGATGCGCCCTTTTACCTTCATAAACTGGGCGCGGGACGGCTCGGGATCGACACCAGCTACATCCTCTGCCTGCTGGTTTTCTTTGTGCTCGGCATGCTCGCCCTGGCGGATGTCGTGCGTTCCCTGGCCCTTTCGGAGAAGCTGAAGGCGCTCCTGATCCTCGCATTCGGAGTGGCCGGCGCGAACATCAGCCTCGGCATCCTCTATACGCCGCTGCGCTACATTCTGCCGCTGTGGGCGGTCATCGTTCACCAGCGCCAGGTCCGCCGGGACATCGCGGAGGGCGACACGCTCAGCCTCAGCCAGATCGCCCTCGCTTTCGCCCTGCCCTTCGCGGGCTTCTGCATTTGCCCGGATACCGGGGTGGTGACGCTTTTCGCGATGGTCGCGGGCTGCCTCTGGTTCTGGCGGACATCGTGGCGCGCGCCGATGCTCGGGGCGCTGGCGGCGGCGGCCTCCGCGGGGATGGTCGCGCACCTTTACGGCCCCGACTATTTCCGCATGTTCCTTCTCTTCGGGGGCGGCGCCTACAATTTCCCCATCGTCCCCGCGCCGTACATCCTGGTGTTTCTCGGGTGCGTCTTCTATTTGCTGCCCGATCTGGGAGTCATCGCCCTGGACGAGGAGGGCGCGGAAGCTCCGCTCTTCGCGGCGGTCCTGGTCGCGCTCGGCTTGTTCATCCCAAGCGCGCTGGGCCGGTGCGACCCGGGGCACGTCTTCGAAAACGGGCTTGGCATCCTCGTGCTCGCGGCGGCGGGCCTGGTCGCCTCCCCGTCCCCGGCGCGGCGCGGTATTTTCGTATTCGGCGCGATCCTCCTGTTCGGCACGATGGAGGTCGCTTCGTGGAACAACGGCAAGCCAGCCCTGGATTATGTCCTCCACCTCCGCAAACAGGCGAGGGAGGGCGGCTTCACCCCGATAGCAAAGACCGGAAAATCGGACATCTTCGACTGGAGCAAACAGACGCCCATCCCCCAATGGATGCTGGACGGCCTTGCGGGCTACGACAAGGTGGGGCTGCCGCTCGGCGGCGGTGAGGATGTGGATCGCTATCTGAAGATCAGCGGCAAATATGTTTCCGAGTATTTCGTCCCGCCCTACGGGGGGACATTCACGGAACAAAGCCTGCGCCGCAAGCTGCTCAACCTCGACCGGATGGATGTCATCCTCGTGCCGCGCATCTACTTCAGGCATCTGCAGCCGTTCGACAAGGAGGCCTACGCGAAATCCGCCTGCGCATTGATGCAGGGTCTCTTCCTGTTCCCGGTGCATCTGGCCGTCCTCAATGAACCGCTGGAGCCGGAGGCCATCGTCGTGCGGCGGATCGCGCGCGACTTCCTCCCGGTGACGAAGTTCCAGGATTACGTCCTCCTGCGGCGCAAAACTTCTCCGTGACCGCCCTTCTCATCGCCACCCGGAACGGGCGCAAGACAAGGGAATTCCGGGAACTTCTCGGGGACCGCTTTTCCGTGTCCGATCTCTCGGCGCGCGCGGACATCCCGGAAGCGATCGAGTCCGGGACGACATTCGAGGAGAATGCGGTTCTGAAGGCGCTCGGCGCTTCCCGTTGCGTCGGAGGGCTGGTATTGGCGGACGATTCCGGCCTGGAGGTCGACGCGCTGGGCGGCGCGCCGGGCGTGTACTCGGCGCGGTACGCCGGGGAAGGGGCGAGCGACGAGGAGAACCGCCAAAAGCTGCTGGCTGCGCTCGAGCGCACGGGCGCTCGCGGCCCGGCCCGCGCGGCGCGTTTCCGCTGCGTGCTGGCGCTGGCGAGGGAAGGCGTGGTTTTGGAGACCTTCGCCGGCGCGGTGGAAGGCGTCATAGCAAACCGCGCGAAAGGGGAGGGCGGATTCGGCTACGACCCGGTGTTCATCCCGGAGGGACACTGCGGGACATTCGCGGAACTTCCCGCCGAGGTGAAGAACCGCGAGAGCCACCGCGCGCGCGCCCTCGCCAGGGCCGCCGCGCATCTGCTGGCCTAGGTTCCTCCGGTTTCCTGCTCGATATCTTTCAGGGACTTGGTGCTCCCGTTCATGAAGATAAGGAGGCTGCCGTTTCCGTGCGAGTTCCCCTTTTCCACGAACCACGGCATGTTCGCCCACCGGTACGGCGTACCCGGCTTGGAATCGAACGGGAAGGCGACATAATCCGCGCGCGGGGCTTGGGGATTATCGACCGGGGGATTTCCCATCAAGCGCTGCGTCGTAGGGCAGACCCAGGTATTGCGATCCACCCCCAAGGGAAGAAGCGCTTCAATCCACTGTTCGTCGTGCGCGGTGCTGTCCGTGGGCGAAGCGGCGATTTGCGGCCAGTGGCCGTACTGCTGGAGGTATGCGCTGGCCCCGACATACAGGTTGCGCATATTTGCCATGCATGCGGCAGCCTCCGCCCGCGAACGCAATGCGCCCAAGGCGGGCAGAAGCATCACGGCGAGAATGGCGATGACGCACATCACGGTCAGCAACTCCAGCAGCGTGAAGCCGGCGAACGGATGCGCCGCACGCCTGTCGGGCTGCGTCACTAGAACAACGTCGGCACCGTGCCCACGTTGACGACGGAACTCTGTTGGGTGCCTTCAACGGAGAACGTGAAAGCGTCGTTGATAAGCGTGACGCTCTGCGAACCGGAAACGCCGAAGTTACTAAAGGTGTTCTGGAAGGGGTTGATGTTCCCGACAACCGTGAGGGTGGCGCTTCCGATGAACGAGGCGGAAGCTGTGGAAAGGCCCGTGGTGGTCTGGCCTATAATGGCGGAAACCAAACCCGAGGCCGTGGCTTGGGCGACACCGCTGGAGGTGACCGTGGCAGCGGTGCTGCCGCTGGAATCAAGGACGCTGAATGACTGGTTATCCGGCGTGAAAGAAGCTCCCAGAACGCCGTCGAACTGCTGCTGCTGCGGAATAACCGTGCCGACGATATGTCCCGTAAAAGCCTGGCCCGCCGCAAACATCAGGAAGACGCCGCTGGAAAGTCCGGTGTCGACGATGCCGAGGCTAAAAAGTCCCAGAGCGTTGGGCGTGACGGTGGTCGCGGGGTTGTTGGTTACGATGGTGTTCGTGGTCTCAACCCCGGTGACGGGATCGGTGTGCGTGGTCACGGTCTGCGTCTCGCTGGAATCCGATTCGGCGGTGGCTATCAATACGCCCGTATAGGTTCCGACAAAGTTGCCCGCAGAGCCGTAGTTCGGCCCGCCGTTCGCGGCGATCTCATTGTCCGCCGCGAAGCAGCGCGTTTCGGCATGGAGAAATACGATGCAGAGAAGAAAGGCGAGGAGGGCTCTCATGGCGGAAAAAATATCCGGGATGCCATTTTTATGTCAAGGGATTAATGTCTTGAAAATCGCTTGACCGAAACGGACGCCATGGCCGATGTAACCGCACCGATGAAAGCCCTTTTTCTTGCGTCCGCCGCCGCCCTCCTCCTGGTTTCTTGCGATAAGGGTGATGTCACCGCCGACAAAACGCCGGTCAATTCCGGACCGACCCCGGAGGCGACCGCGACTCCCACGCCGGCCCCTTCCGCGTTGCCGAGCCCTTCTCCCTCGCCGTCCGACCTGAGTTCCTCGCCGGCGCCCTCGCCGACTCCCTAAGCTTGGCCCGCTCTTGGTTGTAGAGGCGGTTGTGCCAGCCGCCTGGAGCGGGAGGCAACAGCCAAAGCGCCAGACCGTTCCCGGTCTTTAGCCCGGGGTTAGGCGGCTGGCACAGCCGCCTCTACCAAGACAAAGTGCATGCCACGCTTCAGACTCTCACGATAGCTGCCTGGGCAGCGGGTACTCCTGCATGAACTCGCGGACCTTCTTGCGAAGCTTGTGCAGTTCCGGTTCGTTGCCGGCGGCCTTCAGCGCGTCGTGGATGAGGTCGGCTATCTCCATCATCTCGTCCTCCTTCATGCCGCGCGTGGTGACGGCGGGCGTGCCGATGCGGATGCCGCCGCCCTTGGTTATCGGCACGGTGTCGAAGGGGATGCCGTTCTTGTTTACCGTGATGCCCGCCCGGTCGAGAACTTCCTGCGCTTCCTTGCCGGTGATGTTGTTCGGACGCAGGTCGACCAGCATGAGGTGGTTGTCCGTGCCGCCGGAGACGATGCGGTAGCCGTTCTTCGCCATCCGCGCGGCGAGGGCTTTCGCGTTGTAGGTCACCTGGAGTTGGTACGTCTTGAAGTCCGGCCTCAGCGCTTCCTGGAAGCAGACGGCTTTCGCGGCGATGACGTGCATGAGCGGGCCGCCCTGTATGCCCGGGAACACCTGGGAATCGATCTGCCGGGCGTATTTCTCCTTGCAGAGGATGATGCCGCCGCGCGGGCCGCGCAGGCTTTTGTGGGTGGTCGTCGTCACGAAATCGGCCGTCGGCACGGGGGTGGGATGCACTCCGCCGGCAACCAGCCCGGCGATGTGCGCCATATCGACGAAGAGATACGCCCCGACCGCCTTGGCGATGTCGCCCATCTTCTGGAAATCGATGACGCGCGAATAGGCGGAAGCGCCCGCGGTGATCATCTTCGGCCTGAATTCCGCGGCTTGCCTTGCCAGGGCGTCGTAATCGATCCGCTCGGTCTCGCGGCTGACTCCGTAATGGGAGACTTCGAAGAAGCGGCCCGAGAAGTTCGCCTTGTTGCCGTGGGTGAGGTGGCCGCCGTGGCTCAGGTCCATCGTCAGTATGCGGTCGCCGGGCTGGAGCACGCTGAAATAGACGGCCATGTTGGCCTGGCTGCCGCTGTGGGGCTGCACATTGGCGTGTTCCGCGCCGAAAATGGCCTTCGCCCGGTCGATGGCGAGTTGCTCGACGACATCGACATTCTCGCAGCCGCCGTACCAGCGCCGTCCCGGGTAGCCCTCGGCATATTTGTTTGTCAGGACGGAGCCCTGGGCTTCCATCACGGCCCGGCTCGTGAAGTTTTCCGAGGCGATCAGCTCTATATTCTCAACCTGCCGCAGGATTTCCGCCTCGATCGCCCTGGATATCTCCGGGTCGGTCTCGGCCAGGTTGCGCTGTTGCGGGGCGGCGGGGGAGTAGTGTGTTTCCATAATACTGGCTGCGTGCGGCGCTTCGTCGATGACGGCCAGCAGGGTCGGAAGCGCCCGCCGGAGAGTATCGCGGCATTGTAAATAGGCGTCAACGCCCAGCCCGATGGGGTCGGGGATGTCGGGCGACGAGTGCGCGGCGGCGGGGTCGAACTCGCATACGAGGAAGGTCTTCTCCGCGGCTTCGGGGAAGAGCATCTGGATCGTCTCCATGTGCCCGCGCGTCATGGCGAAGATCACGGTGGCTTCCTCGACCAGTTCTTCCGTCAAGGGGCGGCTGCGCTGGCGGGAGATATCGACGCCCAACTCGCGCAGGACTTCCACGGCGAAAAGGCTCGGCGGCTGGCCGTGGATGGCGCCGACGCCGGCGGAACGCACGGCGACATCCCGCCGCCCGCTGACCAAATGGCGGAAAAGCCCTTCCGCCATCGGGCTGCGGCAGATGTTGCCTGTGCAAACAAAGAGGATATTCTTCACGCCCGTGTTTCTTTGGAAGCGGGGAACATACAGGAGGTATCGGGAGCAAGTCAAACCGCCCCCAACTCCGCGCTTGAGAACGGGCCGGGGCGACAGTAGGCTTGTTTTCTTGCAATCGGCCGCCTTCTCCCCCAGGACTTTGGAAGCGATCTATCGCTTCGCGTTCCTTCTTACGGGCGATGCCGCGACCGCCTCCTCGGCGGTTCTCGACGCCCTCCGCGAAGGCGCCGCGGCGGCCCAGTTTCGCAATGACAACCATCGCAACGCCTTCATGGCCATGAAGGTGCGGGCGCTTTGCCTGAAGGCGGCGCCCCCTACCGATGCGGGCGAGGCGTCCTCCGGCTTTCACCTGATGCCCGAGCCGCAACGGAGCGCCCTGGCCCTGTTCTATCTCGGCCTCGTCGCGCCCGCCGATATTCCCCAGCTCTTTCACCTGAAGCCGGAGGGTTTCGCGGACGCGCTCGCCGCGGGCCGGGACTTCCTCCGCGAGCGCCTGACCTCCTCCCCGGCATGAACGCCAAAGAGGCGCGGATCATTCTCCGGAGCCACCGGCCCGGGCAGCCCCAGGATGCCCGGTTCCAAAAGGCGCTCGGGGAGGAATCGCTAAAGCAGGAGTACCAGCGGCAGGCGGAGTTGGATAACCGGGTCATGAGCCTCGTCCATGCCATCCCGCTCCCGGAAGGCCTCCTTGACAAGATGACCAAGGTTGAGCCGGGGAAACGGCGGCTTGACTGGCGGTCGGCCCGTTCGGCCTTGAAGCAGCCGCCGGTGCTGGCCGCGCTCATCGGGCTGGCCGTCATGGTGGGGATACTCGTGTTTTTCTGGCTGGACAGGATGCAGAGCTTCCCGGGGAGGGAGGCCGTCTTCCGGATGATCTCGACCACGCAGGAGATGAGCGGCGCGGAACTGGAGCCGTTGATAACGGAGGCCGGCAAGCTCGGCGACTGGTTCATGCTCAAATACGGGCTGGAAGACTTCAACGTCCCGCCCGAGTTCGCGGGCATGAAGACCGCCGCCTGCCGTCTCTTCAAACAGGACGGCTTCCCCGTGGCGCAGATCGCCATCAAGCGCGAGAACGCCGCGGGCATGCTCTTCTTCATCTTCCGCGCGGAAGACTTCGGGGTGAAACTCCCTTCGCCCGACCGCTGGTATATCTTCACGCAGGAGGATTGGTCGGCCGCGGTGCGCGGGGAGGCGGAGACCAAAACGTGCTTCATGGTGGCTGTCCGCGGCAAGCGCCAGCAACTGGAGGACTTCCTGAAATCGCTGTCGAAGGAAACCCCGGGCTGACGCCCGCCGGCCTTCCCAAAGCGTGTCATGCACTTTTCGCCCCGCTTGCCTCCCGCTCCAGGCGGCTGGCACAGCCGCCTCTACAACCAGGAGCGGGCTAAGTGCATGACCCATTTCAGACTAGCGGGAAAGCGATTCCGGGCTCCAATTCGACCTGGGCGCGGACGGTCGCTGGGCGGCGGCGGGCGCGGCTTCGGCGAGGCGGCGCGCGGCTTCCTCGCCGTAACGCTGTTCGATGACGCCTTGGGCGATCCCATCGGCCAGCTTGGCGCGGTAAGCCGGGCTGGCGCAAAGACCGGCCTCGGAGTTGTTGCTGAGGTAGCCGCACTCGATCAGCACCGCCGGGTATTGATTGTACCGCAACACGCGGAAGCGGGCGAATTTCCTGAAGCGGATCGGGGCGATCCGGCCAAGGTTCGTTTCGATGCGGCCCGCAAGCTGCGCGGCGGGGCCGGAGTTGTAATAGGCTTCCACGCCCCGGATGCCGTGGTTCCGGGAGTCGTTGAAGTGGATGCTGACGAAGACGGCGTTTTCCTGCATGTTCGAGATGGCCGCCCGGTCGTTCAACGGGATGAAGACATCGCAGGTGCGGGTCATGACCGTGCGCAAGCCGGCGCGGCGCAGATCGTCGTTTACATGGAGCGCGACGTCGAGGGCGTTTGCCTTTTCCAGGCCGCCGCGCCTGGAATGCGCGCCGGGGTCCTTGCCGCCGTGGCCGGGATCGATGACCACGGTCTGGAAGGTCCGGCTCGTGTCCTTGACGCCGGCGCACCCGGCGAGCAGAAGAACCGCCAGGAGCAATAGCGGCTTGCTATTGCCCATCCGACGTTCGACCGTGCCCTCATTCATGGCTTCATCCCGAAAGCAGGAATCGTGACAGGCCCCCTCAATCATCTCGCGGGCGAGAAGTCTCCTTACCTGCTTCAGCATGCGGGCAATCCGGTGGACTGGCATCCGTGGGGCGAGGAAGCCTTCGAAAAGGCGCGCCGGGAAGAAAAACCCATCTTTCTCTCCATCGGCTACTCGACCTGCCACTGGTGCCACGTGATGGAGCACGAATCGTTTGAAAACGCCGGCATCGCCGCCATCCTGAACGCGGATTTCGTCAGCATCAAGGTGGATCGCGAGGAGCGTCCGGACGTGGACCGGGTCTACATGAGCTTCGTCCAGGCGACCACGGGCGGCGGAGGCTGGCCGATGAGCGTCTTTCTTACGCCGGAACTGGAGCCGTTCACGGGCGGCACTTACTTCCCGCCCGTGGATATGCCCGGCAGGCCCGGGTTCCCCTCCATCCTGCGCCAGATCGCGGCCCTCTGGAAAACCGACAGGCAGCGCGTGCTCGACCAGGGCGGCCACATCCTCGCCGCCCTGCGGCAACACACCGCGTCCGGCGAGGGCGCAATGCCGGGCGGGGACGTTTTCCACGCTGCGTTCAGGCAAATCGCCCACGGGTTCGACCCGGAGCTGGGCGGCTTTGGCGGGGCGCCGAAGTTCCCGAGGCCGGTGACGATGAATTTCCTGTGCAGGCTGTTCGCGCGCGACGGGGAAGGGGACGGACGGCGGGCGCTCGAAATGAATCTCCTGACCCTGCGCAAGATGGCGGAGGGAGGCATGCACGATCAACTCGGCGGCGGGTTTCACCGCTATTCGGTGGATCGCTACTGGCACATCCCCCACTTCGAGAAGATGCTCTATGACCAGGCGCTGCTCGCCTGTTCGTATCTCGACGCCTTCCAGATAACGCGCCAGCCGCTCTGGGAAAGCGTGGCGCGGGACATCCTCGAATACGTCCGGCGGGAGATGACTGGCGGGGAAGGCGGCTTTTATTCCGCCGAAGACGCCGACAGCCAGTTCGAGCATGGCAAACCCGGCCGCGGCGAAGGCGCCTTCTACGTCTGGACGCGGGAGGAGATCCACCGCCTGCTTGGCGAGGAAGAGGCAAACGTCTTCGACCGCTATTTCGGCGTGGAGCCGGAGGGCAACGCCCCTCCCGGAAGCGACCCGCACGGGGAATTCACGGGGAAGAATACCTTGATCCAGCGCCATGCCATCGCGGAGGAGGATGTCCGCCGCAGCCTCGCCCGGAGCCGGGAAAAACTCCTGGCGGCGCGCGCGAGCCGTCCCCGGCCCGGCCTGGATGACAAAGTGATCACCGCGTGGAACGGGTTGATGATCTCGGCGTTCGCCCGCGCGGCGCAGGTGCTGGACGACGCGGGTTTTCTCGAATCGGCGCGCCGGGCCGCGCTTTTCCTGGAGACGCATCTTTACAAGGACGGGGCGCTCCTCCGCAGCTACCGCGAAGGGCCGGGCAAGACGGCGGGCTTCGCCGACGACTACGCCTTCCTCATCCAGGGATTGCTCGACCTCTATGAAGCCTCCTTCGAGATGCGCTGGCTCCAGTGGGCGATCCGGCTTCAGGAAAAACAGGACGAGCTTTTCCTGGATAAGACCTTCGGCGGGTATTTCGGGGTGACGGGCGACGACCCGCGCATCCTCCTGCGGATGAAGGAGGATTACGACGGGGCGGAGCCGTCTCCCAACTCTGTGGCGGCATTGAACCTGCTCCGGCTCGCCCAGTTCACGGGAGACGTCGCTTACGGGGAGCGGGCCAAGAAGACAATCGCCGCGTTTGGAGAGCAGTTGCACAGGATGCCTGGCGCCATGCCCCAGATGCTCGTCGCGCTCGACTTCGCCCTGTCGAAGCCGTTTCAGATCGTCATCGCGGGCGACCCGGGGGCGCTGCTCCGCGAAGTGCACCGGCATTACGTTCCCAACAAAGTGCTCATGGGCCCCGACGCGGGGCGTAAATGGCTGGCGGAAAACATGGAAGCCGCGGCTTACGTCTGCCGGGATTTCACCTGCCAGTCTCCCACGGACGATCCCGCAAAGCTGGGCGAATTGCTAGGCCGGCCGCGGCAAGAATGACGGATATGCGGCCTTTACATGCATGCCCAATAGGCTTAGACTGAGCGGCTTGAGTATGGATCTACAAATGACGGAGGCGAAAGGCGAGGTGTCGCGCCGGGAAGCCAGGCGGGGCAGCATTCGTCTTCGCCGAGGTAAGCACCGTGGGGAACGAGAAGTTCTTCGCGCACTGTTTGATAAGGCGCGCGGCCGCCTTTTTCGCGCCGCGTCCGATGCATTGGACGGCGCTGGAATCAGCTACAAGTTTCGAATCCCGGATGCAATGGAGGGCATCTCCAACGACAGAGTGGCGACGGAGAAATCAAAAGCACGTTTTCATTTGGAAGATCGTTATCCCGATTAATCTCGTCGCCCTGGGGGTATTGCTCGGTCATCTGCTTCGATAAGATTTGGCTGCATTTCGACCATTACTGTTTTATTGCGCGGCCTTTCTGCTGGCCGGCTCCGCCCATGCCCAGCGGAAGTTCGACTTCGCGCGCGATTCCTTCGCCTTCGCCAACGACACGCTCTGGGCTTATTCCATCGATGCGCAGGGGAATCTCCACATCCGCCAGCGGGCCAGGCCGCCGGAGTATTCCAGGCGCTGTTTCGTCCTGTGCCGGGCGGCCATCGAGTTTTACCGGTTCGTCCGGTTCGACCCGGGCTCGCCGAAGCTCTCCGACGCCGAATACCTGCGGCGCATCCGCCATGTCTGCCGCATCCCGGTCTGGTTCCCGCCGAGGGAACATGTGGTCATCCCCGGTTACGCGGACTTGCGATCCTTCTCGAAGGCCTACCAGCGCGTATTGGAACAAGAGCTCGGGAACTGGTGGCCCAGCTATTTCCGCGTGGGGAACTGGCGCATGGCCCTCCCATTCCCCAGAATCTGGCAGAAGAAGCTGGCAAACCAGCTCGCCGCGCGGCTGGACAAAGGCGCCATCCAGGCGGTCTTCATGACGTCTTTCCGGCCGCTGAACCATTGCGTCATCGCCTACGACTACAAGCGGACGCCCGGCGGCATCCGCTTCCAGGTCTATGACCCGAACACCTCGAAAGCTCCCAGCACCCTGACCTTCGACCGGGAATCCAGTTCCTTTCTTTTTGGGAGGACGACCTATTTCAACGGAGGCGCGGTGAATTGTTTCGAGGCGTACGTCGCCCCCTGGAAATAAAAGGCTCTCAATTCTGGCGCCGTGGACGTGGAAGGCACGGTTCTAGCTGGTTGGAAGAGAAGTGCTGACGATGAGTGCCAACGTTTCCGCGGAAGAACAGGAGCAGATTCTCCAGACGATTGAGATGTTCGAGGTCATCGCGCAGGCCAACCCGAACGATTGCCAGTCGCTGGAGATTCTGAAAGACGCCTACTGGAAACTCGGGCGGCAGAAGGAGGCCCTCACCGTCACCCGCAAACTTGCGGATACCTACACCTCCATGGGGCAGTATTCTTCGGCGCTCCAGGAATACGAAGGCATCCTGCAAAAGGAGCCGAACTCGCCCGAAGTCGCCGCGCTGCTCGAGGAAGTCACGGCCAAGCTTCAGCAATCCGGCAACAGCGAATCCCCGGCCGCCGTTTCCACCAATCACGGCGGCGCCATAGCCCTGGACTTCGGCAGCCTGGCCCAGGACGCCGACCTCATCACCACGGAGGCCACCCAGCGTGGCGAGACCGTCCGCAAGGAGATCATCCACAATCTCGACAACGACGGCAACGAGCCGCTGGCCAAATTCCTCATCCAGCACCGGCTGGCGCCGGAGGACGTGGTGCATCAGGCGATGGAGCACGTCCAGAAGACGAACAAGACCCTCGGCGGCCAGGCGCTCGCGGCCTCCCTCATCGACGAGATCGCCAAAAGCCACGCCGTCTCCCTGGACGCCCTCCTGTGCGGCATCCTCGAACGCTCGAAGTTCGCGTTCATCCCGCTCGATTACTACGACGTGGACCGCCAGATCGTCAAAATGCTCCCCGAAAGCCTGACCCTGGGCCGTCTCATCGCCCCTTTTGACATGATAAGCCGCACCGTCATGGTCGCGATGGCCAACCCCTTCGACGTCATGGGCAAGGAGGCGGTGCAGCAGCTTTTCGACTACAACATCCAGTGGCATCTCGCGGCGCCCGCGGCCATCTGCAAAGTGCTGCGCGACACGTACCGCCTGGACGCGCGCGACTAGAAGTCATGAGGTCATGAGCATCAAATCCTTCGGAGAACGGATAGCGGATGTCCTGATCGAGGACGGCCTCCTCCTGCCGAGCCAGCTCGACGAGGCGATGGACATCCAGAAGAAGCAGGGCGGCCGGCTCCTGAAGCTCCTGACCGACAAGCAATACGTCACCGAGCAGGACATGGTCATCAGCATGGGCCGCTGCCTCGACACGCCGCCCATCAATCTCTCCAAGGTCCGCGTCCCCGAAGAGATACTCGACATCGTGCCGAAGGAGATGGCGCGCGCGTACAAGCTCGCCCCCATCTGCAAGCTGGGGAACAAGCTCTTCGTCGCGATGGCCGACCCGCTCAACGTCCTGGCGCTCGACGACTTGCGCCAGCGGACGAAGCTCGAGATCGTCCCGATGATAACCACCGAGCGGAGCGTGAACGAAGCGCTCAGCGGGGTGAACAGCGCCGGCGCGGCGATGGACCAGATGTTGAAGGAAGCCGCGGCGTCCGGCAGCGCCGAGGTGGAGGAGGTGACCAACAAGCGGGAGGACATCGACCTCGACCGCCTGGCGCACGAGAGCGAGGACGCCCCCGTGGTCAAGATCGTCAACCTCATCCTCGTGCAGGCGCTCAAGGAAAAGGCGTCGGACATCCACATCGAGCCGTTTGAGAAAACCTTGAAACTCCGGTACCGCGTGGATGGCGCGTTGATCGAAGCCAGCTCCCCGCCCAAGGCGCTCCAGCTTCCCATCGCCTCCCGCATCAAGATCCTCGCCGGACTCGACATCGCCGAACGCCGCCTCCCGCAGGATGGCCGGTTCCGCATCCGCGTCTCCGGCAAGGAAGTCGATCTCCGCATCTCCGTCCTCCCCACCGTGCATGGGGAGAAGATCGTCATCCGTCTGCTGGACAAGGGCGCCCTTTCCGGCAGCGTCGAGCAACTCGGCATGGACGAATACACCCTCGCCCAGTTCCGCAAGGCCATCGACGCCCCGCACGGCATGATCCTCGTCACCGGCCCCACCGGCTCGGGCAAGACGACGACCCTCTACTCCGTCCTCCAGGAACTCAACAGCCCGGAATACAACATCGTCACGGTCGAGGACCCCATCGAATACCAGCTGCCCGGCGTCAACCAGGTCGCGGTCAAGAGCGACATCGGCCTCGACTTCGCCAGCGCCCTCCGCTCGATCCTCCGCCAGGACCCCGACATCGTCATGATCGGTGAAATCCGCGATAACGAGACCGCGGACATCGCCGTCAAAGCGGCCCTCACCGGCCACCAGGTGCTGAGCACCCTGCACACGAACGACGCCGCCGGCGCCATCACCCGTCTCGACGACATGGGCATCGAGCCGTTCCTTATTTCCAGTTCCATCCTGCTCGCCTGCGCTCAACGGCTTGTCCGCCGCATCTGCCCGAACTGCCGGGAGGAGTTTTCGCCCGACCCCGAAACGCTCTCGAAGCTTTCCATCGAGGATGGGGAAGACTCCGTCTTCTACCACGGCGTCGGGTGCGACCGGTGCAAACGGCGCGGGTATCTCGGGCGCGCGGCGATCATCGAAGTGCTGCCCGTCTCCGAGACGATCCGCCGGCTCATCATCAAGCGCGCCTCGGCGGCCGTCATCAAAAACCAGGCGACCAGCGAAGGAATGAAAACCTTGCGGATGGTTGGCATTGACAAAGCGCGCGAGGGGATTACGACTTTAGAGGAAGTCTGCCGGGTAACGGCGGAGGACCACTAGTGACTGCATCCCGCATCGACGGCGCGTTCATCCAACTCCGTCTCGCAGCCATCGCGCGCGAGCTTCCTCCGGGGTCGGCGGACGGCGCGCTTCCCGAAACCCTACGGATATCCGTTCCATTCGCGTGGATCGAGCCGCAGCTTGCAAAAGGCGCGGTGGAACTCCCGCGCGACCGCTTCGTGGAATCCCTGCCCGTCGAATGGCGGCCCCGCTTCCACCTCGCCGAAAACGTCTCCCTCCCGCTCGAGGAAATCCTCCTCAATCTGCCCGGGAATAATTCCTCCGAAGAAACGCCCCCTACGCCTTCCGCTCCCGCGCCCGATATCAAGGAAATAGCCGGCCTCATCCGCGCCCTTCCCGGCCTGGAGGGATGCGTCCTCCTCTCGGGGACGAACGGCGCGAGCGCGGGGGAAGTCCCGGTTCATCCCGACGATGTCCGGAAGATCGCCTCCAGCCTCGACGGCGCCGGCATGGCCGCCACCTTTCTAGTCCGCGACCGGTTTTGCCTTTGCGTCTTCCACGGCGGCGGCCGGGTCGGATTCGAGCCGGGCGTTCTGGAAAAGCTGGACTCCATCACCGGGAAAATGGCAAAAGGAGAGTAACTCCATGCCCATCATCAATTTCACAACCCGCGAAGTGCGGCTGAAGATCGCCCTTCATGGAACCCCGGCGTCCGGCAGGGCGGCCACCCTCGCCAAGCTGCACGCCGACAGCCCCGCCTCGAAAGGCGGCCTCGCCATACCGGAAGACGCGAAGGACAAGCCGTTCTCCTTCAGCTTCTCCGGCGAAGACCGGAGCGTTTTCGAAGGATTCACCACGCGGTTCGAGTTTCATTCCCTGACGGGCGGTCCGTCTTCGCCCGATTCCGTGCGGCTCCTGCTGCGGGATGCGGACGGAGTCGTCTTCGTAGTCGATTCCCAATGGGAAAAACTGGAGGACAACCTCCAGAGCCTCCAGGAGGCCGAAGAGGCCCTGAAAGCAGACGGCTCCGCGCTGGATGAAATCCCCTGGGTTCTCCAGTACAACAAACGCGACCTCCCGGAAGTAGCCCCGGCCAACTACATCGACTTCCTTCTCAACAACCGCTCGAAACCCGCGCCCGTCTTCGAAACCGTGGCAACCACGGGAGACGGCATTCCCGCGCTGCGAAAGGCAATCGTGGAACGAGTCCTCGCCCGCTTCGCCGAAGAATATGGGCAGAAACTCGTGGCCCCGGAAGAGCAAGCCTCCTCCGCCGCGTAGTTTTACGGCTGCACTTCCAAACCGGCACGATGTCCGGCTTCTTGGCGCTCCCGCGCGTGCGCCAGCCCCCGAGCGGCGTCGTTGTCGTTGTAGAGGCGGCTGTGCCAGCCGCCTGGAGCGGGAAGCAGCATCAGAGTTCCAGGTCGTCAGTTAGTTAGATTAGACTTAGACTAAACAACCAACAGCGCGGTAACGAATCAAATTTTTCACTTGCGGGGCTGCTTTTTGTGGTTAAAATGCAAGCAAGCACTTACATGAATATCGAACCGCCAGTTTTGCCCAAGTCGCCTCATTCCACCCAGGAACGCCTCCTGGACGCCGCCGCGCGGGTGTTCGCACGCGATGGCCTCCAAAGGGCCACCACGCGCGAAATCGCCTCCGAAGCCGGCGTGAACGAGGTGACGCTTTTTCGCCATTTCCACCACAAGGAGAATCTCCTCGCGGCCGTGTTTCGCAGGGCCGCGACGGATTACGCCCAGGCGCTCGGGGAGGGGGATTCCTCGACGCAGGATATCCATCGCGATCTGCTGCGGTGCGCCCGCCGTTACCATGAATTGCTGGAGGCGAACGAGGCGCTCATCCGCATGCTCATCGGGGAGGCTTCCCGGTACCCGGAGCATGCGAGGAAGGTCATCCACGAGGCCATCCAGCCGCTTCGGATGAAGCTGATCGGTTACCTGGAGGCGGGCAAGGCCGCGGGCGCGGTTCGCGAGGCGCTGGATGTCGGCCCGGCGGTCGATGTCTTCACCGGGATGCTCCTGGCCGCGATGCTCCGCCGGACATCCCAATGCGCGCCCGCCGAGTATTCGCGGCACGATTATCTCAACACCGCGGTCGATGTTTTCGTCCGCGGCATCCAGACGGAGGCCAGATGAAAACCGCCGAACCGCCCGCCGCCGTTCAAATCCCGCTCGATCCCGTCGAGGACGCGCCGCCCGCCAAAAGGCCGTTTTTCCGAAGGCCGGCCGTTATTCTCCTGCTGCTCGCGGCCGCCATCGCGGGCGTGGTTTTTGGGGCTGTCGTTCTTTTGCACGCGCTCACGCACGAAACGACGGACGACGCGTTCATTGACGGCAATGTCGTTTCCATCGCGCCGAAGATCGCGGGGAAGGTGCTCTCCGTCCGCGTGACGGACAACCAGGCTGTGAAGAAGGGCGACCCGCTTTTCACCATCGACCCGGCGGACTGCCAGGCGCTCGTGGAGCAGCGGAAGGCCGCCCTGGAAGTGGCGCTGGCGAAACAGGGGAGCGCCGACGCCTCGGTCCGGCAATCGCGGGCGCATGTGAAGACCATCGAACTCGCGGTGCAGTCCGCGCAGGCTTCCGCCGACGAGGCGCAGGCCTCGGCCAGCCTGGCGAAGGCCGACTTCGAGCGGAGCAAATCCCTCTCCGGCGGCGGCGTCATATCGAAGCAGGACTATGACCATTCGTTTACCGGGTCGGTCACGGCCATCGCGGTCTTGCAATCGAAAGTCCGGCAGGTGGACGCCGCGGTCGCCTATGTAACGGAGGCGCGCACCATGGCCGACTCCGCCGTGGCGGAAGCGGCGGCGGCGAGGGCGTCGGTGGCGCAGGCGAAGGCCGCGCTGGCCGAGGCGCAGTTGCAGCTTTCCTATACGCAGCCCGTCGCGCCGGAGGAGGGCATCGTCACGAACAAAGCCGTGGAGGCCGGCGATTACGTGCAGGTCGGCCAGACGCTGGCGGCGATCGTGCCGCACCGGGTGTGGGTCACGGCGAACTTCAAGGAGACGCAGATAACCGCGATGCGCCGGGGCCAGCCGGTTGAAGTCGGAATCGACGCGTACCCGGGCCGGAAGCTGAAGGGGCATGTCGACAGCATCCAGGCCGGAAGCGGGGCGCGGTTCAGCCTGCTGCCGCCGGAGAACGCCACGGGCAATTTCGTGAAGGTCGTCCAGCGGGTGCCGGTCAAGATACTGCTCGACGGCAACCCGGAGGAAGGCGAAGTGTTCGGCCCCGGCATGTCCGTGGTTCCGGATGTGAGGGTGCGCGACGGCGTCGCGGCGGCCTTTGTCGTGACGGCGCTGGCCGCGGCGGCGATCGTCGCGCTGGTGATCGGCGGACTGTTCCTCCTGGCGAAAGCGCGCCGCGGATGAGCGCCGAGCAGGAGCAGCATTGGACGCCGAGCCACAGTCCGATGCTCATCGCCTTCTCGGTGATGCTCGCGACCTTCATGGAGGTGCTCGACACTTCCGTCGCGAACGTCTCGCTGCCGCACATCGCGGGAAACCTTTCCGCCACGCCGGAGGAAGCGACCTGGGTGCTCACGAGCTATCTTGTCGCGAACGCCATCATTCTTCCCGCGACCAACTATCTCGGCGGCCTCTTTGGCAGGAAACGGTTTTTCCTGGGGTGCATCGTCCTCTTCACCCTCTCCTCCGCGTTGTGCGGGGCGGCGAACAGCCTCGGCTTCCTCATCCTGGCGCGCGTCTTGCAAGGCGCGGGGGGCGGCGCGCTGCAACCGATCTCGCAAGCCGTCCTGCTCGAGAGCTTTCCTCCCGCGAAGCGCGGCTCGGGCATGGCGATCTTCGCGATGGGCGTGGTCGTGGCGCCGATCCTCGGGCCGACGCTCGGCGGCTGGATAACCGACAACTTTTCCTGGCGCTGGATTTTCTATATCAATCTGCCCATCGGCCTCATCGCCATTTTGATGGTGAATACATTCATCGAAGACCCGCCCTATCTGAAGAAAACGGCGGGACGCATCGACTACATCGGCTTCGGTCTGCTCGCGGTCTGGCTGGCGACGATGCAATTCATCCTGGACAAAGGGCAGGAACTCGACTGGTTCGGTTCGCACCTCATCGCCTGGTGCTTCGTCATCTCCTGCCTCGCATGCGTGGCATTCATCGCCCATGAATTGACGGTCGCGGATCCGTTGGTCGATCTCCGGATATTGAAGAACCGCAACTTCGCCGTGGGGGTCGGCCTCATCACCCTGCTGGGCGCGCTGCTCTACGGCACCACCGCCGTGCTGCCGCTGTTCATGCAGGAGTTGCTCGGCTATCCCGCGCTCGCCGCCGGCCTCGCGATGAGTCCGCGCGGCATTGGGGCGTTCACCGCCACCATGCTTGTCGGGCGGCTCGTCGGGAAGGTCAACAACCGGATGTTGATCGCATTCGGGTTCCTCATCCTGGCGTATTCGTCCTTTATGCTCGGGAGCGTCAACCTGGGCATCGGGATGAAGAACATCATCTGGCCGAGCATTTTGAACGGCATCGCCATCAGCTTCATCTTCGTGCCGATGACGACGTCCACCATGGGCACGCTGAGCCAGCGGCAGATGGGAAACGCAACCGGCATCTTCAATCTCATGAGGAATGTCGGCGGCAGTCTGGGCATCGCGGCCATCACCACTTTCATAGCGCGCGGGGCCCAGGTGAACCAGGCGCTGCTGGTCGGGCATTTGTCGCCGCTTAAGCCGGGTTACCGGCAACGGCTCGCGGGGATCCAGGCCGGGCTGGCCGTGCACACGGGCTCCTGGCAGGCGGCGAGGCAGGCGCACGGATTATTGTACGGGGTATTGCAGCAGCAGGCGAACCTGGTGACCTACGTGCATAACTTCCGGCTGTTCGGCATCGTCTGCCTTGTCTGCACGCCGCTGGTGCTCCTTTTCAAGAAGGTCGGGAAACCGAAGGGCCCCATCGCGGCCCATTGATTTTCAGGCGGCGTCCGCTTCGCGCCAGAGATACCAGGCGGCGGTGGTGGCGTAGGGACGCCAGATTTCTCCATACGCGAGGATTTCCTTCGGCTTCGGCATTTCGTCCAGGCCGAAGGCGACGCGGTAGCCGTTGCGGATCCCGAAATCATCCGCGGGCAGCACGTCGGGCCGGCCGAGCTTGAAAATCAGCAGCATTTCCACGGTCCAGCGCCCGACTCCGCGGACTTGCGTCAGGCGCTCGATGATCTCGTCGTCCCCGAGCTTCATGATCGCGCGATGGCTCGGCACGAGGCCGGAAAGCGTCTTCTCCGCGATATCGCGCAACGAGGCGATCTTCTGCCGGGAAAACCCCGACGCGCGCAAGGCGTCGTCGCCGACGGAAGCAAGTTCGGAGGCGTTGGGGAAACGGCGGCGGTTCGGGAAGAGCGCGAGGAACCGGCGCAGGATGCTTTCCGCGGCGGTTCCGTTCAACTGCTGGTGGGCGACGGCGCGGACGAGCGATTCGAACGGGGAGAGGCGCGTATCCGCGACGAGATCGCACGGGCCGTGCGCGGCGATGAGGCGGCGCATGACTTTACACTTCCTCTTGAGATGGGCGATGGCTTCAGGCGTCATGGTTTTTTTGAGTCCGCGGAGAGGTCGAAAAGCGCGACGCCGGGATTCTGTTTCTCGAAATAGCCGAGCGTCCACGCGTTGGGAAAAAGAACCACGGGTTCCTCGTCGCTGTCGCGCGCGATCCGGCAGCCGGTTGGCAGTTTCACTTCCTTCAATTCCTCCGGCGTTCCGCCCGCGCGGAGCCATTTCACGGCTTCGTACGGCGCGGGCTCCAGCCGCGATTGCGCGCCGTATTCGGACTCGAGGCGGTACTGGACGACCTCGAACTGCAACGGGCCGACCGCCGCGAGAAGAGGGACGCGCCGGCCGGCGCCGGTCAAATGGAAGACCTGGATGACGCCCTCCTGCAGGAGCTGCTCGACCCCTTTGCGGAATTGTTTGAACTTCGACGGGTTCGGATTGTCGAGCCTGGCGAAGCACTCGGGCGGGAAGCGGGGGATTTCATTATACACCACCGAGCCGTCCTCGCTGAGCGTGTCGCCGATGCCGAAGTCGGCGTGGCCCACCAGCCCCACGACGTCGCCAGCGAAGGCTTCGTCGACGGTCTCGCGCTCCTGGCCGAAGAGCTTGTGCGAACTCGAGAGCCGCACCCGTTTGCCGGACTGCGCGTGGGTCACGACCATGTCGCGCTCGAACCGCCCGGAACAGACTCGGACGAACGCGATGCGGTCGCGGTGTTTCGGGTCCATGTTCGCCTGGATCTTGAAGACGAAACCGGAGAACGCCGGGTCGTCCGGGGCGATGACGCGGCCCCCGGCCTTGTGCGGAGCGGGCGGGGAGGAGCGTTTCAGAAACGAGTCGAGGAGAAGCTGGACGCCGAAATTGTTCGCCGCGCTGCCGAAATAGACCGGGGTCAATCCGCCCGCAAGGACGGCTTGGGCGGAGTATTCCACGCCCGCGTGTTCGAGCATCTCGAGGTCTTCGAGAACGCGCGCGCGGGTTTGCGCGTCGAGCTTTTCGCGGACGAGCGGGTCGTCCAGGTTCGTGATCGTGACCGGCGCGCGGTACGCGCCTTCGCGGGTGCGCTCGAAGAAGTGGACTTCCTTCGTCTGCCGGTCATAGACACCCCGGAAATCCGGGCCGGCGCCGAGGGGCCAATTCACCGGGAACGCGCCGATGCCGAGCACGTTTTCCAGTTCGTCCAGGAGAGCGAGCGGATCGCGCGCGGGGCGGTCCAGCTTGTTCATGAAAGTGAAGATGGGCACGCCGCGGCGGCGGCAGACCTCGAACAGTTTCCTGGTCTGGCTCTCGATGCCCTTGCCGGCGTCGATGACCATCACCACCGCGTCCACGGCGGTCAGGACGCGGTACGTATCCTCCGAGAAATCCTTGTGGCCTGGCGTGTCGAGCAGGTTCAGGCGGTAGCCGTCGTAGTCGAACTGGAGCACCGTGGAACTGATCGATATGCCGCGCTTGCGCTCGAGTTCCATCCAGTCGGAGGTCGCGGCCCGGGCCGATTTGCGCGCCGTCACCGAACCGGCGAGCTGCACCGCGCCGCCGTACAGGAGCAGCTTCTCCGTCAGCGTCGTCTTGCCCGCGTCGGGATGCGAGATGATGGCGAATGTGCGGCGCCTGGCTATCTCCTCTTTCATCGGCGGCAGTCTCCCGAATCGCGCCGCAAACCGCAAGCGCCGGCGCCGCTTGTGGAAAAAGCGGCGGGCGGCTAGTATAGCGGTCCCTATGGATTCTCCCACTTCCGCCAAACGTGCGTTTTCTTCCCTCATCGTGGACGGCGCGGAGCGCGCCCCCAGCCGCGCGATGCTTTATGCCGTCGGTTTCAAACGCGAGGATTTCAAGCGATCCCAGGTCGGCATAGCCTCGACCTGGAGCATGGTGACCCCTTGCAACATGCACATCGACGGCCTCGCCCGCGAGGCCGCCGCAGGGGTTGACGCGGCGGGGGGCAAGCCGGTCATCTTCGGCACGATCACGGTTTCCGACGGCATTTCGATGGGGACGGAAGGGATGAAATATTCCCTCGTCTCGCGCGAGGTCATCGCGGATTCCATCGAGACGGTGGTGGCGGGCGAAGGCTTCGACGGCGTCGTGGCCATCGGCGGTTGCGACAAGAACATGCCGGGGTGCCTCATCGCTTTGGCGCGGCTGAACCGGCCCGCGGTCTTCGTCTATGGCGGCACGATCCTTCCCGGCTGCCTCACGGGGCGGCTCCTGGACATCGTTTCCGTTTTTGAAGCGGTCGGCGCGCACGCCAACGGCGGCATCGGCGACGCGGAACTGGCGGAGATCGAGGAGAACGCCATCCCGGGCGCGGGTTCGTGCGGCGGGATGTACACGGCGAACACCATGGCCTCGGCCATCGAAGCGCTCGGCATGAGCCTGCCGAACAGTTCCGCGCAGGCCGCGCTCTCGCAGGCGAAGCGGGATGACTGCCGCCGCGCGGGCCAGGCCGTGCTGAACCTGCTGGAGAAGGGCGTCCGCCCGCTCGACATCATGACGCGCGAGGCGTTCGAGAACGCGATCACCGTGGTCATCGCGCTCGGCGGTTCGACCAACGCCGTGCTGCATCTTCTCGCGATGGCCCATGCCGCCCGCGTTCCGCTGAAGATCGACGACTTCACCGAGATCGGGAAGCGCGTTCCCGTGCTCGCGGACTTGAAGCCGAGCGGGAAGTATCTCATGTCGGAGTTGGTGGAGATCGGCGGCATACGACCCTTGATGAAGACGTTGCTGGACAAGGGGTTGCTGCATGGCGGCTGCGTGACCGTCACGGGCCGGACGGTGGCGGAGAACCTCGCGGACGTGGAGCCGTATCCCGCGGGGCAGCGCATCATCCGGCCCTGGGAAGAGCCGATCAAGCCGGAGAGCCACCTCGTCATCCTCTACGGCAACCTGGCGCCCACCGGCGCAGTCGCGAAGATCTCGGGCAAGGAAGGGCTGCGCTTCAGCGGAACGGCGCGCGTGTTCGAGGCGGAGGAACTGGCGCTGGCGAAAATCCTGGACGGCACCATAACCAAGGGCGACGTCATCGTCATACGCCATGAAGGGCCGCACGGCGGGCCGGGGATGCGCGAGATGCTGGCCCCCACTTCCGCGGTGATGGGCAAAGGCCTCGGCAAGGACGTGGCCTTGATAACCGACGGGCGGTTCTCGGGCGGCAGCCACGGGTTCGTCGTCGGGCATATAACCCCGGAAGCAAGCCGCGGCGGCCCGCTGGCCATCGTGCGGGACGGCGACCAAATAACCATCGACGCCGAGAAGCGCACCATCGACGTGGAGCTTCCCCTCGAGGAAATCGAAGCCCGCCTCGGGGCCTGGGAGGCGCCCGCCCCGCGTTACACCAGAGGCGTCCTCGCCAAGTACGCGCGGGTGGTCGGCTCGGCTTCCACGGGCGCCGTCACCGACGGTTCCGCGCCGTGAAATTATGACGCGCGCGTTGACATCGCTTGAGCCTCTCACTAGGGTCCGGTGTGCGCGGCGCAGTGGAGGCGCATCCTCGTGACAAACCCCGAATACGTCCTTGAGATCCTGGTCGACGTAGGGATCGTAACCCGCAAACAGGTGGATGCCGCGCGCGCGGAGGCCAAGGACGGCGACGTCATCGCCGCTTTGATCAACCTCGGGATCGTCACGGAGGAGGACATCATCCGGGCGCTGTCGGGGCACGCCACGATGGACTTCGTGGACCTGACGCAGATGGCGATCAGCGAGGAGGTCATCTCCCTCATCCCCGGCGACATCGCCAGGAAATACCGGGTTATACCCGTGGCGCTGCTGGACACGAGCCTCATGGTCGCCATCGACGACCCGCTCAACTTCGACACGTTCGACAACCTGCGCTACGTCCTGAAGCGCGACCTGGATTTCATCTGCGCCACCCCGAGCCAGATCGACAGTTCCCTCATCAAATACTACGGCAGCGCCGAGGAAGCGGCGGATGTCCTTCGCAAACAGCTCGGCGAGGATATCGAGATCGGCGGCGATATCGCCATCGGCGGCGACGGCGGGCAGGAATCGGGCGACGCGCCCATCATCAAGATGGTGACGATGCTCCTGCTGGAAGGGTACAAGAGCCGGGCGAGCGACATCCACCTGGAGCCGCTGGAAAAAAGTTTCCGCGTCCGGTTCCGCGTGGACGGCGTGCTGCACGAGATGCAGAGCCCGCCGAAGAAGCTCCAGTCGGCCATCGTCAGCCGCCTCAAGATCATGACCGGGTCGATGAGCATCGCCGAGAAGCGCCTGCCGCAGGACGGGCGCATCCAGGTGAAGATCGGCAAGAAATCGATCGACCTGCGCGTCTCGACCATCCCGACCAATCACGGGGAGAGCGTCGTCATGCGTATTCTCGACAAATCGAGCCTCTCGCTCGGCTTGCCCGAACTCGGCTTCCTCAGCGACGACCAGGAAGTCTTCGAGCGCCTGCTCAATCTGCCGGACGGCATCCTGCTCGTCACGGGCCCCACCGGTTCGGGCAAGACCACGACCCTCTACGCGTGCCTCCACTACATCAACAAGCCGGATCGCAAGATCATCACCGTGGAAGACCCCGTCGAGTACCAGATGACAGGCATCAACCAGGTGCAGGTCAATTCGGATGTCGGCATGACCTTCCCGGCGGCGCTCCGCTCGATGCTGCGCCAGGCGCCGAACATCATCATGATCGGCGAGATTCGCGACGTGGAAACGGCGAACATCGCCATCAACGCCAGCCTCACGGGCCACCTCGTCTTCAGCACTCTCCACACCAACGACGCCCCCGGCGCCGTCGCCCGCCTCGTCGATATCGGCGTGCAGCCGTTCCTCGTCTCCAGTTCCGTGCGGGCCATCATGGCGCAACGCCTCGTCCGCAAGCTCTGCCCGAAGTGCAAGCAGCCCCACTCCCTCTCCGAAGCCGAGATGCGCGCGCTGCGCATCGACCACGGCCAGTTGGGCGACGCAAACGTCATGAAAGCGGTCGGCTGCGACCAGTGCCGCCACCTCGGCTACAAGGGCCGGATCGGGATTTTCGAAATCCTGATCATCGACGACGAGACGCGCTTCATGATCAACGACCGCGCTTCGACCCTCCAGATCCGCAAGCGCGCGCGGGAACTCGGCATGCGGACGTTGCGCGAGGACGGCGTGCGCAAAGTCCTGGCCGGAAGCACCACGGCGGAGGAAGTCATCGCCGCCACGATGGTCGACGCCGACTAGCGGAGTCTCCTCAATGTCCGCCGCCCCGATGGAAGACCTTCTGCGACTCGTCGTGGAAGAAAACGCCTCGGACCTCCATCTTTCCGCCGGCTCGCCGCCCGCGTTGCGCATCCGAGGGAGCCTCACGAAGCTCAACGCGCCGCCGCTGACCCCGGAGGACACCGCCGCGCTCGCGCGCGCCATCGCGAGCGAAGACCAGATGGCCAGGGTCTCGGAGGACGGGAGCGTCGATTTCGCCTTCTCCTTCCACGAGGACCGGTTTCGCGCCAGCGTGTACCGGCAGCGCGGCGCGGTGGGCGTCGCGTTGCGGCTCATACCAAAGAACCTCATGACGCTGGAGGAGATCGGCCTGCCGCCCGCCGTGCGCAAGCTGCTGGACCTGCCGCGCGGCCTGGTGCTCGTGACCGGCCCGACCGGTTCCGGCAAGACGACGTCGCTGGCGAGCATGCTCAACGTCATCAACCGGGAGCGGCGCGGGCACATCATGACCATCGAAGACCCCATCGAATATTTCCATGCCCACGGGCTGGGCATCGTGAACCAGCGGGAGGTCGGCGTCGATGTCCCCAGTTTCGCGGAAGGCCTGCGCCGCGCCTTGCGCCAGGACCCGGATGTCATCCTCGTCGGCGAGATGCGCGACCTGGAGACGATGGAGATCGCCATAACCGCCGCCGAGACGGGCCACCTCGTCTTCTCCACCCTGCACACCACCGGCGCCGCGCGCACCGTCGATAGAATAGTCGACGCCTTCCCCGCCTCCCGCCAGGAGCAGGTGAGGATACAACTCGCGGGCAACTTGAAAGCGGTGCTCTCCCAACTCCTCCTGCCGCGGCAGGACGGCAAGGGGCGCGTCGCCGCCTTCGAACTGATGATCAACACCCCCTCCATCGCCACCCTCATCCGCGAGAACAAGACCTTCCGGATTGCGAGTGACATCCAGACGGGATCAAAGTATGGTATGGTGTCGCTGGAGGCGAACCTTGCCGACCTGCATCAGCGCGGGATCATCTCCCGCGACGAGGTGACGGCCAAGGCGCAGGACCCGGAAGCCGCCGCGCAGTTGCTAGGCAAACAATGAACGCCAAACAGGTACTCGACCTCTTCGTGGAGCGGGGCGTCGTCGATCCCGACCAGGTGGATGACATCGTCCGCGAGATAACCGGCGCCAACCGGGGCGTCCAGGAAGTCCTGGTCGATTTCGGCTTTGTCACCGAAGAGCAATTTTTCAAGGCCATCGCCGATTCGCTCGGAACCGATTACGTCGACCTGAAGGATTTCGATCCTCCGCCCGAAGTCCTGCGGCTGCTGCCCGCGGGCCTCGCCCGGCTTCACGGCGCCATGCCGCTCGGGATGAGCGGCGACGCCGTCACCGTCGCGCTCGTCGACCCGATGAACCCGACCGCCGGGGACGATTTGCGCTTCGCCCTCGGCAAGAATGTCCACGTCGTCGTCTCGCCCACGCACCAGATCGAGGAACTGCTCCGGACAAAGTACACCACGGACATGGCGAACATGGACGAAATCCTCGCGGAGTTCGCCAAGGAAGGCGAAGTCTCCTTCGCGGCGGGCGCCGAGGGTTTCGGCAGCGGCCAGAACGTCGAGGCCGAAGCCAACGCCACGCCGATCATCCGTTACGTGGACCTGATCCTCTATCAAGCGATCCAGGACAGGGCCAGCGACATCCACTTCGAACCGTTCGAGAACGAATTCAAAATCCGCTACCGGGTCGACGGCGCGCTTTACGAGATGGCCCCCCCGCCGCGGCACCTGGCTCTGCCGGTCATCTCCCGCGTCAAGGTCATGGCCAACCTGAACATCGCCGAACGCCGTCTGCCGCAGGACGGGCGCATCCAGAAGTCGATCGGCGGGCGGCAGGTCGATCTCCGCGTCTCCACCCTGCCGACGCAGTTCGGCGAGAGCGTCGTGCTCCGCGTGCTGGACCGCAGCACCATCAACCTGAGCCTCGAAGCGCTTGGCATGCCGGACTACATCTACCAGTTCATCCTGGAGACCATCGAACGGCCCAACGGCATCTTCATCGTCACCGGCCCCACCGGCTCGGGCAAGACCACCACGCTCTACGCGTGCCTCAACAAGATCAACACCATCGACTCGAAGCTCCTCACCGCCGAAGACCCGGTGGAGTATGACATCGAGGGCCTCATCCAGGTGCCCGTCAACGAGCAAATCGGCCTCACCTTCGCCAGGATATTGCGCGCCTTCCTCCGCCAGGACCCGGACCGCATCATGGTGGGAGAAACCCGCGACCTGGAGACCGCGCAGATTTCCATACAGGCCTCGCTCACGGGCCACCTCGTTTTTTCCACGCTTCATACCAACGACGCTCCCGGCGCGGTCACCCGCTTGATAGACATGGGCGTCGAGCCGTTCCTCATCTCCTCCTCGCTGGAAGCCGTCCTTGGGCAGCGCCTCATCCGGCGCATCTGCTACAACTGCCGCACCGCGTACGAGCCGACCGAGGCCATCCTCTCCCAACTCGGCCTCTCCCCGCATGAGATCGGCGACAAGAACTTCTACTACGGCAAGGGTTGCGAGGTTTGCAACCACACCGGCTACAAGGGCCGGAAAGGCATTTACGAGTTGCTCCGCGTCAGCGATCCCATCCGCGAATTGATCAACCAGCGCGCGCCGTCCGTGGTATTGAAACAAAAGGCCATCGAACTGGGGATGGTCACCCTGCGCGAGGACGGCCTGCGAAGCATCTATGACGGGGACACCTCCATCGAGGAAGTCCTCAAGTACACCTGACCCGCTTTCCTATCGACAATACGGATCGCAAGAACTAAATTCGGACCAGCCCCCTCGTTAAATCCCCATGCCCAGGTATAACTACGTCGCCCTTGATGCGCGAGGGCAGGAGTCCACCGGAGTGCTGGACGCCCCTTCGCAGAATGATGTCGTAGCCCAGCTTCGCAAGTCCGGGTTCTTCCCGACCAGCGTCGTGGAGGAAGGCAAAGGCGCGGTCGCCAAGGCGAAGAAGGGCGGCAAACCCGCTAAAGCCGGCGTGCAATCGCCCGCCGGGGCGAAGCCCAAGGGCGCGGCGAAGAAGAAGGTCAAGACGAAGACCCTCATGATCTTCACCCGGCAACTGGCGACCCTCATCGACGCCGGGCTGCCCTTGCTGCGCGGTCTCACCGTCCTCGCCAAGCAGGAGAAAGACCTCGCCCTCAAGCACGCCATCGGCGCGCTGGCGGACTCCGTGCAAGGCGGCAGCACCTTCTCGGAAAGCCTGGCCCAGCACCCCAAAGTTTTCAACAAACTCTACATCAACATGGTCAAGGCCGGCGAAGTCGGCGGCGTGCTCGAACTCGTCCTGAACCGGCTCGCCGAGTTCCAGGAGAAAGCCGAGAAGATCAAGGGCAAGGTCGTCGCCGCGATGTTTTACCCCATCGCCGTCATGCTGATCGCCGTCATCATCGTGACCTTTCTCATGATCGTCATCGTTCCGAAGTTCCAGGCGATCTTCAAGGACATGCTCAACGGCAAACCGCTGCCGGCCATCACCCAGTTCGTCATCAACATCAGCGACGCCTTCCAGAATCACTTCCTCGTCGCCATCGGCATCATCATCGTCATCGTCATCGCTTACAAGTTCGCCGCCCGCACCGACGCCGGGCGCGTATTCCTCGACCGGCTGAAACTCAAGATGCCCGTCTTTGGCGACATCATCCGCAAGACCTCCATTTCCCGGTTCAGCCGCACCCTCGGCACGCTGGTCACCAGCGGCGTCCCGATCCTCCAGGCGTTGAGCATCACCAAGGAGACGGCGGAGAACTCCGTCATCGGCGACGCCATCGGCAAGGTCCACGACAGCGTCAAGGAGGGCGAATCGATCGTCCACCCGCTCGAAGCCAGCGGCGTCTTCCCCCCGATGGTCATCAGCATGATCGACGTCGGCGAAGAGACCGGCCAGTTGCCCGAGATGCTCCTGAAGATCGCCGAGGTCTATGACGACGAGGTGGACAACGCCGTGAGCAGCCTCACCTCCATGCTCGAACCGATCATGATCGTCTTTCTCGCCGTCGTCGTCGGCACCATCGTCATCGCCTTATTCATGCCGCTCATCACCATCATCCAAACCATGTCCAGCGGCGGCAACGGCTAGAGCGTGTCATGCAACTTTTCGCCCCCATTCCCCCGCGTCCCGCGAGTTGTTCCCCGAGTTGCGTCGTTGTAGAGGCGGCTGTGCCGGCCGCCTGGGGCGGAAGATCACCAAAGCGCCGTTGCGGTTCCTGCTTTTATTAAGCAACCAAGGGCATGACACGCTCCAGAGATTTCCCCCCTTCGTGAAAAGACCAATAAACGCCAAGCGCCGGCGCAGCTTCACCTTGATCGAACTGCTGACGGTGGTGGCGGTGATCGGCATCCTGGCCGCCATCGTCCTCGGCGCGGCGGGCTACGTGCAGAACAAAGCGGCGCTATCCCGCGCCTCCTCCGAAATCCAGGCCCTGGAAAACGCCTGCGAGGGCTACAAGGCCGACAATGGGACGTACCCCAGGACAAGCGGGTCGGCGACGACCTCGACGGACGGTTTGTCTGCCAGGAACACTTACACGCCCACCAGCTACCAGACCCAGAGTTTGTTCCTTTACACCGCTCTCACCGGGGATACGAACGGCGCGGGCGTCGCCACGGTCTCCTACTTCCCCATCAAGCCCGCCATGTGCTACCGGACGACGATGTCGGCGGCCATCAGCGGTTCCAACACGGTGCAATTCCTCATGGACCCGTGGGGAAACAGCTACGGGTATTCCACCGCCGGCCAGGTAAGCGGGACGAGCGGCTACAACTCCACCTTCGACCTCTGGAGCACCGGCGGGAACACCAGTTCAAGCGGCACGGGCCAGTGGATCAAAAACTGGTAAATCAGATCGCCGCGACCTTGGGGGCGCGGAAGCGGTGCGGCCTCGGCAGAGTCGAGCCCGCCAGCGGGCGGCAGTACCGGAGGAAGGCGTCCGTGACGCCGTTGCCTTCGCCGTTCAGGAATTCGTCCGGCATGTGGCGGGTCTTTCCGGCCACGTCCGCCAGCGGCGCGAGAGCGTATTCAACGCCGTAATCCAGGATCGGGCGGCGGATGACCACCGAGCCGTCCTTGTCATCCAGCAAGGCGTATTGGACGGCCATCTCTCCCACTTCGCGCGCTTCCCGGGCGTCGCGATCCGACACCACGCCCATGAACGACCTCTGCAGATAGCCAAAGGTGTCCGCGCGAACGCGCTTCAGTTTCAATTTATCCTTGAGCAGACCCGCCAGGAGATCGCCCAGCGCTCCCGTGCCGGAAAGCTGCACGTTGCCGTGCGCGTCGCGCTCGACGGTTGTCGCAAGCTTGGTGGCGATGGCCTCGCCCGCTTCGTCCTGGATGCCTTCCGAGACCGCGATAATGCAGAGGCCTTCCTTGTGCATGACGCGATCCACATCCGCCAGAAACCGGTCGGTGGAAAAAGGCCGCTCCGGCACGTAAATGAGATGCGGCCCGTCATCGGGATACTTTTGGGCGAGCGCGGAAGCCGCCGTGAGGAACCCCGCGTGCCGCCCCATCACGACGCCGATCAGCACCCCTTCGAGCGCCCGGTTGTCCAGGTTCAACCCCATGAACGCCTGCGAAACAAACCGCGCCGCGGAGCCGAAGCCGGGGCAGTGGTCGTTGCAGGCCAGGTCGTTGTCGATCGTCTTCGGGATGTGCACCGCGCGGAATTCGTAGCCGATGTCCCTCGCCTGCTGGTTTACGATTCGCACCGTGTCGGAGGAATCGTTCCCGCCGGCATAGAAGAAGTAGCGGATGTCGTGCTTACGCATGATTTCGAACATGCGCGCGCAGTATTCCTCATCCGGCTTGTCGCGGGTCGAGAGCAGCCCCGAGGAAGGGGTGGCCGCGACCAATTCCAGGTTGTCGGGCGTCTCGCGGCTTAGGTTGATGAAGTCCTCCTTGACGATGCCGCGCACCCCGTGGAGGGCGCCATACACGGAACGCACCTGGGCGTATTTGCGCGCTTCCAGCGCCACGCCCACTACGCTCTGGTTGATGACGGCGGTCGGGCCGCCGCCTTGCGCGACGAGTATATTTCCGGGGTTCATGGCTCAAAGAGTCGCCCAACCCGGCGCGCATTGGCAATTCCTTTCGCGATCATTGCGCCGGCTCTTGCGGCGGAGACGGCGGGGCCTCGCCGGGCGGCGGCGTTGGCCCGGGCGTGGTCGCCGCTTCGGGGCCGGTGCGGATGTTCCGGTCGTCCGTGGCGCCGCCGGCGGGGACTTTCGTCTTATGTTTGGCGGCTTCCTTCTGCCGTTGCTGCTGCGCTTTCCAGGAGTTGCCGAGATACCGCTCGTAAGCCTTCTCCCTGCGGGTCGCCTGCGACTCGAACAACCCGCACGCCGGCACGAGTAAAACCGCCGCCAGCGCCACGCGCAGGAATTTCGGCGGGGCCATCCCGTCTTCCTGCCCTGTTTACCTCAGGAGTTCAATCGGAAAATGAACGCTCCCCGCCTCGCGCAGGACGCGCTGCTCCCGTTTAACCAGCGCCCCCTCCGGGCGTCGCGGGTCCCATTGCCGCGGGTTCGGGAGCATCGCCGCGAGCAGGGCCGTCTGTTCGCGCGTCAGATTCGCCGGGGACGCGCCGAAGTGGTGCTTCGAAGCCGCGCGCACGCCGTAGACGCCGTCGCCCATCTCGATGACGTTGACGTAAAGCTCGAATATCCGCCTCTTCGGCAGGAACGCCTCCATCAGCGCCGTGTAGTAAGCCTCCAGGCCTTTGCGAACCCATGAGCGGCCTTCCCAGAGGAAGGTCGAGCGGGCGCATTGCTGGGTGATGGTCGAGGCCCCCCACGCCGGCTTCCCTTTTTTCTCCGCGATTTTTATGTCCCGCTCGATCTCCTTGAAATCGAATCCGTTGTGCTTGAAAAAGCGCTCGTCCTCCGCGATCCAGACATCCTTCAGGAACGCGGGAGGCGTCTCGCGCAGCGGAATCCACTCGTAAAGAATCCGCCGCGGATGTTTGTTGGAAAAGCCCGCCGCGATCCTCCGCAAAACCATGAGCGGCGTAATGGGGGGGGTGATAAACCGGGCGCAAGCCACTTCCAGGACCGGCAGGAGCAACGTCGCGGCAAGAAGGATCAGCGTCCATCTTCCGCCTTTTCGGGATTTCGCCACAACGGGGCGACCATCTCTCGCGGCGGGGCGCCTTGGCCATCCAAAAAGGATGACAGGGAGGCGGTTGGCGGCTATGATCTCCCGATGGCAGAACCGAATCCCCTGGCGCACGAACCCTCGCGGGAAGTGCCGGATCTCGAGATCAAGAGCATCCTCCTCCTGGACGACGACGTCGAGTTGGCGGACACGCTCAAGACGTTGCTGGAGACGCACAACTACATCGTCACCATCGCCAAGAACGGCGTCGAGGGCCTGCGCGAAGTCATGTCGCTCGATTTCGACATCATCATGTGCGACATGATGATGCCCGCCATGCCCGGCGACATGTTTTACCTCGCCGTCGAACGGATAAAACCGCAGCTCTGCCGGCGGTTCGTCTTCCTCACCGGCCACGCGGACAACCCGAAGGTCAGCGAATTCCTCGCCAGGATAAAAGCCACGGTCCTCTACAAACCGGTCACCAACGAGGAATTGATCCACACCATCGCGCTGGTGCTCCAGAAAGAGCGCGCGCTCCCGCCGGAGTAAGCCGCTGCGCCTTCTGGCGTCCGATGAAGCAGCGGGCAAACCGGGAACTGTTTTTGCCCATTGCAAACGGACGGGGCGCGAATCAGAATGGCGCATGCTTACGAGTCAGAAAATCGTCGACGCAATGAATGAGCAGATCGGCAACGAGTTCAGCGCGATGCTCCAGTATATCGCCATCGCCGCGTATTTCGACGCGGTGACGCTGCCGCAACTCTGCACCCACTTCTACGGGCAGGCGGAGGAGGAGAAGAACCACGCCCATCGCTTCGTCAAATACGTGGTGGATACGGGCGGCAAGCTCGAGATCCCGGCCATCCCCGCGCCGAAGGTGCAATTCGCGGCGGCGGAAGAGGCGGTAAAGCTCTCGCTGGACCAGGAAAAGAAAGTCACGAGCCAGATCAACGCGCTGGTGGATATCGCCAAGACGGAGCGCGATTATACGTCGGACAATTTCCTGCAATGGTTCGTGCGCGAGCAACTCGAAGAGGTGACTTCGATGGAAGACCTGCTCCACATCGTGCGCCGGGCCGGCGAGGATAATCTGCTGCGGGTGGAGGAATATCTCGCGCGCAAGAACGGCCGGGGCGCCGGGTTCCCAACCGAAGAAGGAGCATAGCCGTCAGCGGCGACCCTTCGGACTGGGCTCTGATCCGGCGCCTGCTGGTCTTTAGCTGGCGCTACCGCGCGGGGTGCGTCAAGGTTCTGGCGCTCCAGACCGCCATCCTGGCGTTCGGGCTTTTCGGCCTCGGTTTTACAGGCGTCGGCGTGGATGAGATTCGCTGGTTCATCCACGCGGCGCCCGCTCCGCCGCGGCTGCCGTTCCATTTTTCCTTCCCGCGCGCCTGGGCGCCGCTGGGGGTCATCGGGGCCGTGGCGGCCGCGGTGCTGGCGTTCGCGCTGTTGCGCGCGCTCATCGACTATCTTTACCGCGTCGAACTGAACGATCTCGTGCAGGCCCGCATCGTCGTCCAGCTCCGCGCCGATATTTACGCGAAGCTCAACCGCCTCAGCTTCCGTTTCTTCGACGCGAACGCCAGCAGTTCCCTCATCAACCGCGTGACGGGCGACGCGCAACTCGTCCGCATGTTCATCGAGAACGTCGTCATCCAGGCGATCATCCTTCTCATCTCGCTGGCGGCGTTTCTTTGTTACATGCTCAGCCTGCACCCGGCGCTGACGTTCGCCTGCCTGGCGACCACGCCGTTCCTCTTTCTTCGCGGCATCACGTTTTCGAACAGGGTCGCGCCGGCGTATATCCGCAACAAGGCGCTGGCGGACTTCATGATCCAGCGGCTCGCGGAGAACATCCGCGGCATCCACGTCATCAAGGCCTTCTCGCAGGAAGCGGCGGAGCGGGAGAAGTTCCGGCGTTCCAACGCGGACGTGGTCGAGCAGAAGCGGCATATCTTCCGCGAGATCAGCGCGTTCAACTCCACCACCGGCTTCCTCAGCCAGATCAATCTCGTCATCCTGCTCGGCTACGGCGGCAGCCTCGTGATAAAGGGGGAGTTCCCGCTCGGGACGGGCCTCATCGCCTTCGCGGGGATACTGCAACAGTTCTCCACGCAGGTCGGCAACATCGCGACCATAGCCAACAGCATGCAGGAAAGCCTGACCGGCGCGCGCCGCGTCTTCGAGGTGCTCGACGCCCCGCTCGAAATCCAGACGCGCGAAAACCCCGTGCGGCTGGCCCGCGCGCGCGGCCGCGTGCGGTTCGAGCAGGTCTGGTTCGACCACGGGCGCGAGCCGGTCCTGCGCGAGATCGACTTCGAGGCGCGCCCCGGCCAATGCGTCGCCATCGTCGGCCCGACCGGCTCCGGGAAGAGCGCGCTCATGAGCCTCATCCCGCGTTTTTACGACCCGACCGCGGGCCGCGTCCTCATGGACGGCAACAACCTGCGGGATCTCGACCTGAACGACCTCCGCAAAAATGTCGGCCTCGTCTTCCAGGAGAGCTTCCTTTTCAGCACGAGCGTCGCGGCGAACATCGCCTTCGGCCACCCGGACGCGACGCGCGAGCAGATCGAACGCGCCGCGCGCATCGCCGCCGCAGAGGAATTCATCGAGCGCCTGCCGAAGGGTTACGACACCGTGCTCGGCCAGAGCGGCGTCGGCCTTTCCGGCGGGCAGCGGCAGCGGCTGGCGCTGGCCCGCGCGCTGTTGCTCGACCCCGCCCTGCTTTTGCTGGACGACCCGACCGCCTCCATCGACCCAGGCGTCGAACACGAGATAATGGCCGCCATGGATTCCGCGATGGCCGCGCGCACCACGTTCCTCGTCGCGCACAGGCTCCGGATGCTGCGGCGCGCGGATGTCATCGTCGTTCTGGACAAGGGGCGCATTTCTCAAATCGGCTCGCACGAAGACTTGATGCGGAATCCCGGTTACTACGCCCACGCCGCCCGGTTGCAGGAAAATGAAAAATAGCTTCGTCCTGGCCCAGCCCTCGCGCGACGAGGACGACGAGCCGATAACGCTCGGGCCGTTCGGCTTCTTCCGGCTGATGCGGCGGCTCTTCGCGTACACCCATCCGCATGCGATGAAGCGCAACCAGCTCATCGCCTTGGTCATCATCCGCTCCGTGCAACTGCCGATGCTCGCCTGGGCGCTTGGCGCCGTCATCAACGGCCCGATCGCCCGCGGCGATCTGCACGGCACGCTGCGCGCCGCGCTCTGGTTCGCCGCGCTCGCCGCCTTTACCCAGGCGTGTTTCTACTTCCGCGTACGGCTCGCATTGGAGTTGGGCGAAGCGGTCATCTTCGACCTGCGCAACGAACTCTTCGCCCACCTGCAGACGATGACCGCGCGCTTCTACGACAAGGTCAAGCCGGGGCGGATCATCAGCCGCATGACATCGGATGTCGAAGCCATCCGCGCCGGCGTGCAGGATGTCGTCTTCGTCAGCGTCGTCCAGGCGGGGCAGATGCTCATCAGCGGCCTTCTCATGCTCTGGTACAACTGGGCGCTCTTCCTCGTCGTGCTGGCGATAGCTCCGGTCATCTGGGCCATCAACCGGTATTTCCGAAGCCGGCTCGCGTATACGCAACGCCAGGCCCAGGAGAGCTTCAGCCGGGTCATCTCCACCGTCGCGGAATCGGTCGAAGGCATCCGCGTAACCCAGGGGTTTTCCCGCCAGGACGTGAATGCCAGCATGTTCCGGGAACTGGCCGGCGACCACGCGCGCTTCGTCATGGGCGCGGCGCGGACGTCCGCCGTCTTCCTGCCGCTGCTGGAGCTCAACAGCCAATTCTTCATCGCCATGCTCCTGCTGATGGGCGGGTACCGCGTGCTGAATCCGGCGATAGCCGATCCCATTGGCGACATCGTGCAATTCTTCTTCCTCGCCGCGCTCTTCTTTGATCCTGTGCGCATCATCGGCGCGCAATATACGACGGCGCTCACTGCCATGGTCGGCGCGGAGCGCGTCTTCACCCTGCTGGATCAGAAGCCGGATTGGCAGGACCCCGCGGACGCCATCCCCCTGCCGGACATCTCCGGGCGTGTCGAGTTTCGAGACGTCTCCTTCGGCTACGAACCGAACCTCACCGTGCTGAGAAACATCAACTTCACCGCCGAGCCGGGGCGGACCATCGCCCTGGTCGGACACACCGGAAGCGGCAAGACATCCATCACCGCCCTCATCGCCAAGGCGTACCTGCCCACCGCCGGCGCGCTCCTCATCGACGGGCGCGACATCCGTTCCATCCGCTCCGAGTCATTGCGGCGGCGGCTCGGCATCGTCCAGCAGCAGAACTTTCTTTTTGAAGGCGACGTTCTTCAGAACATCCGTTTTGGCCGCCCGGGCGCCGGCGACGACGAAGTCCTGGAGGCCGTGAGAAAACTCGACTTCCTCGACATGATCGAAGCGCTGCCCGACGGCTTCCGGACGCCGGTCGGCGAAGGCGGCTCCGGCCTCTCCGTCGGGCAGCGGCAGTTGATCTGCTTCGCCCGCGCGCTGCTCGCCGACCCGCGCATCCTCATCCTGGACGAAGCCACGAGTTCCATCGACGCCATAACGGAAGCGCGCATCCAGCATTCTCTGGCCGCGCTGCTGCGAGGCCGCACCAGCTTCGTCATCGCCCACCGGTTGAGCACCGTGCGCGAGGCCGACACGATCCTCGTCCTGCGCCGGGGCGAGATCGTCGAACGCGGCAGCCACCGCGAACTGCTGGCTCTGGGCGGCGTCTATAAGGAATTGCACAACCGCTTCATCGCCGAGGGTTGAGGTTTTGGCTCCGCTCCAGGCGGCTGGCACAGCCGCCTCTACAACGACAACGACGCCGCCAACTAGAGCGCGGGCGAACTTCGTTTGACCTTGACCTTGAGCAGCCGCCGCCTTAACTAAACGACGTTCATGCCAGCAGGCTTTTTCAGATTTGGCCAGGCGCTGATGCTCGCGGCTCTTCTCGCCGCGTCGGGAGGGCATTGGGCCGTGCTGCAATCCGTGGCTTGGACAACGATGATCGTGGATTACTCCCGCACTTCCAGGATCAGCGACGCGGTCGCCAAGACCTTTGATGGCGAGCATCCGTGCCCTCTTTGCAAGACGATCGCCAAAGGCCGCGCATCGGAAAACCGGCCCGATTCGCAGGCGGCAGTCTCCAAGGTGGATTTCTTTTTTCGGCAGGCCGGCGCCTTCATTCCTCCATCGCTTTCCTCCTGGCGTTGCGTCGCTTCTTCGGATATAGCCGATGAGCGCGCGCATCTTCCGGCGCTACAGCCGCCGCGGGTTTTCTTCACAGCTTAAAGGCTGAGAACCCGGCGGGGCCGCCTTTTCGGCTGCCCCTCAAATCAAACCCTTCGCGCCCTGCGTGTGCATGGGGATCGCGATCACATTCCGACAACCGGGCCTGCGTCCGCCCAAAAAAACTTAATAGCTCCTTGAAATCTCTCGACAACATAACATCTCTGCTCTGTAACGGCGCGGGGGCCGCGATCCTCGCGACTTCCGCCTTGATCTTCACGCCGCGCGTGTCCGCGCACGGATTCGAGGGGAGCCGTTTCTTTCCTCCCACCATCCAGACGGACGATCCGTTCGCGACCGACGAGCTTTCGTTGGGCGTCCAGGTATTTAACAACCCCGCCGGCGAGGGAAGCCCCAAGACTCGCGAGATCGACTTCGGCGGAGCACTGGACAAGGAGATTTTCCCGAAATTCGCGCTCGGCATAAGCGGCGCATACACTCTTCTCGAGCCGCAGGGACAGGCCGGCATCCACGGGTTTGATAACATTACCCTTAGCGCGAAACGCCAACTCCTCGAGATCCCCGCTCACGAGTTCATTTTCTCGATCGGCGCCGAATGGGAAGTCGGCGACACCGGCAGCCAGTCGGTTGGAGCAAACACGTTCAGCACCTTCACGCCGACCATCTATGCCGGCAAAGGCATGGGCGACCTTCCGGACAGCGCGCCCTTCCTCAAGCCCTTCGCAATCACCGGCACGCTGGGCGTCGATCTCCCCTTGAAAGCCGACCCGAACAATCTCGATTGGGGGCTGGCTGTCGAATACAGCCTCCCCTACCTCGAACAAAACGTGAAGGAGACCGGACTGCCCCGTCCATTCCGCGACATGATCCCTCTTGTGGAGTTCGCCGTGACCCAACCGCTCAACCGCGGAGGCGGCGGGGCCACGGGAACCATCAATCCCGGGGTGCTTTGGGAGACGAAGGACTTCCAGGCCGGCCTGGAAGCCGTCATTCCGATCAATCCCCGGACAGGACCGAACGTCGGCGTTGTTTTCAATGTGCAAATCTTCATCGATGATCTGTTCCCCAGAATCTTCGGGCATCCGATCTTCGGCGGCGATAAAGCTCAACCATGATAACCCGGATGAAAACACCCCGCCTCATCCTCTGGATCGCACTGCTTTTGGCGAACGTCCGTTTTGCGGATGCCCATGCTTTCCCAGACCATGCCGACCCGAAAGTCGGCGGCGCGATTCACGCCTCTCCGCCGGAGGTGAAAGTCTGGTTCACCCAGAAACTCGTCGTTGTGTTCTGCAATCTCCAGGTCTTCGACGCAACCGGCAAGGAGGTGGACAAGCACGACAAAAAAATCGACGCCAAGGATTCCACGCTGCTCATGGTCTCCGTGCCGCCCTTGAAGCCTGGCAAGTACAAGGTGGTCTGGCGCGCGACCTCCGTGGATACCCACGTCACCCATGGCGACTTCTCCTTTGTAGTCACCCCCTAGCAGCGATCCGCGCGAAGGAGAATGACGCCCCTGCTCGCCATCATCCGGGCCGTCCATTTCGCTGCGTGCCTGCTGCCGCTGTCGGTGTTCGGCATGAGCGCGCTTGTGGTGAACCCGACGATGGCTTGGATGATCGGGGAAGCCGCGAGCCTAGCCGATCCGTGCGGGTTTGTGGAAACTTTCCACAGGCGGGTTCACCGGTTGCTGGCGGCTTGCCTCGCCTTGGCCTTCGTGTCGGGGTTTCTGTGGCTCTGGTTCTCCATTGCGGGAATGAGCGGCTCATCCTTGCGGGAATCGCTGAATGCCGATCTGTTCAAGATGGTTCTTACCCAGACGCCGCCCGGCCGTGTATGGTTGCTGCGAGCCGGGATCGCGCTGGCGCTCGCCGGCGCCTATCAACGGGGTTTCAAAACAGCGCGGGGGCCGTTTTGGCTTTGCACGCTCCTCAGCGCATCGCTGGCCGGCTCGCTCGCCTGGCTCGGCCATGCCGCCGCGGCCGAAGGGGTTTTGGCGGACATCCATCTCGGCGCCGACGTCTTGCATCTTCTCACGGCGGCAGTCTGGCCGGGCGGCCTCCTGCCATTCGCTTTATTGCCAAGGCCGTCTCTAAGATCGTCGGCGCCGATTGAAGTCCACTGTGTGGCGACCCGCCGTTTCTCCTCTGTCAGCCTTATGGCGGTCGGCGTTCTTGCCGCCTCCGGCAGCGTAAACAGCTACTGCCTCGTCGGCAATCTCGACGCATTGTTCTCCACCGAATATGGCCGGCTGCTCCTGCTTAAACTGGGACTCTTCGCAGCCATTGTGACCCTCGGCGCGGTCAATCTCCTGCGTCTCAAACCCGCGCTTTCCGGCCTTCCGGGCCGGGCTGCGAACGATGGGGCGGTTCTCAGAAAACTCTCCCGCAACGTAAGGATGGAATTGTGCCTGGCTGCCGCAATCCTCCTGGTCGTCGGCATACTCGGCGTCACTCCGCCTGCCCGCCAGGATGCGGACGCGCATCGCGCCGGCGATCCTGGCCTTGGATATCATCCTTGAGCCAGTTCTTCCAGCAGGGCCTGGTTCAGGCGGATGCCGGCGAAGAAGTTCTCCAGCGGGAAATTTTCGTTGGGGGCGTGGACGCGGCAATCGGGCAGCGCAAGGCCCAGCAGCAACGTATCGACTCCGAGGATGGTCTTGAAGCTGTTGACGATGGGGATGCTCCCGCCCTCCCGTATGAGGGCGGGTTCGCCGCCGAAGGTTCTCTGCAATGCGCGGCGCGCGGCCATGCCTTGCGGGGAATCGGGGTCGCAAAGGTAGGGCGCGCCGGTGTGGCCGCCGGTTATTTCCAAAACGACGCCGGGCGGCGTGTGTTGTGTCAGATGCGCTTTGACCTTGTCGATCACTTCGTCGGGTTTCTGGTCCGGGACGAGGCGGAAGGTCAGTTTCGCGGAGGCTTCTTTCGGGATGACGGTCTTGGTTCCTTCGCCCTGGTAGCCGCCTTTCAACCCGTTTACTTCCGCCGTGGGCCGCGCCCAGACGCGTTCCAGCGTGGTGCAACCCGCTTCGCCAAAAAGTTGGGGCGCGCCCGTGAGTTGCAGGATGAGCGCGTCGTTCAGCGGCAGGCGGCCCCACCGGTCTTTCTCCGCCTGACTCACCGGCTGGACGCCGTCGTAGAAACCCTCCACCGCCACGCGCCCTTCCGCGGTGTGGAGCGTGGCGAGAAGCCGGGCGAGCATGGTGGCGGGGTTGGCGACCGCGCCTCCGTAAATGCCGGAGTGCAGATCGGTGGACGGCCCGGTGACTTTGATCTCGAGGGCTCCGATGCCTCGCAGCCCGTAGGTGAAGGTGGGGATGTTTCTCCCGACCATGCCGGTGTCGGAGACGGCGATGATATCGCACCGCAGCGAGTCGCGGTGCGCGAGGAGGAACGGCTCGAGATGCGCGCTGCCGATTTCCTCTTCGCCCTCGATGAGAAAGATGAGGTTGACGGGGAGTTCGCCCGTTCGCTTCATGGCTTCCCCGACGCCAAGGACGTGCGCGAGGATCTGGCCCTTGTTATCCGTCGCGCCGCGGGCGGTGACGATCCCGTTTTCTATGTGGGGCTCAAAAGGCGGGTGCGTCCAGAGTTCCAACGGATCGGGCGGCTGCACGTCGTAGTGTCCGTAGATCAAGACCGTCTTGCGGCCGGTTTCGTGACGATTCCTCGCGACGACCGCCGGATGCCCGGGCGTGGGATGCGTCTCCGCCTCGAGCCCCAGCGCCTTTAGCCTGGCGCAAAGCCACTGGGCGCACTCCGCGACCTTGCCCGCGCACGCGGGGTCGGTCGAGACGCTCGGGAATCGGAGGAAGGCCAGGAGATCATTGACGGCGGCGGCGTCCATGGCGGAAAGAGTAGCGGTGTTTGCCTTTGCGCGGCGAGTTTTTTAGGATGGCGGTCCTGTGGCGCGCGTTGCGAGATTTGCGATCCGACTTTTTCTGACCGCCTGTTTTATCGGGCTGTCCTGGGGCGGCTGGTATCTCTCGACGAAAGGCCTGGGGCGGGGCTTCCGGCAGTTCATCAACTCGGAGTTCCACAAGCGCGGTGCGGAGGTTTCCATCGGACGCCTCACGCTCGACCCTTTCCAGGGCCTCATCGCCCGCGACGTGCAGGTAATGGACGAGCGCGACCGCAGCCGCACCCTGGCGGTCGTCAACCGCATCATCCTGGACATCAATTATCCGAACCTGGTGCGCCGCGAACCTTTCCTGGACGCCGTGGACCTTCTGAATGCAAAGCTCGACCTGCCGCTGGACCCTTCGCGCAAGAGCGGCCCGCGCGTGCGTATTCTCGTTCTCAACGCGCATGTGCAGTTTCCGCCGCACGCCATTTACCTGCCGCACGCGGAGGCGGATGTCTACGGCCTCCACATCACGGCGAGCGGACGGCTTGTCAACCCGGAGCTTTTTCATCCTTCGCGCGGCGGGAAGGAAAGGGCGAAGACGCGCGGGATCGAAACGCTGCTGGATGAATTGCGGCGCCTCCGGTTTCCTTCCGGTCCGGCGCGGCTGGACGTGCGCGTCACGGGCGATCTCGCGCACCCGGAAGGCCAGTTCGCGGAGGCGACCTTCCAGGCGCGGGAAGTCGAGCGGGAAGGATACCGGCTTCGCAACGTCTACGCGGCCGCGACCTTGCGCGACGGGGTCATCGACCTCAAGCGGTGCGCGGCCGCCGACAACACGGGCGCGCTGGACGCGGGAGCGCTTTACGACGTGGCCGCGCGCGCCGTCCGGTTCCAGGTTCACTCCACGCTGGACTTGCGGGCGATGGCCCGCCCGGTCCGGCGCTGGCTCGAGCGAAACGGGATCACCCTCCGCGCGCCGCCGGACATCCAGCTTAGCGGCAGCGCGCATTTCGCGGAGACGCTGGAACTCAACGCCTCCGGGCGCGCGGGCCTCGGGAAGTTTTCCGTCAAGTCGGTTCCATTCCAGGGATTGGGCGCCCGGTTCTCGGTGGACGGGGCGCGATGGTTCATCCGGAATCTCCGCGCGGACGCGGCCTCCGGCGGGCTTGCCGCCGACGCCATCCAGCTTCCGGGAGATTTCCGCCTGCGCCTGCACAGCACGCTCAATCCCAAAGTCCTGCTGCCGCTCCTGCCGCGCAAGGCCGTCGAGACGCTGGGCGACTGGGACTTCGCGCAGGCGCCCGACGCCGACTGGGAGGTGCGGGGGGCCTCCGCGGGCGAGCCGGGCGATTGGGACGCGCAAGGCCAGGTCCGCCTGCGCCGGACGGTGCTGCGCGGCGTGGCGATGAACTCCGCCGTCTCGAAGGTGCGCTTCAAGGAGGGCGCGTTCACCTGCCAGGACTTCAGGGTAGATCGCGACGAAGGCTCGGCCACGGGCACATTCAGCTACGATTTTCGCCGGCACGAAGCGCGGCTCTCCGGCATCAAGTCCGCCTTGAACCCGGGCGAAGCGCTGGCGTGGATCGACCCCGGCCTCGTCAAGCACGTAACGCCCTACCGGTTTCACACGCGTCCGAACCTCTCCGTCAACGGCACGGTCGGCGACAAGGGCACGAACCTGGAGATACTCCTCGACGCGCCCGGCGGGATGAGCTACACCTTCCTCGGGAAGAACCTCCCCGCCTCGGGCATTTCGGGCCGCCTGCTTTTCACCGATGACCGGCTGCGCATCTTCGGGCTGGACGCGGCGCTTTTCGGCGGACATCTGCAAGGCGGCGCGGACATTTCCCTGGCGAGAAATTCGAAAGCATACAGCGCGCACCTGACCGCCCTCGCCATCGATTTTGAAAAATTGACGAAACTTTACTTCGATTACGACGGCTCAAAGGGCGTCCTGGACGGCCAATACGAATTCACCGGCGTCGGGGATAATACGCGGGCGATGCAGGGGCGGGGCGCCATCACGGTCTCGGAAGGGAATGTTTTCGCCATACCGGTGCTGGGGCCGCTCTCGGGATTGCTGAACAGCCTCGTGCCCGGCATGGGTTACAACGTCGCGCGGAAAGCTTCCTGCTCTTACGAGGTGCGGGATGGAACGGTCGAGACCCGGAACTTCGTCGTGGACGGACGGGGGTTCAGCATGATCGGCGCGGGCAAGATCGACTTCGAGGACGACAAGATGGACTTCAACATCCGCCTCAACGCGAAGGGCATCCCCGGCACGCTCCTCTTCCCGGTCAGCAAGCTGTTTGAATACAGCTCCACGGGCACGATGGCGCGCCCTTCCTGGCATCTGAAGCGCCTGCCATCCCTCCCGCCGCCGAAGGAAACGCCATGAACATCCTCCTCGGCGCACATACGTCCATCGCGGGCGGCCCCGGCAAGGCCATCGACCGGGCGCTTTCCATCGGCGCCACGGCCATGCAGATTTTCGTCAAGAACAACATGCAGTGGTTCGCCACGCCGTTCTCCGACGCCGAATTGCGCGAGTTCAGCGAACACCCGCGGCGGAAGGAATTGAAGGCCGTCTTCGGCCACAGCGGTTACATGATCAACCTCGGGGCGACGAACGCCGATTTCCACGCAAAGTCCCTGCGCGCCTTGAAGGAAGAACTGACGCGGGCGGACCAGCTCGGCCTGCCTTTCCTGGTGTTGCATCCCGGCGCGCACATGGGCGAAGGCGTCGAGGCCGGGCTGGCGAAGATAGCCGGAAGCCTGGACGCCGTCCTCAAGGCGCTGCCAAAGGTCAAGACCCGCGTCGCCCTGGAAACGACGGCGGGCCAGGGTTCCTCGCTCGGGCACACCTTCGAGCAACTCCGGCTGCTGTTCGATCACTCGGCTTATCCGGAGCGGCTCTGCGTTTGCATCGACACCGCGCACCTCTTCGCCGCCGGCTACGATATCTCCACCGAAACCGGCGCGCGGGAGACGTTCAGGCGATTCGACAAAATCGTCGGGGCGGAACGTCTGGCGGCCATCCATTGCAACGACTCCAAAACCGCGCTCGGCTCGCGCGTGGACCGGCACGAGCACATCGGCAAGGGGAAGATCGGGCTCGCGGCCTTCCGCCATATCATGCGCGCCCGGCGTTTCGCGGCCGTCCCGAAGGTGCTCGAAACGCCGAAGGGCAAGGACATGGCCGAGGACGTGGAGAACATGGCCCTCCTCCGCTCGTTGCTGGACTAACTCTGGAGCGAGCGCACCGTGTCGCGCACCCTGTCGGCGTCGGGGATGTTGGCGAAAACCACGTCGGCGTCATCCCGTGCGGCGGAGGAAAACTCCACGCTGCCGATGCCGATCATTCCCGGCAACCCGTTCTTGGAAACGTTGATGCTGCGGATGTCCTGAATCCTGAGCTCGTTGGAACTCCTGGCGAGTATGCCCCATTCCATGATCACCCGCTTGTTGGTGACTTGGTAAACCCGGCGGTTGCGGTCGAGCTGGATGAGGAAAAACACGGCCGCCGCGCAGAGCAAGGGCGCGAGCCGGATCAGGAACGCCGCGCCTCCGCCGCCGAAATAGCTTCCGTCCATCAGGAACATGCCCGCGCTGCCCGCAAACAGAAAAACGATGAGCGCCCACTTCCCCGAATAATGCCAGTTTGAACACCTTGCCGAAAGGATGACCTGCTCGGTGGAACGCACTTCGTTCTGGCTGCTATTCATTTTGGTGGAACTCCTATAGTTTGAAGGAACGTCCGCCGCGAGCCAAAACTGCCATGAGACCCGCATGAGGATCGCGCAAATTTACAGCCGCCTGAACGGTCTCGAAATTCCTCAGGCGTTTTTTCGCCCACGCTCCATGAGTGGCGTCGTTGCCTGGGGCGGAGAGCAATGCCAAAGGTCATCCAATCCGGGATATTATGAGGGCGAACTTTACAACGTAGTGAGTAACGGGAGGGGTGTTCCCGCGGTTCCGCTGGCGATCATTGGCGTGGCGCCGCGATCGCAGCCATCAACTGCCGGGCGAATTGCGGGCCGGCGCCCTTTTCTTCGTGCTTGTAATAGACGAAGACGTCTTTCCACCGGTCGCGATGCGCGGCGAGGACGGCGGCCCAGCGCGCGACGTCCTGCTCGCCGTAGTCCTCGCGCCGCAGCCGTAGGTAGCCGTAGTCCGCGGTTGCCACGACGGGGGCGGTCATCTTGTCGCTTTCGGCTATGCAGAGCGCGGCGTTGCGTTTCTCCAGCAAGGAGAAGATTTCCGGGTCGTGCCAGGAGGGGTGCCTGAACTCGAACGCCGCGCGAAGGGACGCGGGGAGCAGAGCGAGAAACGCTTCCAGAACGGGGGCGTTCCTTTTGAAAGAGGGCGGCAGTTGAAAGAGGATGACCCCCAGCTTCGGCCCCAGCACGCCCACGGCTTCGATGAACCGCCCCAGCAGTTCTTCGCAGCCCTGGAGTTTGGCGTCGTGGGTTATGCGCCGCGGCGCCTTCAGGCTGAAGACGAAGCCGTCCGGCGTGCCCGCGGCCCAGCCGTCGAGCGTCTTTATGCTCGGTATCCGGTAGAAACTGTAGTTGATCTCCGTGGTGAGAAAGACGCCGGAGTAATACCCGAGCATCTTCGCCGCGGAAAAGCCTCCCGGGTAGAAGCTGCCGCGCCATTCGGGATACTGGAACCCTGATGTGCCGATGAACTCCACTCGCCGAAAAGATGCTCCAGGCGCCGCGCCGCGCCAAGAAACTTGTTTTTTTGCAAATGTTTATATACACATTGGGCTGTGGAGTTCATCGCGACCGGCAATCTGACAGCCTTTGATCCGCAATCGCCCGGCGCGCGCGCGATTTTTAACCTGTGGCATCTGGGGTTTCTCGTTTTCGGAGCCATCTTCGTTCTCGTGGCCGGGGCGATTTTTTACGCGCTGGTCCGGTACCGCTGGCGCGAGGGGGAGCTTGATCCCAAGCAGATCGCCGGCAACAAGACGGTCGAGATCATCTGGACGGCGATCCCGTTCCTCGTTGTCGTCATGCTTTTCACGGCTACGGCGCGCACGATGAGCCTTTCCGATCCGCCGCCCGCGCCGAAGCCCGATCTCATCGTGGTGGGGCATCAATGGTGGTGGGAAATTCGTTACCCGGACTCCGGGGTCGTCACGGCGAATGAAATTCACATCCCGGTGGGGAAGCCGTTTTCGGTGCGGCTCGATTCGGTCGATGTCCTGCATGAGTTCTGGGTTCCGCAGTTGGGGCGCAAGATGACGACCGTCCCCGGCCACTTGAACAACATCTGGATCGAGGCGGACGCCCCCGGGACGTATCTCGGCTTCTGCACGGAGTTTTGCGGCCTGCAGCACGCCTGGATGCATTTTCACGTCGTCGCGGAACCCCAGGCGGACTTCGACGACTGGATGCGCGCGCAGCGCAAGCCCGCGGCGGCTCCCGTGGGCGAGGCGGCTGTGAAGGGCCTCGCGGTGTTCCGGCAGTTCACTTGCGTGAATTGCCACGCGGTGAACGGCATCCACGCCGACGCGCGCGTGGCGCCGGACCTGACTCATTTCGGCAGCCGCAAATTCCTCGGCGCGGGCGTGCGGGAGAACACGCCGGAAAACCTGCGCGCCTGGCTCAAGGACCCGCAGGAGGTGAAACCGGGCGCGCTCATGCCAAACTTCAACCTGACCGGCGAGCAGATCGACCAGCTCACGGCCTATTTCGAGGAGCAACGATGAACGTTGAGGAGCAACGATGAACGAAGCGACCCTTGCGCCCGACAGCCTCGCCGCCGAGCGCGACGACGCGTTCCGACGGTTGGCGTGGCTCTCCACGGTCGATCACAAAAAGATCGGCATCCTCTATCTGCTGACGGCGCTCGTCTTCTTCGTCGCGGGCGGGGTCGAGGCGATCTTCATCCGCCTCCAGCTCGCCGTGCCGAACAACACGCTCCTGAGCCCGGAAACTTACAACGCGCTCTTCACCCTGCACGGGACGACGATGATCTTCCTCGTCGCCATGCCGGCGCTCTTCGGGCTGGCGAACTATTTCGTGCCGCTGCAGATCGGCGCGCGGGACATGGCCTTCCCGCGCCTGAACGCCTTCAGCTTCTGGGTCGTGCCGATGGGGGGCATCCTGCTCCATTTGAGTCTTCTCTCGGGCAGCGCTCCGTCGATGGGGTGGTTCGCGTACGCGCCGTTGAGCGAGAAGGCGTATTCCTCGCAACTCGGGGTCGATTACTGGGCGCTCTCCCTCTTCGTCCTGGGCATTGGCTCGGTCGGGACTTCCATCAACATCATCGCCACCGTGCTCTGCCTCCGCGCGCCGGGTATGACGCTGCGCCGCGTGCCGCTCTTCACCTGGATGAATTTCGTCAACTCCTTCATCGTCATCCTCGCGCTGCCCGTCCTGAACGCGGGTCTCGCCATGCTCCTTATCGACCGGCGTCTGGACGCGCACTTTTTCATGCCGTCCGGCGGCGGCTCGGCCATCCTGTGGCAGCACATCTTCTGGGCGTTCGGGCACCCGGAGGTTTACATCGTGGCGGTGCCGGCTTTCGGCATCATCTCGGAGATCATCCCCGTTTTTTCGAGAAAGCCGATCTTTGGCTATGAATTCGTCGCCGCTTCCACAGTCGCCATCGCCATCCTCAGCCTCGGCGTGTGGGCGCACCATATGTTCACCGTCGGCATGGGGCGGACCGCGGATTTATTCTTCGTCGTCTCGAGCATGCTCATCGCCATCCCAACCGGCGTCAAAGTGCTCAACTGGACGGCCACCCTGCTCCATGGCCGCATCCAGTTCAAAACGCCGATGCTCTTCGCCATCGCGGCGCTGGTCCAATTCCTTTGCGGCGGGCTCACGGGCATCAGCCACGCGATGGCGGCGCTCGACTGGCAGACCAAGAACAGCTACTTCCTCGTGGCCCATTTCCATTTCGTCATCGTCGGCCTCATCGTTTTCATGATCATGGGCGGCCTCGCGTACTGGCTCCCGAAGATCACGGGCCGGATGCTTTCCGAGCGCATCGGGAAATGGACGTTCTGGTTGATGACCATCGGGTTCAACATGACCTTCATCATCCAGCATTTCCTCGGCTTCGCCGGGATGCCGCGCCGCGTCTACACCTACCCCGACCTGCCGGGCTGGGCGTGGATGAACATGGTCTCGACCATCGGCGTATTCTTCATGACCGCCGCCTCCCTTTTGCTGGTATGGAACATCGTGGCGAGCCTGCTTTGGGGCAAACCGGCCGGCGACAACCCGTGGGACGCCTGGACGCTGGAATGGGCCACGACTTCGCCTCCGCCCCACGAGAATTTCCACGAACTGCCGCCGATACGCGGCCGCCGTCCGTTGTGGGACTATGCGAACCCGGATCGGCCCGACCCCGTCGTCGGCCCGGTCCATGCCGTCGAGCCGGCCCCGCCGGACAAGACGAAGTCCGCCGTCCTCCTGTTCATCTTCTCGGAGACCGGCTTTTTCCTGGTCCTGATCCTCGCGTTTCTCTTCTATAACTCCACGCCGCAACCGGGGCCGGGGCCGAAGGAACTCGACCTGCTGAAGACCGGGCTGTTCAGCCTCTGCCTTTTCGCAAGCAGCTTTACTCTATGGCGGTCGGAAGTCGGCGAGCACAACCGCGACAACGGCTCGATGATCCGCTGGCTCGCGGCGACCCTGGTGCTCGGCGGGGTTTTCATCATCGGGCAGGGGCTGGAATATTGGGGCCTTTTCAAGAGCGGCGTCGCCGTCAACACGAATCTTTTCGCCACGACGTTTTTCACCCTCACCGGGTTCCACGGTCTGCACGTTTGCATCGGCCTCATCGCCCTGGCGATCGTCCTCGGCTTTGCCGTCGGCGGCGAGTTCAAGCACCGTCCTTCCGTCGCTCTCAAGGCCGTGGGGTATTACTGGCATTTCGTCGATGTTGTCTGGGTATTGGTTCTGACCGTTGTCTATATTCTGCCTCGCTTACGATGAAGACGCTCCTACTCTCCGGCTGGACTTCGAACCCCGCGGCCGTTCTTTGCTGCGCGGCGGGGGCCGCGCTTTACTTCGTCCTCTTCGGCGCGTCGCGGCGCGCGTGGTTCCTGGCCGCCGCGGAAGCTGTCGTGCTGCTCGCGCTGGCGTCGCCCGTCAACGCGCTCGCGGACGGTTATCTCTTCAGCGCGCACATGCTCCAGCACATCCTGCTCCTGCTCGTCGCGCCGCCGCTGCTCCTGGCGAGCCTGCCGCCGACGGTCTCTTTTCCGATGCACCCGGTTGCGGGATGGCTCGCGGGCGTCGGCGCCATGTGGTTCTGGCACGCGCCCGCCTTGTGCGACGCCGCGGCCGCTTCGCGCCCCATCCATGCCGTGCAGACCCTCTCGCTGCTCGCGCTCGGGAGCGCGTTCTGGCTGCAAATCCTCGCGCCGTGCGAAAGCCGGCGGCTGAGGCCGCTTCCGGCGGTGCTCTATCTTTTCACCGCGTGCACCGCGTGCAGCGTGCTCGGGATCATCCTGACGTTTTCGCCCGTAACCATCTGCTCCAGATACATGCACCCTGTCGACAGGCTCGGGATCGCGGGCCTTCTCAACGGCTGGGGCATGACGATGAACCGGGACCAGCAGATCGGCGGCCTTCTCATGTGGGTTCCGATGTGCTTCCTCTATCTCTGCGCCATCTTCTCGCAATTCGCCCGCTGGTACGGCGAGCGCGACGCTGAACCGACGATATGAACGAACCGCAAACCGCAAACCGCCCCGGCTGGCGGCATCTTCCTCCGGAACATCTGCCGCAACCGACTTATTTCCCGTCCGGTCTGGCGATGGGGACAGCCTTCATGTTCTGGGGCGTGATAACCTCGCTGGTGATCTTCCTGGTCGGCGCGGGGCTCTTCGCCGCGTCGCTGGCGGGCTGGCTCTACGAAATGCACCTGGAACGCCGCAAATAAGACTATGGATCCAACCGAAATACCGGACGCTCTATCGCGAAGAAAATTTTTTGAGGCGCTCTGTTACGGGCTTGGCGGCCTGTGCGCGGCCATCCTGGGGCTGCCGCTGGTCGGCTTCGTCGTCGCGCCGCTCTTCCGCAAGACGCCGGAGTCGTGGGTGAACGTTTATATACGGAACCCGGACGGCTTCGACCAGGTCGGGAGAGTTCAGAATTTCGTCATCGACAAGACGGTCAACGTCACCATCGAAGACCCCTCGCCGCTGCCGTGGGCGGGCATCACCTCCAAGAGCGGGGCGTGGCTGCGCCGCACGGGCGAGAACACATTCATCGCCTTCTCGGTCAACTGCACCCACCTCGGATGCCCCGTGCGCTGGGAGGAAAGCGCGGAGTTGTTCATGTGCCCGTGCCACGGAGGCGTCTATTACAAGAATGGGGATGTGGCGGCCGGCCCGCCTCCGAAGCCGCTCTTCCGGTACGAAGTGCGCGTCTCGCCGAACGGCGAGGTTCAGATAAAGTCCGCCGCGATCCCGATCACGACAACGGTATGATAAAGCGGCTCATCCTCGCGGTCTGGGAATGGATCGACGACCGGCTCGGCATCTCCGACCTTATCGGCCCGTCGATGAGTCACCTGGTGCCGAGCGACGCCAAGTGGTGGTACGTCTTCGGCAGCGCCACCATGCTCGCCTTCATCGTGCAAGTCGTCACGGGGGTCGCGCTCGCCTTTTCCTACGTGCCGTCGTCCTCGCAGGCTTACGATACGCTTCTCTTCATCTCGAACAACGCGCCGTTCGGGCGTTTCCTGCGCGGGCTGCATTACTTCGGCGCTTCGGCCATGGTGCTCATGATCGGCGCGCACATGGCGCAGACGTTCCTTTTCGGCGCCTACAAATACCCTCGCGAGATGAACTGGACGACCGGCGTCCTGCTGCTCGGGTTCACGCTGGCCATGGGTTTCACCGGCCAGCTTCTCCGCTGGGACCAGACCGCGGCGTGGTCCGTCGTCATCGCCGCCGAGCAGGCCGGGCGCGTCCCGTTCCTGGGAAGCTGGCTCGCGCGGTTCATCCTCGGGGGCAATACCATCGGCGGCGCGACCCTCAGCCGCTTTTTCGCCATCCACGTCTTTCTCATCCCGGCGTTTCTTTTTGGCTTCATCGGCCTGCACTTGTGGCTCGTCCTGCGCCACGGCATCTCGGAGCCGCCCACCGCCGGCAAGCCCGTCGATCCCAAAACGTACCGCAAGGAATACCACGACCTGCTCGAAAAGAGCGGCCACCCCTTCTTCCCCGACGGCGCGTGGCGCGACTTCGTCTTCGGGGCGGCGTTGATCCTCGCGATAGCTCTGCTCGCACTGATTGTCGGGCCGCCCGTCATCGAGAAACCGCCCGACCCGAGCCTGCTGGACGCCGATCCGCGGCCCGACTGGTACCTGCTCTGGTATTTCGCCGTCCTCTCGCTCATCCCCGCGAAGACGGAAGGGTTCGTCATGATCCTGGCGCCGGCGTTCATAGGCATGCTGCTGCTCGTGGTGCCGATCCTGAACAACAAGGGCGAACGCGCCGCCTCGCGCCGCCCCTGGGCCATCGCCGTCGTGCTCCTGAGCGTCATCATGATCGGTTCGCTCTGGATCGCCGGGGCGCAATCGCCGTGGTCGCCGAACTTCAATGCCATGCCGCTGCCCGAGAGCGTTGTCGGCGTCTCCGGCGGCCCGGTGCATGATGGCGGCGTTCTTTTCCACGACAAATCGTGCCTCAACTGCCACCTCATCGCCGGCCTGGGCGGACGGCGCGGCCCCGATCTCACCTATGCGGGCGACCGGCTCACGAAAGACAACATCGTCCTCCGCATCGTGAACGGCGGAAATAACATGCCCGCGTTCGGCAGCATGTTGAAGCCGGCGGAACTGGACGCCCTGACAGCTTTCCTCCAATCCAGGAAACGCCCGGTCCGGTGAGGGAAGGCGTTTTCTACGGCATAGGCGTCGGGCCGGGAGAACCCGGTATGGTTCCAGTCGTGGCGTGGCAGGCGCTCCAGTTGTGCGAAGTCATCTTCGCCCCGCGCGCGGAATCCGCCAAGGTCTCGGCGGCGCGGAAATGCCTGGAGGGCCTGGACGTTCCCGGGGAGCGAATACGCGAGGTGGAATTCAAAAGCATGGAGCGCAAAGCCTTGCGAACGCAGTACCGCGATCTGGCGCGCGCTATCGCCGTGGAATTGCGCGCGGGAAGGAATGTCGCTTACATCACCATCGGCGATCCATTCACCTACTCCACGTACGGCGACGCACTCGCCGCGCTTCGGGACATCCATCCCGGCGTGGCGCATCGCACGTTTCCCGGCGTCACGAGCTACGCCGCCGCATCCGCCGCATTGAACTGGCCGCTGGGAGAAGGCAGGGAGCGCGTCCTCATAGCGCCTTGCCCCGGGGAGATGGCGAAGCTGCGGGAAGACATCGAGAGCCACGACATCGTCGTCCTGATGAAGATAGGAGACCAGCTTCCCGAAGTCCTCGCCCTCGTGCGAGAGATGGGCATCGAGGAAAATTGCGCCCTGGCGGTCCGCGCGGGCATGCGGGAGGAAAAGCTCTTCGCCAGCCTGGCGAACGTCGAATCCGACAAAGCCCTCGGCGTTCTCTCGACCCTGCTCATCCGCAAAAAGCCGAAGCTTTATTGAGCGGGAGCCTTGTGCCCATCTTTTTTAATAACCACCCAACAAGACCCAGCAACCTCATCCCGGCCCGGCCCCGGCCTCTTTCTTCGCTTCCCCCTCCTTTTCTATTCACACGTTTCCAGTCCGGTGGAACGCCCGCCATTTCGATGTGGAACGCGATTTCCCGACGTTGTTCACACATTCTGCTATTAATAATTTGAATGAACTTTCTCCAATCAATCATCTTTGCTTGTGAACAAACTGCATGAACCTCTCGCCCGATAAGCCGATAGCCGGCTTGCTTGCTCCTCTTTTCGCCCTGAGATCCGAAGACGATCTAGGCATCGGCGACGTGGGATCGCTCCGGCAGTTTGTCGATTGGGCGGCCAGCCAAGGATTCGGTCTCATTCAGCTTTTACCCATCAACGAAACGGGCAACGACAACAGCCCTTACAACGCGATCAGTTCGGTGGCCATCGAACCGTCGACCCTTGTCGTTTCGCCCGAAGCCATTCCCGACCTGGATACGGCGGGAAAAGTCGAGACTTCAAAGGGATCGGTCGATTACCCGGCGGTTAAGAAGTTGAAGAGGGCCTTGCTCGAAAAGGCGTTCCATAATTTCTCGAAGAAACATCTCGGGCGCGGCACCGTCCGGGCGGGGAAGTTCAGGGCGTTTGCGCGAGAGGAGGCCGCATGGCTGGAGAGCTACGCTTTTTTCCGCGCGTTGATGGACGAGAACGGCGGCAGCGAAGCGTGGGATGCATGGCCGGAAAAGCAGCGCACCCTCCAGGGAGCGAAGGAATGGCTCGCCCAGCAGAAGCCCACCCCCCGCAGGACGTTCGAGTGGAAGATGCGATTTTTCATGTACGTGCAATGGCTCGCCTTTTCCCAATGGAAGGAAATGCACGACTATTGCAGCGCGAAGAACGTCGCGCTGATGGGCGACGTTCCTTACGGGATAAGCCTTTACAGCGCCGACGTCTTTTCACAGCGGGAGATATTCGATCTCCAATGGAGCGGCGGAGCGCCGCCGGAGCCGTATTTCAAGGACGACCAGTTCACCCAGAAATGGGGCCAGAACTGGGGGATGCCTCTGTACCGGTGGGACGTGATGCGGACAAAAAACTACGCATGGTGGCGGCGCAGGGTGAGGATGGTGCGCGAGATATTCCACCTCTTCCGCATCGACCACATACTGGGGTTCTACCGCATCTATTCCTTCCCCTGGCGTCCCCAGGCGAATCAGGAATTCCTTTCGCTCTCCGAAGACCAGGCGCGTGGGAAAACAGGGGGCAAGCTGCCCCATTTCCTGCCCCGGGACGATTCGACGAGCCATAACCGCCACGCGAATTGCCGCGAGGGAGAGGAATATCTCCGGGCGCTGGTGGAAGAAACAGGCGAGCATCGGCTGATAGGGGAAGACCTCGGCATGGTGCCGGACTACGTGCGTCCGAATCTGACGAAGCTGGGCATCGCCGGGTTCAAGATCCCGATGTGGGAAGGCAGGGAAGACGGGAGCCTCGTTCCCGGGAGCGATTACCAGCGCCTTTCCGTCGCGACCTACGCCACGCATGATCACGACCCGCTCCGCCGTCTCTGGACGAACTGGGCCTCCGCCGCGGCGCACGGCGACGGAGGCGCCCTCCACGAAATGCGAAGGCTGGCCGGTTTTGCGCAAATGCAAGGCGCCCAGCCGCAACCCTGGAGCGACGCCGTGCATGAACAACTCCTGCGCGCCCTCTTCCAGTGCAATTCCTGGATAGCCGTGTGCATGATAACCGACCTCTTCGCCACGGAGCAGCGCTTCAATGTCCCCGGCGCCGTCGCCTCCTCCAACTGGAGCGAACGCCTCCCCCGCACGGTCGAGGGCTTCAAGAAAAGCCGCACCATCCGCGCCAAGATGGAGGCCGTCCGCACGATCCTCGCCGAATGCGGACGGGAGAGGAAGGGTTGACATTCTTCCCGCCTTGCTGGTGAAATTGGTCTTATGAAATCCCCCATCAAAGTCGCCGTCACGGGCGCCAATGGCCAGATCGGCTACTCGCTTCTTTTTCGGATCGCCTCCGGCTCGATGTTCGGCCCGGAACAACCGGTCGCATTGCAACTGATCGAGATCCCGCAGGCGATCGATTCGCTCCAGGGCGTGGTGATGGAATTGTCCGATTGCGCCTTCCCGCTCCTCAGCGGGATAACCGCGACCGCCGACCTGGACGAAGGCTTTCGCGGGGTAAACTGGGCGCTCCTGGTCGGCAGCGTGCCGCGCAAGGCCGGCATGGAAAGAAAAGACCTCCTCAACATCAACGGCAAGATTTTCACCGGCCAGGGCAAAGCCATCGAAAAGAACGCCGCGGCGGACGTCCGCACCCTGGTCGTGGGCAACCCGTGCAACACGAATTGCCTCATCGCGATGAGCAACGCCACCGACATCCCGCGCGACCGCTGGTTCGCCATGACGCGGCTCGATGAAAACCGGGCCAAATCGCAGTTGGCCCTGCGCGCCGGGGTGGATGTCGCGAGCGTCACGAACCTCGCCATATGGGGCAACCATTCCAGCACCCAGTTCCCCGATTTCTACAACGCAAAGATCAACGGCAGGCCCGCCGCCGAAGCTATCGGCGACGAAACGTGGCTGCGAGAGACCTTCATCCCCCTCGTCCAGCAACGGGGCGCCGCGATCATCAAGGCGCGCGGTCTTTCCTCCGCCGCCTCGGCCGCGAACGCCGTCGTGGATACCGTCCGCTCGCTCGCCACGCCCACTCCTTCGGGCGATTGGCACAGCGTCGCGGTCTGTTCCGACGGTTCCTACGACGTTGAGGCCGGGCTCATCTCCGGCTTCCCCATCCGCGGCGCGGGCGAAATCGTGCAAGGCCTGTCCGTCAACGATTTTTCACGGAAATGCATCGACAAGAGCATCGCCGAGTTGAAGGAAGAAAAGTCCCTCGTGGCCGAACTGCTTGGATGAGGAAAATCTATCTCGCCGGGCCGGAAGTCTTCCTGCCGGACGCCGTCGAGTTTTTTGAGCGGCATAAAGCCCTCTGCCTGCGATACGGCTTCGAGCCGCTCTCGCCGCTGGACAACAACGCGGCTGCGTTCACCGGCGTCGAACTGGCCCGGTTTATCTTCAACGCGAACGCGGAGATGATCGACCGGTGCGACATCGTCGCGGCGAATTGCAACCCATTCCGCGGCGCGTGCGTCGATGACGGCACAGCGTGGGAGATCGGCTACGCCCACGCGCGCGGCAAGCGCATCTACGGCTACGTCGCGAGCAAGGAGGCCCTGCCGGCAATCGTCCAATCCCGCGTAGCAACGCATCCTCACGCTTCCGGCCACCCCATCGACTCCGACGGCTACCTGGTCAACGAGGACTTCGGCAACACCCTCAACCTCATGCTCGAGTTTTCCATCGAAGCTTCGGGAGGAAAACTGGTTCAGGGAGATTTGGAACGATGCCTGGCCGAAATGCGCTAGCCCTTTTAGGCGCGCTGCTCGCTGTCGCAGCCAGCCCCGCCCCGCCCGCCAAACTCTCCGCCGTCGCCCCGATAGAAACCGTCATCCGCCTGAACTGGAAAGCCTCGGAAGGCGCCGCGCGCTACAATGTCTATCGGGGCGGCGCGCTGCTGAAAACCGTGGAGGGAACCTTCTTCACCGATTTCACGGGCGCCGACGGCGAAACGTATTCCTACCGCGTCTCCGCCCTGAACGGTGACGGCGAGAGCGGCTTGTCCAACGAAGCGTCCGCCACGACCAAGCCGCCGGTGACCGGCAGCCTCTCCGCCGAATCCGCCCGCAATGGCGTCGAATTGAAATGGGCGGAGTCGAAGAGCGCCATCGGCTACAAACTGTATCGGACCTCGCTTTACGATGCCGCGACTTTTCTGACGGCCGGGCTTTCGTTCATCGACACGAACGTCGTGGGCGGCAGGACGTATTACTACCAGCTCGCTCCCATCGGCGTCAGCGGCGAGCAAGCCCAGCCCGGGCCGCAGGCATTCGCCGCGGCGCGAGACGGAGTAAAGCCCGTGCGCCCCGCGGGCGGCGAGCCTTCGCGGGCCGGCGCGCTGACAATGTCCGCGGCGGCTTCTCCCAAGCCCTTTCGCGGCGAAATCACCGCCGGCGTTCCCGGAGAAGAAAGCCAGTCGTATCAAGTCTTCCTCCCGGACTTGAACAGACCTGTCCGCGCCGTGTTCATCTATTCCATGGTCGGCATCGACCAGCCGCGATTGACCGCGCTCGCCGCCGGCTATAACGCCATGATAATCGGCTTCGGCCCTTATAAATTCGAAGGCCGGGCCCATTCCACGCCGGACGATGGCGACCACCCGATCCTCACGCTGGATTACCGTTGGGTTACTGAAAGCGCACGCAGGGTCAGGGCCGTTCTGGAGCAGGCGTCGAACCGGTTCGCCCATCCCGAAATCCAAAAGTGCGGCGTGGTCTTCTATGGATTCTCGGAGGGAACCGAGAATGTCGATCTGGTCGCCGCGCAGCCGGAGTTCATCCATCGGCTCCTGGCGGTCATTCATCTGCACGCCATCGGCGAAGACCGCTACAACCCGGTGCGCCAGATGGTCGCCGCGCCGCATCTCTTCCTCTCCTCGTTCGGGAGCGACTCGGCCTCCCCATTGCTGGACGGAATGGAAGAGATGCCCTCCGTGACCCACGACGCCTACGCGCGCTCTCTCGCGACAAACCAGGGCGCGCCGCTCACCGTCGTAGACCACGTCGGCCAGAAGCACGGCGGCGATCCCGACGCCCCCTTCATCAGCATCTGGCTGAAGAGCGTGCTGGAACGGCGCGGGCCGGATTTCGACTGGCTCGGCACGTATGACGTCGTGAAAAACACGCATACCCCGCCGTGGGGGGACGAGCAACGCCTGGTAAACGTCGTCATCGCGCCGCGCGCCGAATATCACGACAGCAGGCCCTCTATCTGGCTGCCCGACAAGGAAACCGCCGAGGTCTGGAAATCCTATTCAACGCTTGGCGTCATGCCAGTGCTGCCGCGAAGCCGTCCAGACTTCGGCCGATAAACCTGTCAAATTGTAGAAGCGGCCGGGGCCAGCCCTCTAATCTAATAAAACCCGAACCGCGCGGCGCTCTGGCATTGCCTCCCCGCCCCAGGCGGCTGGCACAGCCGCCTCTACCACCCAAGTGCGGGCGAAAGGTGCAGGACACGCTTTAGACTAGCCAGGATGGCGGGGGCGGAGCGGACGCGGACTTCGAAACACGGCTGGCTGTAAACCGCGGGGCCGTTGATCACGTTTCCATCGACAAGCGGGAACGGATGGGATCAAAAAAAGATTGCAATGCCGGCGCATGGGGGTAAGTTCCTTCCCTTCCTTATGGCAAAGACTAGCTGGATCGAGAGAGAGAAACGCAAACGGGCCACGGTGGCGAAATACGCCTCGGTGCGCGCCGAGTTGAAGGCGAAGAAGGATTACATCGGCCTCTCCCAACTCCCCCGCAACGCCAGCCCCAGCCGCCTGACCAACCGCTGCCAGGAGAGCGGACGCCGGCGCGGGTATCTCCGCCGCTTCAAGCTTTCCCGCATCGCGTTTCGCGAACTCGCATCGTCCGGCCTGATCCCGGGCGTAACCAAGTCGAGCTGGTAGCAGGGCGGATTGACGCGGACGGGTTCCGCGCGATTTCTTTGTCCAATGGCTTTCATTGCGGACGCCGCCAATTTTGATGCCTGGGAGCCCGCGGAGACGATCTTCGCCAAGCTGCTCGTCATCCTCTTCCTGGTCTGCCTGAACGGGTTCTTCGTCGCGTGCGAGTTCGCCTTCGTCAAGATACGCGGCAGCCAGCTCGACGCCCTCGCCGAGGAGGGGGATAAACGCGCGGCTCTCGCCCGCCATGTAACCCTGCACCTCGACGCGTATCTCTCCGGGACGCAGTTCGGCGTAACTCTGGCCAGCCTGGCGCTCGGGTGGCTGGGCGAGCCGTTCATAGCGCATATGATCCAGCCGCTCTTCGCGCTGGCGGGCATCCACGCGCCGGCGGTGGTTTCGACGCTCTCCATCACCCTGGGGTTTGTCACGATCACCTTTCTCCACATCATCCTGGGCGAGCTGGCGCCGAAGTATCTCGCCATCCGCAGGCCGGCGCCCGTGGCGTTGATGCTCGTGAGGCCGCTGGCGGGGTTTTATCTCCTGTTCAAACCGGCGATCTGGTGCCTGAACAAGTCCTCGAATCTCATCCTGCGGAATCTCTTTCACATCGATCCCGTCGGCGGCGCGGAATTGGCGCATAGCGAGGAGGAATTGCGCGTCATCCTTACGGAGAGCCAGAAGGCGGAGGAAGTGTCGCCGCTGGGCAGGGAGATCGTCATCAACGCGCTGGACCTCCGCCGCCGCGTGGTGCGCGACATCATGACGCCGCGGGGCGAGGTGGTGTTCCTGAATGTGGAGGATTCGTTCGAGGAGAGCCTGAAGAAGGCCAGGGAGTCGCGCCACACCCGGTTCCCGCTGTGCCAGGGGCATCTGGATAACACCATCGGCCTCGTCCACATAAAGGACTTGCTCCCCCTGATGCGGCAGCCGAAGCCGGACTTGAACTCGATACGGCGCGAACTCCTGCCGGTGCCGGAGATGATGCCGCTGGAAAAGCTGCTCAACTTCTTCCTTGCGAAGCACGAGCACCTGGCGCTGGTCATCGACGAATACGGCGGCACGGTGGGGATCGTGTCGCTGGACAACGTGCTCGAGGAGATCGTCGGCGACATCCAGGATGAATTCGACGCGGAGCAGCAGGAGTACCGGCGGATCAACGAGGACGAATTCCTGGTGAACGGCTCGCTGGGACTTTACGAGTTGAATGACCTGGCGGGGTTCGAGCTGGAGAGTTCCGACGTGAGCACGGTGGGCGGTTACGTAACGCACCTGCTGGGGCACCTCCCCGCGCAGGGGGAACAAACCCGGATTGAGGGGTATCTCGTGACGATAACCCAGACCGACGGGCGCCGGATCGTCCAGATGAATTTCAAGAAGATGGCGCAAGAAGAGTCGCCCCAGGCCGCGGATAAAAGTTGAATTCGCGGCCAGCGGGACCTATTTACTTATCCCCATGGCTAAGAAGTGCTCAGCCCTTCGGTTGAGTCTCTTTTGTTTGTGCGCCGGGTTGCTTCTCGCCGGACCCGCCGCGGCCCAGGACTCCCCGGTAAACAACCTGCTGCAAAACGCCGCCGCCTCGTTCAACTCCGGCGACTACCCCGCCGCGGCCAAATCGCTGGAGGAGGTGATCCGGCAGGCCGCCGATTCGCCCCAGTTGGAGCCTGTCTACTACATGCTCGGCTCGTCGTACTTCAACATGTCCAACTACGACAAGGCGATAGAGGTCTTCACCAAATACAAGGCCAAGTTCCCGAAAGGCGATCGGATGATCCCGGTATCGTTCTCGCTGGGGCAGGCTTACATGCTCACCAAGAAGCCCGCGCTTGCGGCGACGGAGTTTTCCAAACTCTCCACGATCTCCCCGCGGTTCCGCGAGGAATCCCTCCTCTACCAGGCGGAGGCGATGAAGGAGCAGGGCAACGCGGAGGGAGCGATCCCGTTGCTAGAGAAGCTGACGGCCGGCGGCATAAAGAGCGGGCTGGCCGCGAAAGCCGGGCTGGCGCTCGCGCCCCTTTACGCGAAGAAGGATGAGGGCCAGAAAGCCGTCGCCCTGCTGACGGAATTGCAGAAGAACATGAACCTGGTCGAGAACATCGTCCAGTTCAACTCCGTGGCCATAAAACTGGGCGACACCTTCCTGGGAGGGAAGATGTATGAGGAGGCGCTCTCCTGCTACCGGATGGTGTTGCTGAAGAAGGAGGTCGTGAAACTCCAGACCGAGCGCCTGGAAAAAATGCAGGACGCCGTGAAGCGCAACCTGGACGCGATCCGCGCCGATCCCAAGACGGCCCCGAATATCATGCCGATAAACAACCGGATCAACGGGGACATCGAACAGGCCAAGTCGCTGCTGGATCAATTCCAGAAACT
>Ga0209579_10000166_pt1 | contig 97951 bp, 106 predicted proteins | sample Coa_R1_2_FD_187152 | JGI IMG/M metagenome (GOLD analysis project Ga0209579, IMG submission 187152) | Surface soil microbial communities from Centralia Pennsylvania, which are recovering from an underground coalmine fire - Coalmine... | ecosystem: Environmental > Terrestrial > Soil >... | reverse complement strand
CTCGGTCGCGGACGTCGAGGGCGCCCCGGAAGACTCCGGGGAAGGCGAGAACGTTGTTGATCTGGTTCGGGTAGTCGCTGCGCCCGGTGGCGATCACGGCGGCGAGTCCCTCGATCGCCTCAGGGGCCACTTCGGGATTCGGGTTCGCCATCGCGAAGACGATCGCTCGCGGCGCCATCGCGCGAACTCCCTCGACGCTGATCGCGCTCGGTACCGACACCCCGATGAATGCGTCGGCGCCTGCGAGCATCTCGTCGGCGGTGCCGCGGAGGTTGTCGGGATTCGTCGTCTCTGCGTACTCCTTCTTCACCGGGTTGAGTCCCTTGCGGCCGCGGTAGAGCGCTCCGCCCTCGTCGCAGCCGACGATCCAGCCGACGCCGGCATGCTGGAGCGCTCGCGTCACCGCGATGCCGGCCGCGCCGCAGCCGGTCGTTACGACGCGGATGTCCTCGATCCGCTTGTCGACGACGCGGAGCGCGTTCAGTAGCGCGGCGAGGACGACGATCGCGGTGCCGTGCTGGTCGTCGTGGAAGACGGGAATGTCGAGCGAGTCTCGCAGGCGCGTCTCGATCGAGAAGCACCGCGGCGCCGAGATGTCCTCGAGGTTGATGCCGCCGAAGGCCGGGGCGATCGCCTCGACCGTCCGCACGATCTCGTCCTCGTCGGTTGTGTCGAGGCAGATCGGGAAGGCGTCGACGTCGGCGAACTCCTTGAAGAGAACAGCTTTACCCTCCATGACCGGCAGCGCCGCCTCGGGGCCGATGTCGCCCAAGCCGAGCACGGCGGTGCCGTCAGTCACGACGGCGACCGTGTTGCGCTTGATCGTGAGGTTCCAAACCTTCTCCGGATCGGCCGCGATTGCGCTCGAGATGCGCGCGACGCCCGGTGTGTACACCATCGAGAGGTCCTCGCGCGTCTTCAGCGGCGTGCGCGGCCGGACCTCGAGTTTCCCGCCGAGATGAGCGAGGAAGACGCGGTCGGAGACGTGGACGACCTCGACTCCCTCGACGCTTCGCACCGCCTCGACGATCGCCTCGAGGTGCCGCTCATCGTCGGCCAGGACGTTGACATCGCGGATCTTCGTGGCGGCCTCGACGCGGACGAGGTCGATCGCGCCGAGGAGGCCGCCCGCGTTGCCGATCGTCGCGGCAAGGCGCGCAAAGGCGCCGGGTTCGTTCGCGATCCGGATGCGGATTGACGCACTGAACGACGCTGACGGGTGCACCCCTCGAACCTAAGCGTCGCTCGGGGCGCTCGTATCCGTATCCACTACGCACGCTTGCGTGGGAAATCACGGTATGCGATCAGAGTTACTCGTAGCCGAGGTCGCGGAGCTTCTCGACCATCTTGCGCTCTTCTTCCTCGGTGTAGACGGGCTCGTCGCTCGCCTCGTGAGACGGCGCCGTGGTCGTTACGCCGGCGGCCGGAGCTGTGTCCTCGAGCAGCTCGTCGAGCGGCGCGCCGTCGAGCCCTTCCGCCGAGAGGCCGTGTAACCGGAGGATCGTCGCGGGGAGCTGGACGATCTCGGCCCCGTCGGGCACGTCGGCGAGCTCGAGACCCGGCCCGGCGGCGGCGAGGATTCCCGTCACACCGTGGTGGCCCGAGTAGCCGTAGGACACCTCCGGGTCGAGCTTCTCGTGCCGCTCGAACGCCTCGGTCCAGCGGCGGCGCGACGGGTCGACGTTGATCCGCTCGTCGTAGGGGAGGAGGATCAGCTCGGGGGCCTTGTCGAGGAACGGTCCCGACCAGAGCTCCTCCTTCCGCCGCACCTCGAACGCCGGCTCGCCCGTCTCCGGGTGCGGGATCTCGGCAATCTCCGCCGCGAGCGCGTCGATGTACGCGCGGTCGTGGCGCGCGCCTGTCAGCTCGCCGAGGTAGAGCTGGCCCTGCGAGGCGAAGCCGTAGGCGCGCGTCGTGCCGAAGTCGATGTCCGCGAAGTTGCGGTCGGCCGCCGGGCGCGGCAGGAACGGCACGTAGTCGAGCGCGCGCCCGTACCACGACACCTGCCGCACGAGCTTCTGGTCGACGCGCGCGAACCAGTCGAGCTTTCCGCGCCGCCACGGCTGCAACGACCGCTTGCGGAAGCGGAGATGGCCGCGTTCCTCCAGCCAACGGTCGATGTGAAACATCCAGTGGATCGGCTTCATGCCGTGATCCGAGAACAGGAGGACGGTCGGTTCCTCGCCGTACTGTGCCGCCGCGGCGTCGATCAGCTCCCCACATAGCCGGTCGACCGTCTCGTAGACCTCGAGCAGCTCGTCGCCCGAGCCCGTGACCGCGTGCGCGGGATGATCAGGGTCGAAGCGCGCGAAGCCAAGGTGACCCACGTGGTCGGTGCTCATGAAGTCGACGGCGAGCAGGCCGAGCTCCGGCTCGAGCTCGAAGCAGAGCTTGCACACGCCGGCCATCTGCTCGGCGTGCTCGATGAGGCGCTCGGTGTACGCGGGAAAGTCCTCCCACCAGCGCTCGGCCATCGGGTGATGCGCCGTGACGAGGTCGGGGTACGCGGCGAAGATCTTCTCCGCGGCGCTCGCAGGCGTGACCTGCGGGCGCTCGGGCCCGCCGTAGCCGGTGACGACGATGCCCTCGATCTCCTCCGCCGGGTACGTGAAGGGAATCCCGACGTACGCCGAGCGGACGCCGGCCGAGCCGAGCAGCCGCCAGATCGGCGTTCCGGCGCGACTCGCCGCGCTCTCGAGCTTCTGCGTGCCGCGGTTCGGGTTCGTCGTGAAGTTGAAGATGCCGTGGCCGCCGGGATTGAGCCCCGTGAGGAACGACGACCACGCCGTCGGCGTGAACGCCGGAATCGTCGAGCGGAGCGCCCCAAACGTCCCTTCACGCGCGAGCCGCGAGATCGTCGGCAGCTTGCCCTCGCCCATGAGGCGGCGCACGAGCTCGTAGTCCGCGCCGTCGAAAGCCAGGGCAAGAACGCGTCTCATCGACCCAGCACCTCGCGGTAGACCTGCTCGAGCTGTGCGGTCGGGTCGCCGAAGCGGGCGTGGACCTCCTGCAGGTTCCGCTCGCCGTAGCGCTTGCGTAGTTGCGGGTCGCGGGCGAGCTTGAGCATCGCCTCCGTCACGGCCGGAACGTCGTGGCGCTCGACGAGCTCGCCGCCGTGGCCGCTCTGGATCCACTCGTCCATCGAGGGCGCTCGGCCGGCGATGACCGGAACGCCGCTCGACATCGTCTCGAGCAGCGAGGCGGGGGAGGAGTCGACGTCCGCGAGCGAGACCGCGAAGTCGGCGGACGCGTTCACGGCGGGAAGCTCGGCGGCGGGAACGTCGCGCACTGCCATGTACTGCTCGATCCCGAGCTCCTTCGCCAGCCGGTCGAACTCGTCGCGGGTCCAGCCTCCGCCGGCGGTGGAGAAGAACCGGAGCTCCGGCATCTCCGCGTGAGCTGCAGCGAACGCCTTGAGGGCGATGTCGACGTTCGAGTACGGGCGGAAGTTGCGGAGCGAGAGGCAGACGACCGCATCGTCGGGCCAGCCGAGGTCGCGCCAGCGAGAGCGGTCCGCGAGCTCAGGCGAGTAGTTGTCGATGCGCGCGTGCCAGAAGATTCGGTGGAACTTCGCGCGGTCGGCGCCGAGCCGTACGGAAGCGTCCTCGAGCGCCTGGGAGTTGACGACGTAGGCGAGCGCGCGGTCGGCGGCGATCCCCGTTCGGGCCCGTGCCTCTGCCTCGGGGGAGCTCCACGCATCGACGATCGCGTCCTTCCCCCATGGGCTGACGACGAGCGGCCCCAACGCGGCGCGGGCCGTCCAGTAGCCGTACGGCATGAGGTAGTGCGAGTGGACGACATCCGGCTTCACGTCCTCCGCGACGCGCCGCAGCGCGGGGATCATCCGGTACCGGCGGACGAACGGCACACGCAGAAGCCGGTCGACCTCCTGGAGTTGGTGGACGACGAGGCCGTCGTGCTCGCCCTCCCGCGGGTTGTAGCGGCCCGAGACGATGTGCACTTCGTGGCCCTGCTCGGCGAGCCTTTGCGCCCACCGCACGAAGTGGCGCGACTTCGCGTCGCCGATGCCGAGGATGCGGAGGGACTCAGGCACCGTGAGCTCCTCCCTTCAGGCTCCGCACGCCGTGGAGGGTATAGCGGGCGAAATGGACGAGCGCCGGCTTCGGATCGTCCTTCGCGAAGACCGCGTCGACGTACGGCCGGCTTTGCACGGCGTGCGACGCGCCGGCCATGACGGTAATCGCCCAGCGCTTGCCGCTCGCGTGGCTCAGCACCGGAGGGAGCGGATCGCCGATCAGGTCGCGGTATGCGATCCACGGCAGGTCGACGCCGCAGGCCGCGGCGAGGCCGTGCCACTGCCAGAGGCGCGGGTTCACCTCGATGAGCTTGAAGCGGCCGTCGCGCGGGTCACAGATCATCTCCACCTGCGAGATGCCGTGGAAGGAGAGCGCGCGGAGCAGCGCGAGCCCCTGCTTCACGACTTCGTCCACCCAGACGGCCTCGCCGACGCGTGCAACGCCCGTGAAGCCACGGGTCTGCCGGACCTTGCGGCCCGAGAAGAGCCCGAGTGGCTCGCCGTCGGCGGAGAGGTAGCTGCCGAGCGTGTACATCTCCTCGGCGCCGCCCGGCACGAGCTCCTGCACCATCGGCTCGTACGGCGCGGCGTCCTCGTACGCGCGCGCGAGCTCGGCGGCGTTCTCGCAGCGGAAGAGCTGCACGTTGTGCGTGCGCCGGAAGCCGACGTTCGCGGCCGGCTTGACGACAAGCGGAAAGCCGAGCTCCGCCCCTGCCGCCTGTGCCTCCTCCGCCGTCCGCGGGTGGAATGTGCGCGGGATGGGGAAGCCGATCGACTCGGCCGTGTCGAGCTGGTGCCGCTTGCTCTGGATGCTCTCGAGCACGTCCCAGCTCGGGAACGGGAAGCGGTAACGGTCGCCGAGCTCGCCGGCGTGGCGCGCGAGCGCGTTGAGGTGCTCGTCGTGCGTGGGAAAGACCGGAAGGGCGTCCCCCGTCTCCGCGGCGATTGCCTTGAACGCCGCGATGTAGCCGTCCTCGTCGTCGATCGGGTCGGGGGCGAGCCGCGGCTCGGCATAGCGCGAGCGGAAGCCGAGCGCGTAGCTTCGGTTGTCGACCGCGATGACGCGGAGCCCGTGCCGTCCGAGTGAGCGGATTGCCGCGAGCCCGTTCGCCCAGCCGACTTCCGCGACGACCGCGGTGCCCTTCCCGCCCACGCGGCGAGTCTAGTGAGCGGGGAGAAGCCGCTTGAGCCGCCGCCGCTCGGCCGGGAGGTAGAAGCCGCACGCCGCGAGGACGAGCGGATAGGCGAGCGTGAGCACGAACGCGATGGGCAGCGAATGCGGGAACGCTTCGCCGACTGCCGTGAGTGCGCCAGACGCGAGGAGGATCGTTGCGACGCGTCGCCACTGGTATCTCACCGGATAGAGCCGCTGCGCGTTCCACGTCCGGACCACCATGAGGAGGGCGTAGGCGACGAGCGTTGCGTACGCGGCGCCGAGCATCCCGTAGGCGGGGATGAGCCAGAAGTTCAGGCCGAAGTTGAGCGCCGCGGCCGACACGGTCGCGTACCAGTTGAACTGCGTTTGGCGGGTGCGGCCGATTGCGATCGTCACGACGATGAAGCCGGCGTAGAACACGCTCGAGTAGACGAGCGCGGGAACGGCGACAGCCCCCGGCCAGTAGCCGGGCCTGCGGCCGACGAAGTGGACGATCCACGGCGCGAACAGGCTCAGGCCGACAGCGGCCCAGGCGGCGATGAACATCAGATACGTGAGGACGTATGAGTACGCGCGCTTCGCCTCCTTCTCGTCCTCGATCGAGTAGGCGAACGCAGGCCAGGCGATCTGGAACGCGGTGAAGAGAAGGACCATTGCCGACGCGACCTTGTAGGCGATCGAGTACTGGCCGAGCTGAGTGATCGCGTCCGCGCCGTGTAGGAGCTTCCGGATCATGAGACGGTCGCCGAAGTTCGTGACCCACATCGCGAGAGCTGCTCCCATGAGCGGGAACCCGAATTTGTTGAGCGAGCGCAGAAGGCGCCGGTCGAACTGGAGCCCCAGCTGCTCGCGCCGGTAGCCGAGCAGCACGAAATAGATCACGAGCGTGCCGCTGAGGTTGCCGACGATGATCCCGAGCGGACCCTTGTGGAACACGGCGACGAGGATCACGGTGATCCCGACGGTGACGGCGACGTTCGCAACCGTTGCGAGCGAAAACGCCCGCGGCCGCTGCTCGACGCGGAAGAGGTTCGTCATCTGGAGGTAGTTGACATTCGCCCAGAGAAGGACGGCCGTCGCGATGACCAGGCTCATTCCGCTGCCTTGCAGACGTGCCCCCGGGACGTAGGAGACGCCGAGCAGGCGGGAAATCTCCGACGAGAAGATGATGCAGAGGGCGAGCGCGCACGACGAATACGTCATCTGCGCCCAGAAGACGGTGCGGATCAGTCTCCGCCGGTACTCCGGATCCTTCTCGAGGAAGTAGAAGCGGACAAACCCGAAGTTCGCGCCGCCGCGCAGCAGCACGACAACGACCGCCATCACCGTCATCAGGAGCTCGATCCGGCCGTAGTCGCCCGCCGAGACGTAGCTCGTGTAGAGCGGCAGCATCAGCACGGAGAGGAAACGCGAGATGAGGCCGCCGATGCCGTAGACCGCCGAATGGCGGGTCAGCTCGAGCAACTGGGAGGCGAGGGACCGCGGCTGGGCGCTCACTGCGTTCGATGGTACGTAGAGTCCCGGCGATGACTGTTCCCGAGCGGGTCGAGCGGCGGGCGCGCTGGGTGCTGGACACGCTTGGGGCGGGCGGGCTCGTGTTCGGAAGCGATCTGCCGTACCGCGCGGATGCCTGGGAGAGCGTCGAGCGCGGGGAACGGCCCGAGGGCGACACGATCGCCGAGGCGTTTTTCCACCTCGCGCGCGTCGAGGAGATCGGTGGCGTGCGGGACGAGAGGAATCGCTTCCCGGCGGCAGCGTCGTGCCTCGACCCGCTCGATCCGCCGCTCGAGCGGCTGCGCCGCGAGCTCGGTTGCGAACCGCCCCGCTACGACGGCGCCCGGTTCGCGGTCGCGCTTACGCATGACGTCGACACGCCATGGCGCTGGACGCCGATCGGCATCCGCGGCGCCGCGGCGCGGCTGCGGCACGGCGCGCGCGAGGAAGCTGCCGCACTTGCGCGGGTGCCGCTCCACAAGGTGCGCCGCACGGATCCCAACTGGCGGTTCGCGGAGATCGCGACCGAGGAACGTGCTCACGGCGCGCACGGCTCGACCTTCTATGTCATGGCGGGCCATGGGCACCGGGCGGACGGCGCCGCGCCCGAGGTGTACGACCGGCGGCGTCCGAAGCTCGTCGAGGAGCTGCTCGAATCGGGGTCCGAGGTCGGCTTGCACGGCAGCTATCTAGCGGCTGACGAGCTCGACCGGCTCGCCACGGAGGCCGAGGCGCTCCGCGCGCTCGCCGGCTCGGTCGAAGGCCATCGCTACCACTACCTCCGCGTCGACCCGCACCGGAACCTCGTCCCGCTCGGCTCGCTCGGCTTCCGCTACGACACAACCCTCGGCTTCTCCGACGCGCTCGGCTTCCGCGCCGGAATCGCGCACCCGTTCCATCCATGGGACTTCGAGAAGGAGCAGCCGGCCGCGATCGTCGAGGTGCCGCTCGCGGCGATGGACGCGACGCTGGCCGAGGAGCGCTACCAGAGCCTGAGCGCGGCCGCCGCGAAGCCGCAGCTCATCGCGCTACTCGACTGGGCGGCCGAGCATGGCGGCGGCTTCTCGATCCTCTGGCATCCGGACCGTTTCGACCCGCCGAGCGCCCGCGGCTGGGACCGTCTGTACTTCGAACTGCTCGACGCGGTACGCGAGCGCGGCGGTGTCTGCCTATCCGCCGGTGAACTGGCTAGCTCGCTCTACGATCAATAGATGCCGAGCAAGGTCATGGTGATCGGCCTCGACTGCGCCGCGCCGCAGTACGTTTTCGACCGCTGGCTGGACGAGCTGCCGACCATCCGGTCTCTCACGGAGCGCGGACAGTTCGGCGTTCTCCGCTCGTGCGACCCGCCGATCACCGTGCCCGCGTGGTCGGTGATGACGTCGTCGCACAGCCCCGGGGCGCTCGGCTTCTACGGCTTCCGCAACCGCAAGGACCACTCCTACGACCAGCTCGCCTTCGCCGACTCGCGCTCGGTGCGCGTGCCCCGGGTCTGGGATCTGCTGTCGATGCGCAACCGCGACGTTATCGTGCTCGGCGTCCCGCAGACGTACCCGCCGAGCCGCGTCAACGGGACGATGGTCTCGTGTTTTCTCACGCCCGACACGAGGACGAGCACGTACACGTACCCGCCCGCGCTCAAGGACGAGATCGAGCAACTCGTCGGCCACTACATGGTCGATGTCGAGAATTTCCGCACCGACGACAAGGACCGCCTCCTCGCCGAGATCGAGGAGATGACGGAGAAGCGCTTCCGCCTCGCCGAGCACCTGCTCGAGACACGGCCCTGGGATCTCTTCTTCATGGTCGAGATGGGGACAGACCGCATCCACCACGGCTTTTGGCGCTTCACCGACTCCGAGCATCGACTGTTCGAGCCGGGAAACCCGTACGAGCACGCGATGCTCGACTACTACAGGCGCCTCGACTCGAAGATCGCCTCGCTGCTGCGGTTCGCCGACGACGACACGGCGATCCTCGTTGTCTCGGACCACGGCGCGAAGAAGATGGACGGCGGCGTCTGCGTCAACGAGTGGCTGCGTCGCGAGGGCTACCTCGTGCTCAAGGAGGAACCGGCCGAGCCAACGCGGCTGACGCCCGACATGATCGACTGGCCGAAGACGACGGCGTGGGGAGAGGGCGGCTACTACTGCCGGCTCTTCCTCAACGTCGAGGGACGCGAGCCGGAGGGAATCGTCCCCGCCGGCGACTACGAGCGCGTACGGAACGAGATCAAGGCGAAGCTCGAGGCGCTCGGCGACGACGAGGGCCGGCCGATCGGCACGATCGCGCACCGGCCGGAGGAGCTGTACGCCGATCCGCAGGGCATCACGCCGGACTTGCTCGTCTACTTTGGCGGCTTGTACTGGCGCAGCATCGGGACGGTCGGTGGGGACGCGATCCACGTCTTCGAGAACGACACCGGGCCTGACGACGCGAACCACGCGCACGAGGGGCTGTACATACTCGTGGCCGACGGCGTCGCGTCCGGGCCAGGCTCGGAGCGCGAGATCCGCGACATCGCCCCAACGATCCTCGAGCTCCTCGACGAGCCGGTGCTGCCGGAGATGGAAGGAGTGAGCCTGGTGTGAACAAGCTGTTCAGCCACCGCCAGATCCTCGTCATCTACTCCGCCCTTGCGCTGGGAATGCTGCTCGCGGCGCTCGACCAGACGATCGTGTCCACGGCGCTGCCGACGATCGTCAGCGACCTCGGCGGCCTCAGCCACTACTCGTGGGTCGTCACCGCATACCTGCTCGCCTCGACGATCTCGCAGCCGATCTACGGGAAGCTCGGCGACCTCTACGGACGCAAGCGGATCTTCCAGACCGCTATTGCGATCTTCCTCGTCGGCTCGGCGCTCTGCGGCCTCTCGCAGAACATGCTCGAGCTCACGGCTTTCCGCGGGCTTCAGGGACTCGGCGCCGGCGGGCTGATGGTGACGGCGCTCGCGATCATCGGCGACGTCGTCCCGCCGCGCGAGCGCGGCCGGTATCAGGGCTACATGGGAGGCGTCTTCGCCATCGCCTCGGTGATCGGGCCGCTCATCGGCGGCTTCCTCACCCAGCACGCGTCGTGGCGTTGGGTCTTCTACGTCAACATCCCCGTCGGCGCGGTAGCGCTCACGGTGATAGCGATCGTGCTGCACGACGACCCGTCCGAGCGCAGAGCGCATCGGATCGACTACGAAGGCGGGATTGCGCTCGCGATCGGCGCCGGGATGCTGACGCTCGGGCTCACGTGGGGCGGCTCGCAGTACCCGTGGGGCTCGTGGCACGTTCTCACGGCGTTCCTCATCGGCATCGCCGGTGTTCTCGCCTTCATCGCGATCGAGCGCCGGGCGGCCGAGCCGCTCATTCCGCTTCGGCTCTTCCGCAACGGGATCTTCAGGACGTCGACGGCGATGTCGTTCCTCGTGGGCATCGCGCTGTTCGGGACGATCATCTACGTCTCTCTCTTCCTTCAGGTCGTGCATGGGACGACGCCGACCGAGGCCGGCCTGAAGCTGCTGCCGCTGATGGGCGGGGTGCTTATCACCTCCATCGGCGGCGGTCGAACCATCTCGCGGGTCGGCCGCTACCGGGCGTTCCCGATCGCCGGCACCGCGCTCATCACCGTCGGGATGTTCCTCCTCTCGCGCATGGGGGTCTCGACCGGGTATCCGGTGATCGCCCTCGCGATGCTCGTGCTCGGCCTTGGCCTCGGACTCGTGATGCCGGTGCTCGTGCTCGCGGTGCAGAACGCCGTGCCGCGGCCGGACATGGGTGTGGCGACCGCCGGCTCGATCTTCTTCCGGTCGATCGGCGGATCGTTCGGTGTCGCAATCTTCGGGACGATCTTCGCGAACCGTCTCGGCTTCTGGCTCCTTCGTGACCTCCCGGCGAGCGCGCACATGACTGCACGGCAAGCGGACGGCTTGCTTCAGGGTGGGCTGACGACGATGGCAAAGCTGCCGCCTGCGGTCCACGCGGGGCTGATCGATGCGTTCGCGCGGTCATTGCACACCGTTTTCCTCTGGGCTGTGCCGCTCGGAGTCATCGCGTTCATCGTCTCGCTGTGCCTGCGCGAGGTGCCTCTCCGGGACTCGGGCGGCGAGTCGCTGGCAGCGGCCATGGCCGACGCCGCCCCCGAAGGTCCGTAGACTCCGCCGCGTGACCGAGGTGGACGCGTCGCACGTTGAGCCCACGCTCGAGTGGGACACGCCGCTCTTCCGGATGGCGCAGGCCCAGTTCCAGCAGGCGCTGCCGCATGCCGGCGTCTCCGACATGGTCGCCGAGCGGCTGAGCTACCCGGAACGCGCGGTGATCGTCAGCGTCCCGCTCCGCCGCGACGACGGCTCGATTCAGATCTTCCCCGGCTACCGCGTCCAGCACTCGACGGTGCTCGGGCCGACGAAGGGTGGCCTCCGCTACGACCCCGAGGTCTCGCTCGGCGAATGCGCGGCGCTTGCGACGTGGATGACGTGGAAATGCGCCCTCCTGCAACTGCCGTACGGCGGCGCGAAGGGCGGGATCCGCGTCGACCCGCACGCGCTCTCGTTACGCGAGCTCGAGAAGCTCACGCGCCGCTTCACGCAGGAGCTCGTCCGCGAGATCGGCCCGCAGAGCGACATCCCAGCGCCCGACATGGCGACAAACGAGCAGACGATGGCGTGGATCATGGACACGTATTCGATGCTCAAGGGCTACGCCGTGCCCGAGATCGTGACGGGCAAGCCGATCTCGCTCGGCGGCTCGCTCTTCCGGCGCGAGGCGACCGGTGCCGGTGTCGTGATGGTGACCGAGCAGGCCGGGCGGCGCCAGGGCTGGGAGCTCGCCGGCAAGACGTGCGTCGTGCAGGGCTTCGGCAACGTCGGCGGCGTCGCGGCGAGCGAGCTCCACGACCGAGGCGCGCGCGTCGTCGCGCTGTCGGACATCTCCGGCGGCCTTCACTCCGAGGCGGGTCTCGACATCCCCGCGCTCCACGCGTACGCCGCCGAGCACGGCTCGCTCGCGGGTTACGACCTCTGCGAGCGGATCACGAACGAGCAGCTCCTCGAGCTGCCGTGTGACGTGCTCGTGCTCGCGGCGCGCGAGGATCAGCTCCACGCCGACAACGCGCCCCGCGTGCAGGCGGCGATGATCGTCGAGGGCGCGAACGGCCCGACGACGATCGAAGCGGACGAGATCCTTCGCGGGCGCGGCATCCCCGTCGTCCCCGACATCCTCGCGAACGCCGGCGGCGTCACGGTCTCGTACTTCGAGTGGGTGCAGGATCTCGGGCGGCTCTTCTGGGATCGCGACGAGATCCGGCGCAAGCTCGCCGACAAGATGGGCAGCGCATTCGACCGTGTCTACTCGGTTGCAGCCGAGAAAGAGATCACGCTCCGCCAGGCCGCGATGGTCGCGGCGATCCGCGAGGTCGCCGGGGCGCTCGAGGCTCGCGGCATCTATCCGTGATGGAGACCGTCCGCGACGCGATGGTTCCAGAGCCGACGACGCTCGCCGCCGGCGCGACTGCGCAGGACGCGGGAAAGTGTCTCGGCAGCGCTGACGTGCGCGCGATCTTCGTCACAGAGGAAGACGGCCGGCTCGTCGGTGTCGTGACGCGCAAGACGCTCGTCCGCGAGGTCGTTGCGGCGGGACTCGACCCGCGCGCGGTCGTGCTGCGCGATGTCGCCGAGCCGCCGCACTTCACGCTCGACGCCGGCGGCGGGCTCGAGGACGGGTTCCGCTTCCTCGAGGAGCGGGATCTCGAGCGTGTGCCGGTCGTCGAGGACGGCCGCCTCGTCGGCGTTCTGTCCCGCGCGGTCGTGCAGCGGCGACTCGCCGAAGACGAAACGCTCGAGAACTAACTCGGCTCCGATTCCCCAGGGCGCAATCGCGGGGGCGGGTCACCGCCTACTCCCGTCCCAAACCCCCACCCACCCACGGGGAACGAAAGGATGCGTGGGCAATCGTGCCGTCAAGCGCGCAACTGTGTGCCAATACCGCTAGCAGCAGGTGTATGCGCCGGGCGGGGCGGCGCCCTCTTCCGGCTCGGGCAGCTCGGCCGCGGCGAGGGCGGCTCCGTCGAGGATGTCCCGCTCGCTCGCGCGGATGCCGTCGAGCCCGTACGCGTCGAGGATCGCGACGAGGATAGCGGCACCCGCGACGATGACCGGAGCGCGGTCGGGGTCGAGAGCGGGGACGAGGCGCCGTTCCTCGAGCGGCAGCGCGGCGAGCCGCTCCAGCTGCGTCCGCGCGCCGTCGCGCGTGAGGACGTGGCCGTCGACGCGGTCGCGGTCGTAGCGCTCGAGCCCGAGATCGAGCGCGGTGAGCGTCGTGATTGTCCCGGCCACGCCGACCGCTTCGGCCGGCGCGAGCGGTGGGAGTAGCGCGTGGGTCGCGGCCTCGAGTGCGGAGATCTTCTCGCCGTAGCGCTCGGTGAAGCGGACGGAGCCGAGGGGCAGGCTCGTCCGGAAGTCGTCGAGCACGAGCTCCGTCGAGCCGCCGCCGATGTCGACGAGGAGCGTCCCGGCCGCGAGCCCGCCGATCCCGCGGCTTGTGAGATCCGCCTCGTCCTCGCCCGAGAGCAGTTGCGTCGCAAAGCCGTAACTCCACTCGATCTCGCCGAGGAACGCCTCCCCGTTCTCGGCATCGCGCACGGCGCTCGTCGCTATGAGCAGCGTGCGCTCGGCGCCGAGTGACTCGGCAGTGCGGCGGTAGTCGGAGAGCGTGTTGCGGACGCGCGCGATCGGGACGGGGAGGAGGCGGCCGCGGGTGTCGACGCCCTCGCCGAGGCGTGTGATGCGCGTCTCGCGGTGGAGCTCGTGCGCCTCGCCGTCCTCGATGTCGGCGACCAGCAGGCGCGTCGTGTTCGTCCCCTGATCGATCGCCGCGACTCTCACAGGAACACCCGCACCCAGGCGAACTGAGCGTTCACCTCGGCGAGCGCAGCACGGAGGACGGCAAGCTGCGCGATTGAACGACGGAGCCTCGCGACGCTCTCCTCCAGTTCGCGGGTGTCGCCTGCGCGCTCGGCTTTCGCGGCAGCGAGCTCGGCCTTCGCTTGGAGAGCGGCGAGGCCGTCGGCGACGCGAGAGCTGACGCGCCTTGCGTTCCGCAGAGCATCGCGGGTGCGCCTGAGGACGATGACCATCGCAGCAATCCCGCTGCAAATCGCCACCACAAGCGCGCCCCAGACGGCCCAATCCCACACGGGAAGAGCGTAACGACGGTGCTAGACTGCAAGGGCGACGCGGGGTGGAGCAGTCAGGTAGCTCGCCGGGCTCATAACCCGGAGGTCGCAGGTTCAAATCCTGCCCCCGCTATCGAGAAAGCCCTGGAAACAGGGCTTTTCTGTTCTCACCCTGGGATCGCGCCAGCGAACTTTTGCCCAACTTTTGCCTTCCGCGGGGCTCAGGTGAGAGGGTGGGCTCGCGCAGCCGACCTACGGGCGCGCGCGGCGAGGGAGCGTCCACGACTCGACCTGCCTGCCGCTGTCCGCGTTGATCACGACCGCCGCCGTCCCGTACACAGGCTTCCACCGCGGCATTTTCGCACCAGGCATCGCCGGAGGAGAAGTGACACCGGCGATGTTCACTCCGTGTACGAGGACGATCCAGTCGACGTGGTTGTTCACGAGAAGGCGGTGGATTCCGCGTTCGGGGATGTACAGGTGGGGATCCGTGACCCGCCAGAGCGCGGCGCTTAGCCGCGGCCTCTTGCCAGGCGGGGTCGTCCACATCGTGTTGGAGGAGGCGATCTCCTCGGCCTCGTGCTCGCTGATGGTTGTCGCGTGCGGCCGAAGCGGGCTCAGCTGTATCTGATCGTGCATCTCGAGGGATGCCTGCAGCGCGCTCGGCTTGGTGCTCGAACCGCAGGCCGCGAGCACGACTCCAAGACCGACGATCACCACAGCGCGCTTCATCACGGCACGTATACGGTGCCGCGCACCGACGTGTCACGCGGATCGCTGACCGATCTCATCCGGGGACATTCGCGCGCACTGCCCCCGCCCAACCGACCTTTCATCGAGTGCGAGAATGTCGGCGTGACCCTAAGCGCATGGCTCCGCGTCGGTTGGCTCGTCCTGGCAGCCGATGTCGTCTACTGGCTGTGGATGATGGGTCATACCGACGAGCCGGGACCACACGGCTGGTGGGGCACGCTCAACATCTTCCTCTACTTCGGCGGCGCGCTCCTGTTCGTTGTGCTTGTCGTCGTCAGCCTGCTCGTCTGGCACGCGAACGAGCGTGCGGGGCGACTGAGCTAACACGCTCAGTCAGGCGCTGTCACCGGCGCTGTGGACGGCTTCGCCGTACCGATGGCGCCGCGGTGATGTAATACGGGGGTGATGACGAGAGCAGCGGGCCTGCTATCCGCGGGGCAGCGATGAGAGCGGGTCGCCGGTTGCTTCCGTTGGTCGTTCTGCTTGGAGTCCTCGCTGTGATGGCCGCCGCTGCTTTCGCCGGTGCGGTGAGTTGGGGGAGCGCGATCGAGGTACCGGGTGTAGCGGCCCTTAGCCCCGGCCAGGGCGACAACTTCGGCGGCGTGTTCTCTGTCTCGTGCCCGAGCGCGGGCAACTGCGCGGCCGACGGTCTGGCGAGTTACGGGCACCCGTTCGTGGCGTCTGAGCAGGGAGGAGCCTGGGGAGCCGCGATCGCGGTGCCAGGCACGGCGGGCGACATCGTCCCCTGGATGGGCTCTGTGTCGTGCGCCAGCGCGGGCAATTGCGCGACCGGCGGGACGACGGGTCAGGGGGGACAGGCGTTCGTGGTTTCCGAGCAGCGGGGAGTGTGGGGCACCGCGATCGACGTGCCGGGCTTGCCGGTTTTCGACGGCAGCGATTCGGGCGTGGCCTCGGTGTCATGCGGGGGCGCGCGCGACTGCGCGGCCGCCGGCTACTACGCGGCTTCCACCGACAAGTACGGCGACCCCACCGAATATCGCGCGTTCGTGGTGTCCGAACACGGCGGAGTCTGGGGGCGGGCGCACCCGGTGCCGACCGCACCGGCTCTCGGCGGCCGCTACGTCAGCGTCGTGAACTCTGTCTCGTGCGCGGGAGTGGGCAACTGCGTGGTCGGCGGCTGGTACGAGCCAGGCCGGCGCCCCGTTTCAGTCCAGCCGTTCCTCGTAGTCGAGAGGAACGGCAAGTGGGGCAATGGAATCAAGGTGCCGGGCGTGGGGATTCTCAGCGGCGGTACGGGAGCAGTTGATGCGGTTTCGTGCGCGACCCCGGGCAACTGCGCGGCAGGCGGGGACCTCTACCCCTCCCCCGGCTACGTCTACGCCTCCCACGCTCAGGTGTTCGTGGCGGACGAGAAGCAGGGCAGGTGGGGCCAGGCGATCTTCGTGCCGGGAATAGCGGCTCTGAACGTCGGCGAGCGCGCCTCGTTGAACTCCATCTCGTGCGCGAGCAGAGGCAACTGCGCGGCCGGCGGCTACTACACCGACCACGCCCACAAACAACACGCGTTCGTAGTGGCCGAGAACAACGGCACGTGGGACAAGGCGATCGAGGTGCCGGGCACGGCGGCGCTCAACGTCGGAGGGAATGCGTCGGCGACCTCCGTTTCATGCGCGAGCGCAGGCAACTGCGCGGCCACCGGCTACTACACGGATGGCTCCAACAAACGACACGCGTTCGTAGTGGCCGAACGGCATGGAGTTTGGGCCACCGCGGTCGAAGTGCCAGGCACGGCAACTCTCGGAGTCGCTGCCGGGCTCGCCGCCTTCTCGTCCCTCTCGATCTCATGCGCCCGCACGGGCAACTGCACGGTCGCCGGCTCCTACAGCGACGGCTCCGGCTACACCCACCCGTTCGTGACCTCCCCCTAGCTGCCCAGGGGACATCCCCGACGCCGTGACTCCGGCTCGGGTCAGCTGAGCAGCTTGAGGTATCTCACGCCCGGCAACGCGGTATAGCCCGATGCTTCATACATTGCGCGAGCAGGCTCATGGCCGGGATCCCCGCCGGTCCCGACCGCTGCGATGTCCATGCCCTGCTCGCGCATGTGGTCGGCTGAGCGATTCATCAGCTGAGTGGCGATCCCTCGGCGTTGATAGGCCGGATCTACGGCGATCATGTCCACTACGCCCATGCCCTCGTGGAACGCGTTGAGAGCGACAGCCGCGAATCCCACCGGATGGCCGTCCACGAGGGCGACGAAGACATCCCGGTCTTGGCTCGTGCAGCTCGAGCGAACGGCCTCTGCTTGAACTGCCCGCCAGTCCGGCTGGTGGAGACGGGAGAAGATTGGGTCGCCAAGCACTTCACGCAACGATTCGTGGACGCCCGCCCACGCGCGCAGGGAGAACTCGACGATCGCTTCGAGGTCCGCGTCCTCGTACCGACGAATGTCAGCCCCGGAAGTCACGACGAACGTGACCGTAGCCGGATCCGAGCCTTACGTCCGCTTTACGTCGCCTAGACGAGAACCTTGCGTGGCGGTCGCAGACTCCCTCTGTAGCCACGTTTCCGGCATCAGACTCTGGAGGTGTCACCAATGAAAGGGACGTTGTTCGCTCTCATTGTCGCTGCGGCGCTCGCGCCGGTTGCGGCATTCGCAGGAACATCGCCGAGCGCGACCCGCGCTCAGCAGGACTGTACGAAGCTCCGCGCGGCGATGGGCCAGTCCGCGTTCAACCAGGCTTACCCAAACTTCGGGGCCTGCGTGTCCGCCTACGCACCGGTTGAAAATCAGGTGCAGACGAGCGCGCAGAGCACCTGCACGGCGCAGCAGAACGATCCAACGTTTGCGGCGAGCCACAACGGCAAGACGTTCGCGCAGTACTACGGTACGAACCCGGGCGGCCAGAACGCATACGGCAAGTGCGTCTCGACCATCGCGAGCTCGAACGCGAATGTGGAGCAAAGCGGCCGCATCAACCCGGCTCAAACGTGCGCCTCGATCCGCTCGCAGCTCGGTGCGTCCCTCTTCAACAAGACGTATGGCACGAGCACCGGCGATCAGAACGCGTTCGGCAAGTGCGTCTCGGCAACCGCGAAGTCACAGGTGCAGAACGAGGTGTCGGCGTCGAGCTCGTGCAAGTCGCAGCAGTCGGACGCGACCTTCGCCGTCAATCACGGCGGCAAGACGTTCGCGCAGTACTACGGCACGAACGCCGACGGATCGAATGCGTTCGGCAAGTGCGTGTCGACCACCGCGAATGCGGCGTCGCACGCGCAGGGCAAGGCAGTCGTCAACGCGGCCCGCTCCTGCCAGGCTGAGCAGAAGTCCAATCCTGCCGCCTTCAAGACGAAGTACGGGACGTTCGGAAAGTGCGTCTCCACCAAGGCGAAGGGGTAGTACGAGCCACTAGACACGCAGCGTTCCGAGGAGAGCAGGCCCTCACCTGGCTCTCCTCGGAACCTCAGCTCGAACAGGCTGCGATGAACTCGATTTCAGGCCCGGTGCCGCCGCCGGCGAACGATTCCCCGCCGCAGGTGCTTGTTCCGTCTTGCTGCCAGCCCTTGCCGTTCCAGTCGAAGAACGGCACCGTCTTCCCGGAGGAGCTGGTGGCTGAGATCGTTGACGCCGCGACCGGGATGGCGCCGTCTCGGGTCACCACGAACTCCCAGGCGATCGCTTCGTACGGCGGGGTGCTCGCTAAAGGCGCGGGGACGGGCTTGTCGATCGGCCAGAGGGTCTCGTAGGGTTGGTAGATCTGCACGCCTGATAGGTCTGGCGGGATGAGGACGAGGACCTGTGCCACCAGGAACGTCCCCTCCGAGCTGATGGAGATCGAGCACTGCGCGTCCATGGGCTGAGCGTTGCCGCTCGGCGGGTCGATCTGCCCATCCACCGGAACTCCCGGCGCCTGCGGGAGGCAGTTGTCGAGCAGATGTCCGGCAGCGGCCACGACCTCGCCGACGGCGGCACTGGGGTGAGGGCTGGGCCACGGCCCGGCCACCTGCACCCGCAGAGTGTGCAGCTTCGTCCCCAGGCATCCCGGGGTGATGAGAAGCGGTCCGTTCCAGCGCACGGGTACCGCGACCGGCCCGAGGTGGACGGTCGCGCCCGAACGGATCCTCCTGGCGATCGGCGGCGGAATCCCCGGGAGAGCCTCGAGCGGCGCTCGGGTGTCGTACCTCGTGCCGTCGGCAGCGTCCAGGAGGAGCCATGTGCTGAACACGCCTAGGTAGACCTTGACCGGTCGCCTCGACCGGTTGTGCAGCGTGAACCGGACGGTCACCGCGTGGCCCACTTGCACTCTCGCCGTGACGGCTGCAGTGCAGAGGAGACGGCGGTGAGCGATGAGCCGGCTCGACGCCCTCGTCGGTGGCCACGTCACGGCTCGCGAGGGGCGCGCGGCACTCGCTTGCAGGCCGCCCACCGAGGCAGACAACCCGATCGCGATCGCAATGAGGGCGCTGACGCCTGCCAACCGCTTCATGTCACCACACCCATACGCCGTCCACGGGCTCAATCATCCCCGTCCCGCCCTCACCTGACGCGAGGTGCGGAGTTTGCCGCAACGAGTTCAGCGTTTGCCCCGAGGTGGCCGGGACCGCCTCCCGCGACCATCCACGCCTAGAGAAGAAAACACGGTGGCCCGGCTCGAACCGGGGAGCCGGGAAAGCGAGAGGAGTCGCGCATGAAGCGGTTTCTTGGACCTGTAAGCCTGACGTCCGCACTCGCTGTCGCAGCTGTCTGCGTCGGCTCGGCGGTCGGAAGTAGCGTCAATTTCACAGCCAGCTACAGCGGCAAGGTGACCGAGGTCGTCAACGGGACTGCAGTTACCGCAACCCCGAACGGGACCGGCAAGGCGACCTTGATCGGCAAGGGCACTCTGACCGGCACCGTGGCCGCGACGACGGCGAACCCGCCGTGCTCGCCACTCAGCGGTCCAGGAGCCCTCAAAGGTCAGCACGGCACCTGAAGCTCAAGTTGCTGACGGGCTCACGCGGCTGCGCCGCGGGCCAGGACGACCAGAACAACATCTCGTTCTCCGGCGACGCCAGGGTCATCGGCGGTACCGGAGCGCTCAAGGGGGCGACCGGCAAGTTGCACTACGGCGGCCATTACGGCCGTGTTCCCGGTGGGACCGGCGCCTTCACCGTGAAGCTCACCGGAACCCTGAAGCACTAGCGAAGGAGCATCGAGACCAATGAAGCGGATCACTTTCGCGCTGGCAATCCTCGTGCCGCTCGCCTTTGTCGCGGTCGCGCGCGCGGACACAACCCCCCCGCCATTCCCGTCGAATCAGGTAAACGGCGTCTTCGTCGGCGCGCAGACGGTTACGGCGACCGGGGCTATCAGCGACCAGTTCGCGCCCGGCGACACCGTCGTCTTCCGGGCTTTCGCCGTCGATACGAAGGCGCACAAGCTCTTGACAAGGAAGGTCGCGAGGCTCACGAAGCGCAACGCGAAGTCGGCAAAGACCAGCCTCCGGTCGTTCTTCGTGCGGATCCCACTCGTCGACGATCAGCAACTCGTCTACAAGGCCGTTCCCAAGGGGTTGGATCCCCGCTATCGCTGGACCGTCAGCTGGAAGGTGCCGACGCTGTACCCGCTCGGAGTCGTCCAGTTCGAGGTGTTCGCGAAGATGTGGAACAAGCAGAGCGGGACGTTCACGCAGCTTCCGATCGCGGCCTCGCAGCTGACGATCACGGGCACTCCGCAGGAGCCGTTCGGGCCAGGCCCGATGACGACGGGGGCGGTCACATCCTCGAACTCCGATGTCGTGCTCTTCGGCGACGCGGTGGCCGGACATACGCGGCCGGTCGCGTGCACGCAGACGAACGTCTTCAAGCAGGGCGAGCAGGTCATCGCCCGTGCCTACGGATACGAGCTCAGTGACGGGGCCGTCCTCTCGATGGACAACACCAGCAGCACCGACCTGCCGCACTTCACGGTTCCAGGACCGACCCCGAGCACCCCGATCGTCACGCTGTTCAACTGGGGCTCGCACGGCTCGTCCGGGCCGCCGGCGCAGAAGGTCTATTACTGGACGGGCGCCTGGACCATCCCGCTCGATTACCCGCTGGGCGACATCAACGTCCACATGAGCTTCACGACGGCGACCGGGAAGACGGGAACCCTCGACTACCCGATCACGATCATCCCCCACGACTAGGTGAAGGAAAAGGAGTCGCAGTCATGTCCACCACGAAGAAGCTCCTCGCCCTCGCCGCGCTGGCAGCAGGTCTCCTGCTGCCAGCGCGGGCGTCGGCCACGCCGACGGTGCTCCCGCCGCCGGCGATCCCCGGAGTCGCCCAGCTCCCGGGCCCCATCGCTCCCGCGGCCACGCCGGCGCAGAGCATGGGCACCCTCCAGACGAGCCCTGATGTCGGCCTCCCGGGCACGCCGTACACCATTTCGGGAGCGGGTCTCGCCCCGAATGCGAGCGTCTCGATCGTCTGGATGACGGCAAACGTGACGTGGGTCGTCGACGCGCGCCCCGACAGCGTGGACTACCTCGGGCGGAACACGTCGAAGTTCGGCGTCGTGATCAACACGACGACGACCGACGCGAACGGCGCGTTCTCGGTCAACCTCATCGCCCCGCACGATTTTGGCGGCATCCACGACATCTATGCAGTCGTCGACGGCGTCGAGGTCTCCCACGGCGGTTTCCTCATCGCCCGCTCGGCGACGATGTCGCCGACGCATGGGCCGGTGGGGACGATGGTGACTCTCACGTATTCGGGGCTCGGCTCGTCGCTGTATGAGGGTGGCGCGTCGCTCCAGTACGACAACCACTACGTCGGTGCGATCACGGCCAACTGGACGCGCGGCGTCGCGAAGGTGAAATTTCGCGCCTCCGGCGGTGTCGGGAAGCACATCATCACGGTCACCGACGCGATCAGCTTCGACTACCTCAACATCCCGCAGTCCCCGATCCCGTGGGCAACGGGCCACAAGTTCGCGTTCTATGTCACGAAGGACAGTCACGTCCCGCCGGCGCCGCAGATCGACTGGCCGGCCAACGTCACGCCGACGCTTCAGGCGCCGACGACGATGATCCCGGACGTGACCGATCTCGGCAGTAACGCAACGGCCCACCTGAGCTCGACGACAGGGCCGGTTCTCTCGAGCGTCAACGTCACGGCGTCCGGTCTCGATCCGAGCACTCCCGTCGACCTCGTCTGGTCGACGGTTGTCGGGAACCGGGTCAACTGCACCGGGACGTGCTGGACGTTCGTCTCCGTCCCGCTGGGGACGGTGTCGTCGGGTGCGGATGGATCGCTCACCACGCCCGTCACCGTTCCCGACGGGCTCGGCGGCTGGCACGTGATCCAGCTCATGCAGGGCGGCAACGTGATGGCGCAGGTGTCGTACTTCGTCAAGCGGAGCGTTGTCGGCAACGGCGTCTCGGCGCTGAAGCTCAAGGAGGGCCAGAGCTTCACGGTCCATCTCAATGTCCTTCGGCTGGACGCAGCTCGACAACACGATCGCCGTCGACTACGACAACAGCTACATCGGCTACGGCTGTGGCTTCAACTCGAACGGCGACGTCGTGATGAACCTCGTCGCGACGGGCCGCCCGGGTACGCACCTGATCGACATGTATCCGCTGCTCTACACGCAGCAGCCGTCCTACACGAACACGCCGTACGGGATGGTTCCAATGCTCACGTATGCGCGTGACCTGCCCGGCCTCGCGCTCGGCTATCAGTTGCCAGCCATCCGGCTGGCCATCGAGGTCGTCAAGTAGGAACGGTCGTGCACGACGAACAGCGTCCACTGCTCGAACGGTGGACGCTGTTCGTCCTGCGCTACCGTTGGGAGGCCCTCGCGGTTTGGTTCGTCGCGCTCGCGGTCGGAATCGCCGCGGCGGTCGCCCTCCCTGGGCGCCTCGCGAACTCGTACGAGATCCCCGGGACCGACTCCGCTCGCGCGGACGCGGCTCTCGCAAGCGGCTTCGGGGAGCGGCCCGACGGAACGTTCAGCGTCGTCTTCCGCGTCCGCCACTCGTCCGACCCGCGGCTCCAGCATGAGTTGCGTGCCCGTCTCGAGCGCGCCGCGCACGTGTTGCCCGGCGGGCGGGTGGCGGCGTTCCAGGTGGGAGGCGGGGCGATCTACGGCGAGGTCGCGTCGACGCTCGGGCTGCAGCAGGCTAAGCCGCTGACCGACCTGCTGCGCGCTGCGCTCCGCCGTGGCGGGGCGCCTGCTGCGCTCGTGACCGGGCCTCCTGCGATCCAGCGCGATCTCGACCCGGTGCTGTCCTCCGACCTGCGGCGCGGCGAGGCATTCGCAATCCCTCTCACGGTCATCGTGCTCGCGTTCATGCTCGGGCTGTCCGTCACCCTCGCCCTTCCGTTCGTCTTCGCCGCCTGCACCGTCTCCGCGACACTCGCGCTGCTCTATGTGTGTGCGCGGTTCGTCGCGGTCACCCCGTACGCGATCAACGTCGTCGAGCTGATCGGTCTGGGCCTCGCCGTCGACTACTCGCTCCTCGTCGTCACCCGTTACCGGGAGGAGCTCACGCGCATCGGGAGTCGAGACGAGGCAGTCGTCCGGACCATGGCGACGGCCGGCCGCGCCGTCGTCTTCTCCGGTCTCGCAGTGGCGATCGGGCTTGCGCTTCTCCTCTTCATGCCGGTGCCGTTCATCCGCACACTGGGACTCGCCGGCCTGTTGATCCCGCTCGTGTCGATCGTCGGGGCGCTGACGCTGCAGCCGGTTCTCCTGTCGTTCTGCGGGCCGCGAGCGGTCGGATCACGAGGACTCGTTCGTCTTCAGGCACCGTGGGCGGCGATAGCTCACCACGTGATGCGACACCGCTGGCCCGTGCTGCTCGCGACCTCGGCGGTCCTCGTCGCCGCGGCTGTGCCGCTCCGTTCCCTTGTCCTGACGCCGGGATCGCTGGCCGGACTGCCGCGCGGCGCCGACGCGACCCGCGGTCTCGTCGAGCTTCGCCGCGCCTTCGGTCCGGGGGCCGTCACGCCGACCGAGATCGTCGTGGACGGCGGCAGGGCCGGTGCGGCGAGGACGACGGCCGTCCACGCGGCCGTCGAGCGGCTCGCTGCTCGGCTGTCGCACGATCCGGAGGTCTCCGTCGTCGCGCTCGGCGCTACGGCGCCGTACGTCTCCGCCGACGGTCGCTTCGCTCGCGTATTCGTCGTCGGACGCCACGAGTTCGGTGCCGTGCCATCGCGGCGACTCGTCGCGCGGGTGCGCGGTGTTCTGGTGCCGGAGGCGCGCTTCCCAGCCTCGGCGACCGTAGACGTGGGCGGAGGCGCGGCGCAAGGCGTCGACTTCCTCGCCCGGATCCATGCGTTCTTCCCGTGGCTCGTCCTGCTCTCGCTCGTGCTGACGTACGTCGTCCTCGTCAAGGCGTTCCGGTCGGCCTTGCTCCCCCTCAAGGCGATCGTCCTCAACGCGGTCACGGTCGCGGCGAGCTACGGCCTGCTCGTGAAGATCTTCGCTCCGGCGCCGATCGAAGCCTGGGTCCCGGTCGTCCTCTTCGCCACCCTCTTCGGCCTTTCCATGGACTACGAGGTCTTCCTCGTCTCGCGGATGCGCGAGGCGTGGGACGGAGGGGCTGACAATCGGGACGCGGTCGCGCTCGGTCTCGAGCGCACGGGAGGGCTGATCACGGCGAGCGCGCTCGTGATGGCGGTGTCGTTCGGCGGGCTCGCCCTCGGAAGCATCCCGGCGCTTCGCCAGCTCGGCGTTGGTCTCGTCGTCGCCGTCCTCATCGACGCGACGCTTGTCCGGGCGTTGCTCGTGCCGGCGTTGATGGCAATTCTCGGCCGCTGGAACTGGTGGATTCCACGGATGCGTAACCGCCGCACGAGTGGGACCATTGCGTCGCAACCGATTACGGAGGTGCAGTGATGTCCGCAGAGCACAAGACGACGCTCGAAGAGGCCCGGCTAGTCGGCGACGAGATCGGCGTCGATTGGGAGAAGTTCGACATCGAGCTCTTCCGCGCCGGCATGGACGTCGAGCTCGAGCACGGCTCACACGATCCGCAGACCGATGTGACGCACGACGATCCGATCCTCACCGGGAAGATCGCGCTCGCTCACATGAAGGAGTTCCCGGACTACTACGTCCGGCTCGAGCGGATGGAAGCCGAAGCCGAGCGCGACCTCGCCGGTAAGTAGGAGCCTTAAGTCACTCGTCGGCGGGTGCCTCGGTATCGGGGTCGACCCGGTCGGCGCGCGCCCCAACCTCGGCCGCGACTTTGCGCGCGTCTCGTGCGTGTTCTTCGTGCTCGCGGGCGAGTTTCTCGCGCGAGTCGGCCTCGCGCCGGAGTTCCTCCGCCAGCTCGCGCCTCTCCTCGAGCGCCTTCCGCCGGCGCTGCATTCCTCCGAGAACCGCGACGCCGGCGACGACCACCACGGCGAGCGCGATCACGATCCATATCCACGTAGCCATTCCTGTCTCCTTCCGCTGGACTCGGAAGGACAACGGCTCGCGCGGACATTCGGTTTCGCCGCGTAGCATCGGCACGTGCTTCCCGATGGTGTCCATCACTGGACGGCGACGCATCCCGAGTGGGAAGGGCCGGTGTCGGCGTACGCGATCGACGACGGTGAACGGCTCGTCCTCGTCGACCCGATCGCCGTCCCCGAGGGCGTGCGCACGCTGTTCGGCGCGCGCGAGGTCGTCACCGTGCTCACTTCGGCGTGGCACGAGCGCGATGCCGCTGCACTCGGCTTCCCCGTATGGGCGCCGGCCCCCGATCGTCCGGAGGATCAGCTCGTTCCCGCGACGCGCTACGGGGTGGGCGAGACGGTCTTCGGCCTCGAGGCGTACCCCGGCCGCGAGGGCGAGCTCGATCTCGTGCTCTGGAGCGAACGGCTACGTGCGGTGATCGCCGGTGACACCCTGGTCGACCTCGGCGACGGACTGGAGATACGCGCAGCGTGGCTTCCGGAGGGCGTCACGGTCGAACGGGTCGCGGCCGGTCTGAGGCCGCTGCTCGACAAGCCCGTGGAGTTCGTCCTGCCGACGCACGGCGAGCCCACCGACCGCGCCGCTCTCGAGCGCGCTCTGGCCGTCGCCTAGCGCCGGGAGTAGACCCCGAAGGGATTGCTCTGGGCGTTCTCCCAGAACTGGCCGCCCTTCGGCTGGCTGTTCGCCTCGACCATGTACGTCATGTGTGCGTGCGGCCGGACCCACAGCACCCAGATCGAGTGAGGCTGTCCGTTCATGTTCGGCTTCTTGAACGGCCGCGCATGGACGATCGCGATCAGGTGGAAGGGGTGGTTTCGGTCGGGGCGGGCGAACACGCTCACCGGCATCCGAGGACCGAAGAAGGTTGGTGGGGCTCCGAGCTCGTCGGCCGTGAGGCTTCCGGAGAGCCGCACCTTCGAGCCGAGACGGAATCCGTGGTGCTTTCCCCGGATCGTGACAGCACGCGGCTCGGGAGCGACGGTCACGCTCGCTGGGGTTGCTCCGTCGACGGTGTATCCGTAGTCGCCGACGTGGGAGGGGATCTTGTCGCACAAAAGACTCGCGTTGGGAGCCACATCGCCCGAGCACGACGAGTTCGCGAACGCGATGGTGTGCGTCACGGTGTCGGTGTTGTGGAAAAGGACACCATCGCTCACCACGGGGATCGTCAATACCGAGGGATGCGGCCCCGTCGAGGTAAGAGTGACGTAGCCAAATCCCACGAGCGCCGACCCTTCGCCTGGGAAGGCGAGCGCGCCCAGCGCACCGAGGAGAGCGACCTGCACGATCAACCAACGGCGCCGCGTCATCAGGGGCCGAACGGTACTCCGAAAGGCGTGCGGCGCCCCCTCCGTTGGTCTAGGTCGCGCTAGACCTCGTATAGCCCAATTCGGCGAGCAGTGGGCCTGCTTCGGCCTCGACATCGGTGACCTGCTCTGGCGTCAGCTCCGTCTCCCAGCGGCCGATCGACGTGTCGAAGAAGTCGTCGAGTGCGCGGTGGGCCGACGTCACGTTCGCGCCGAGGAACGCCGCGAGCTCTTCCGCACAGCTCGAGAAGCTTTCGTAACGGATCTCGAGGAGCCGCTCGCCGGCGCCGGCCGAGCGCACCGCCTCAACGTAGCGCCGCCACGCCCACGCGCAGCGGCGCGCGTCGGAGACCTGCGAGAACTCCTCACGCCGCTCGGGCTCGACCCAGAAGCGAGGCTGCGGTCCGTAGGCGAGTCCCGCGTCGTCGCCTCCGGCCTTCGCGGCGTTGAGCCAGCCGCGCTCGAGGAGAGAGCAAACGACGTCACGCCCGTCTCGGAGCGCGTGCACTGCCTGCGCCTGCGGGAATGCCTCGAGCGCCTCGCGGAGAACGTGCGACGTCTCCGGCGTGTGCTCGACGCCGCGCAGCCCGCGCGCGAGGCCGATGAGCCGCACGCGCTCGAGGATCGAGCGGAGCTCGGCCGCAGACGGGCCGGTCGGGAGCGCTGCCTTCCACGGCGTCACCTCGGAGAGGTCGACAAAGCCGGGCAGACCGCCGATCGCCCGACCCGTGAACGTCGTCCCCGAGCGTGGGCATCCGACGACGAAGGCGAGCCGCTCCTCGTGCCCGAGGCGCGGGCGCTGTGCGAGCGAGCGCTCGGCGACCCGTACGCCGGCAACGGCGTAGGCGAGCGCTTTCATAGGGCGTCGGGCAAGGAGTCCGGCACGAGCCCGAGGCCCTGTCGCAGCGTCTCGATCAGCTCCTGCGCGCGGATGAGTAGCTCTGCGAGATCCGCGAGCTCGTCCCGCGGCACTTCGACCGTGACACGCACCGGCGAGCGGGCGGTGGACGAGAGCGCGACCGTCTCCAGACCGTCGGCGATGAGGCCTGTGACGTCGAGGTACTCGTCGCGTGAGAGCCGCGCACCCGGCGCGAAGCGATCGTCAGCGCTGCGCAGCACGTCGGCGAGCAGCCCTGCGTAGTGCCCGGGCAGGCGAACGGTCGCCTCGCCGCTCAACAATCCAACCGCCGCGGACCAGCCGCCGTAGCCGCTTTCCGCGCCGTCCTGCCGCAGCACGGTCACCGCGCAGGAGCTCGTGACGCCGATCGGATAACGCTCGTCCATCGGCCGCAGCGTAACCCCGGGCTTCGGACGTGCGCCGCTACACTGCGCCGCGCTCTATGACCAATGAAACCCTCAACGACCCGCGGCTCGCAGAAGGCGTCTGGACGACCGATCCCGACAGCGGCGAGCTCGTCCCCGACTACGAGTCGACCTTCCCGACCATCGAGGAAGGGCAGGTCGTCAACGGTACGGTCGTCCGCGTGGACAAGGACGAGGTGCTCGTCGACATCGGCTACAAGTCGGAGGGCGTCATCCCGGTCTCGGAGCTGTCGATTCGGCGCTCGATCAATCCGGCCGACGAGGTCTCTGTCGGCGACGACATCGCGGCGCTCGTGCTCACGAAAGAGGACGCCGAAGGCCGGCTCATCCTCTCGAAGAAGCGTGCGCGCTTCGAGCTTGCGTGGAAGGCGATCGAGACGGCCCACGAGCAGGGCGACCCGGTGACCGGCCGCGTAATCGAGGTCGTCAAGGGCGGCCTCATCCTCGACCTCGGTGTCCGCGGGTTCCTGCCGGCGTCGCTCGTCGACATCCGCCGCGTGCAGGACCTCGACGAGTTCATGGGGCAGGAGCTCGAGTGCAAGGTCATCGAGCTCAACCGGCAGCGCAACAACGTCGTTCTTTCGCGCCGCGCCGTGCTCGAGGAAGAGCGCAAGGACCAGCGGCAGCGCATCCTCGACCAGCTCAGCCCGGGCGACAAGGTCGACGGGACGATCTCCAACATCGTCGACTTCGGCGCCTTCGTCGACCTCAACGGGATGGACGGACTCATCCACATCTCCGAGCTTTCGTGGAGCCACGTCAACCATCCGTCCGAGGTGCTCGAGATCGGCCAGACGGTCAACGTGCAGGTCCTCGACATCGACCGCGAGCGCCAGCGGATCTCGCTCGGTCTCAAGCAGACCCAGAGCGACCCGTGGCAGCACGTGCTCGACAGTCACGCCGAGGGCGACGTCGTCGAAGGCACCGTGACGAAGGTCGTAACGTTCGGCGCCTTCGTCGAGATCCTCCCGGGCGTCGAGGGGCTCGTCCACATCTCCGAGCTCGCCCAGCACCACGTTGAGAACCCGCGCGAGATCGTCTCGCAGGGGGACAAGGTCAAGGTGCGGATCGTCGAGGTCGACGCCGACCGGCGCCGGCTCTCGCTGTCGCTCAAGGACGCGGCGGGCGAGCCGCTCAACGACATCACTCCGAGCCCTGTGCTCGTCGAGGAGCCGATCACCGAAGACGAGGTTCCCGCGGCGGAGTCGCTCGAGGAGCAGATGGTCGAAGACGAGACCGTTGAAGACGAGACCGTCGCGGACGACGAGCCTGTCGCCGAGGTCGAGGCTGAGGAGCCCGTGGCCGAAGCAGAGCCTGTGACCGAAGAAGAGCCTGTGGCCGAAGCAGAGCCTGTGGCCGAAGAAGAGCCTGTGGCCGAAGCAGAGCCCGTGGCCGCCGAGCCTGCGGGCGACTCCGAGCCCGAGTCCTCCGAGGAATAGCCATGCGGCCGCTTGCGGTCGCGCTGACGGGCGGCATCGCCGCGGGGAAGAGTGAGGCGCTGCAGGCGTTCGCACGCCACGGCGCGGCGACCATCTCCTCCGACTCGCTCGTGCACGAGCTCTACCGCGACGACGAGGAGCTGCAGGCCGCGCTTCGTGCCCGCTGGGGAGACCGGGTCTTCGCGGGCGGTGAGGTCGATCGCGCGGCAATCGGCGCGATCGTGTTCGGCGACCGCGAGGAGCTCGCGTGGCTCGAGAGCGAGCTCCATCCGCGGGTCCGCGCCGCGACCGCGGACTGGCTTTCACGGCAGACTGCCGAGGTGGCCGTTGCCGAGATCCCGCTCCTGTTCGAGACCGGCGCCGAGACCCGCTTCGACAAGGTCGTCGTCGTCACTGCTCCCGCGGAGGTGCGCGCCGAGCGACGCGGCGAGCTCGCCGACCGCGAGGCACGGCTCGTGTCCGAGGACGAGAAGGTGCGCCGCGCCGACTTCGCCTACGTCAACGACGGGACGCTCCAGGAGCTCGACGAGTTCGTCGCCGGCGTCCTCGAGGAGCTGACGGCGCGCTGAGACGCTGGCTCGCGGCGGTTGCCGTCGTCGTCGCGGCGATCGGGGTCTTCGTCTATCTCCAGAAAACGGAGCCGGCGTGGTACGCGCGGCTCTGGTACCCGCTGCGGTACGCGAACATCGTCCGCGGGCATGCACGCGATCATCACCTCGACCCGGCGCTGCTCGCCGCGGTGATCGAGACAGAGAGCAAGTTCGATCCTGCGGCGCGTTCGAGCGCCGGCGCAGTCGGGCTCATGCAGCTCACTCCGGCGACGGCGCAGGGGATCGCGGTGTACACGCACGGCTCGAAGTTCCGGCTCTCGGATCTCACGAACCCCGACATCAACGTCGACTACGGCGCGTGGTACCTCCGCCACCTGCTCGACAAGTACAACGGCAACGAGCGCCTCGCCCTCGCCGCGTACAACGCGGGACAGGGAATCGTCGACAGCTGGATCGCACAGCACGAAGGCATCCAGTTCGCGCAGACGCGCGCGTACGTCGAGAAGGTCGAGAGCCTCAAGAAGCTCTACCGCCGCGTCTACGCGGGGCAGCTTGGCTACTGACGTGGGAACCCGACCGGCGCCGGGAAACTGGTAGGACCGGCGACATGAAGATCAGAGCCGCCGTCCTCGAGGAGTTCGGCCGGCCGCTCGAGGTGCAGGAGATCGACCTGGCCGAGCCCAAGGCCGGCGAGGTCCTCGTACGCCTCGTCGCGTGCGGCGTCTGTCATACCGACCTGTACACGGCGTCCGGCGCCGACCCCTCCGGCTACTCGCCGACCGTTCTTGGACACGAGGGCGCGGGGGTGGTCGAGAAGGTCGGCGACGGTGTCTCGTCCGTCGCGCCCGGCGACCACGTCGTGACGCTCTTCTCCCCACAGTGTCGGGAGTGTGCGCACTGCCTTGACCCGCGCACCAACCTCTGCCTCGCGATCCGCGAGCAGCAGAACCGGGGCTACCTCCCCGACGGGACGACGCGCCTGTCCCGCGACGGCGAGCCGATCCGGCACTTCATGGGGACATCGACGTTCGCGGAGTACACGGTCATGCCGGAGATCGCGCTGGCGAAGATCGCTCCCGAAGCGCCGCTCGATCGCGCGTGTGTCTTCGCCTGCGGGCTTTCGACCGGGCTCGGTGCAGCTCTGAACACGGCAAAGGTCGAGCCCGGCTCGAGCTGCGTCGTGTTCGGTGCAGGCCTCGTAGGCCTCGGCGCCGTCGCCGGGTGCAGGCTCGCAGGCGCGGAACGGATCGTGTGCGTCGATCCGGCCGAGTCCCGGCTCGAGCTCGCGCGCGGCCAGGGAGCCACCGACACGATGCCGGGCGGGCCCGAGGTCGTCGAGCGGATTCTCGAGCAGACCGGCGGCTTCGGCGCCGACTACACCTTCGAGGCGACGGGTCGCGTCGACGTGATGCGCCAGGCCGTCGAATCCGCGCGCATGGGCTGGGGCCTCGCGACGATTTGCGGCGTCGCCGGCAAGGGTGAGACGCTCGACGTCGTCCCGCGGTTCCTGATCACCGGCCGTCGCGTCGCCGGCTCGTCCTTCGGAGGCGTAAAGGGGCGCGACCAGGTCCCGCAGTACGTCGACCGCTACCTCGCGGGAGAGATCGACGTCGCCCCGCTCATCTCCCACTCGATCTCACTCGACGAGGTCAACCGCGGCTTTGACCTCATGCACGCACAGGACGGCATCCGCAGCGTGATCGCCTTCGACTGAACGCAGATGCCTAGGCCCTGGTCAGGTAGTGCGAAAGAGACTCGGCGACGTGATCGATCTGCTTCGTGGTCATTGCGCAGCATTTCATCTTCCGGCCGTCACGAAGCTTGAACACAAGGCCCGGATTGATCCAGCGGTGCGAGACCGAGAAGCTCTGCACCTCCGTGTAGGGGAGGCCGAAGTTGAGATGGTCGGCGAGGACGGCTTGCAGCCCTTGCGACGTCGCGGCAGCGACGACCTCATCCCATCGAGTCCTGTTGACCATGTCGAATTGCAGGTTCTTGTTAACCGTCGGCTCGGTCGACTGGTTGACCACGGTCGTGAGCGCTCCACGCACAGCACCGCCCTCGACCCCTGAGAGATCGTCCGGACTGAGCATGATGCCGATCAGTTGGGCGCTCGTCACGAGAAGCGTGTTGAAGGGGTTGCGGTCGGTCTCTTTGCTTATGACGATCATGGCGCGGTTGTTGAACCCGCGTCCGAGCATGAACATCGGTCCCAGCCAGTCGACGACCTTCTCCCCCGTCGCCGCAGTTGCGCGGGGCAGGGTCGCCTTGACGTTCCACTGGTCGGCGTTCGCAAATTGACTGACGTCGGCCGGGACGTTGCCGCGCCTTCGAAGCTGTCGAGTGGAGATCAATCCGCCGAGGGACAGGAGTAGTCCAAAGAGAAGGAAGAAGCCGAGAAGCGCGAGGACGAATCCTGTTGCCTTGGCGTGCCATGGAACGAGCAGCGCAGCGACCAGTACGGCGATCGTGATGACCGATCCAATCGCGAGCCGGCTCCAAGCCCCTATCTGGTTGGAGAGCTTTCCGAGGTTCACTCCGTTCCGTTCCTCCTGCGGCATTAGGCGCGACGATACGCCTCCCGACGTCCTGATGAGGCCAGAGTCGGGGCTACGCACGCGGAGCGGGGAGGAGGCCGATCGAGAGAACGGTGTCCTGACACCACCTAGTGCGACCGGTCACAGTTGGGCTACTAGATTTGGACGCGATGTCTTCCAACGTCGAGCACTGGACGCGCGCGAACGCCGAATTCGACGACGCGGAGGCGGCACAGCGGTGGGCGGAGAGTGATCTGTCGTGGGGATTGTGGAGGACGCCCGAAGCCAAGATCGGCGTCCTGGGCGACGTGTCGGGGCTTGATGTCGTCGAGCTCGGATGCGGCACGGCGTACTTCTCCGCCTGGCTGACGCGCCTTGGCGCGCGGGCGGTCGGCGTCGACCCCACACCGGCTCAGCTGGAGACCGCGCGCCGGATGCAGGCGAAGTTCGGCGTCGAGTTCGCGCTTGTCGAGGGGTTCGGCGCGGAGGTTCCGTTGCCGGACGCGTCGTTCGATCTCGTCCTCTCGGAGTACGGCGCGTCGCTCTTCGCTGATCCTTACCGTTGGATTCCGGAGGCCCACCGTCTGCTTAAGCTGGGCGGGCGCCTCGTCTTCATGCGTCCGTCGCCGCTCCTGTACCTCTGCGCCGGTGAGGATGGGCTGACCGAGCGGCTGCTCCACCCGATGAGCGGTATGAACCGCGTTGAGAAGCCCGGAGATCGCGTTGAGTTCGTGCTCTCCCACAGTGATCTGTTCGGGCTCTTGCGGAGAACGGGATTCGAGATTGAGAACCTCGTCGAGGTCTACGCGCCCGAGGACGCACAACGGCACGAGCGCTACTCGTATACGACCCCGGAGTGGGCGCGGAAGTGGCCGGCGGAGGAGATCTGGGCGGCACGCAAGCCCGGTTGACCCCTTCTTGTGAAATCGGCATCCGACAATCCGTGTCGGATGGGCCGATTCATCGTCACCGAGTGGTTACGGAGCGGCCCGTGACGCCGTAGGGTGCCCACGGGGGCACGGGTACGCTTGTTCGCTATGCCGCCGCTCCGCACAACCTCCGACTACCGCCCGACGGGCGACCAGCCGAAGGCGATCGAGACGCTGGCGGCGAGCCTCACGGCGGGGGAGAAATATCAGACGCTCGTCGGCGCGACCGGCACCGGCAAGACGGCGACGATGGCGTGGACGATCGAGCAAACCGGCCGTCCGGCGCTCGTCATCGCCCACAACAAGACGCTCGCGGCGCAGCTCTGCAACGAGTTCCGGGAGCTGTTCCCGCACAACGCCGTCGAGTACTTCGTTTCCTACTACGACTACTACCAACCCGAGGCCTACGTCCCGCAGGCCGACCTCTACATCGAGAAGGACAGCTCGCGGAACGACGACATCGCCCGCCTGCGGCTCTCGACGACGTCGTCGCTCTTCACGCGCACGGACGTCATCGTCGTCGCATCGGTCTCGTGCATCTACGGCCTCGGCTCGCCGGAGGAATGGCAGGAGCGGATGATCTATCTCGAGGTCGGCGCCGAGCAAGACCGCGACCTGCTCCTCCGCAAGCTCATCGACTCGCAATACGTCCGCAACGACACGGTGCTCGGGCGCGGCCGTTTCCGCGTCAAGGGCGACGTCGTCGAGGTGCAGCCGGCGAACCAGGAGACGGCGTACCGCGTCTCGTTCTTCGGCGACGAGGTCGAGCAGATGACGCACTTCGACCCGCTCACGGGCGAGGTGCTCGCGAAGCTCGACAACCTCTCGATCTGGCCGGCGACGGAGTACGTCACGTCGCAGCCGACGGTCGAGCGCGCCGTTGACGACATCCGCGCCGAGCTCAACGCGCAGGTGCGCAGGTTCGAGGACGAAGGGAAGCTCCTCGAGGCGCACCGCATCAAGCAGCGCACCGAGTACGACCTCGAGATGCTCAAGGAGCTCGGCTTCTGCAACGGGATCGAGAACTACTCGCGGATTCTCGAAGGTCGCGCCGCCGGAACGCATCCGTTCACGCTGCTCGACTACTTTCCGTCGGACTTCGTCGTCTACATCGACGAGTCACACCAGACGGTTCCGCAGATCGGCGGCATGTACGAGGGCGACCGCTCGCGCAAGCAGACGCTCGTCGACTTCGGCTTCCGGCTGCCGTCGGCGCTCGACAACCGGCCGCTCCGCTTCGACGAGTTCCTGCGCAAGGTGCCGCAGATGGTGTTCGTGTCGGCGACGCCGGGCTCGTACGAGCTGCAGCACTCGAAGGTCGTCGCCGAGCAGCTGATCCGCCCGACGGGCATCGTCGATCCCGAGGTAGACATGCGCCCGACGAAGAACCAGATCGACGACCTCCTCCGCGAGATCCGCCAGCGCGAGCAGGCCGGCGAGCGCGTCCTCATCACGACGCTGACGAAGAAGATGTCGGAGGACTTGACCGACTACCTCCTCGAGTCGGGCGTCAAGGCGCGTTATCTCCACTCGGAGATCGACACGCTCGAGCGGATCCAGATCGTCCGCGACCTGCGGCTCGGCGAGTACGACGTCCTCGTCGGCGTCAACCTCCTGCGCGAGGGGCTCGATCTGCCCGAGGTGTCGCTCGTCGCGATCCTCGACGCCGACAAGGAGGGCTTCCTCCGCGGGCGCACGAGCCTGATCCAGACGATCGGCCGCGCGGCGCGGAACATCAACGGCAAGGTGCTCATGTACGCCGACAAGCAGACCGAGGCGATCAAGGAGGCGCTCGACGAGACGAACCGCCGGCGTGCCGTCCAGCTCGCGTATAACGAGGAGCACGGGATCGAGCCCACCACGATCCTCAAGGGCGTCTCCGATATCGCCGGGCTCCTCCAGCTCGAGTCGCCGACCGTTCCGACCCGCCGCCGCCGGGGCGCCTCGCAGGTCGAAGGGATGTCGCGCGAGGAGCTCGAGAAGCTCGTCGTCACGCTCGAGGAAGAGATGTACGTCGCCGCCGACGAGCTCCGCTTCGAGTACGCCGCGAAGCTACGCGACGAGATCAAGGCGCTACGGCTCGAGCTTCTGGCGCTGACCGCCGCGTAGTGGCCGTCCGCGTCGAGATCGACCGGGACGGTCCGTGCGATCTGTATTTCCAGCTCGAACAGGAGCTGAGGTACGAGATCCTCGACGGCAAGGTGAAGCCCGGCGCAGAGCTCGGGTCCGCCCGCGCCATCGGAGAGGCGAACGGAGTCGGAGTTGGAACCGTGCTGCGAGCTCTCGCTCTTCTCCGGGATCAGGCGCTCGTCGAGTTCGGTCGAGGGCGACCCGCGAGAGTCGCGATCGACCCCGACGGACAGTTGCCGTCGCGGATGACCGAGGAGCAGGTCGAGCGCTTCCTCGCCGCCACCGCCGGTGATCTACGCGGCTTGGGCTCCCTCTACGACCGGGTGGACGTCGATGTCCTGCGGAGAGTGCTCGCCCGCGCGACCGACGAAGGCGCGATCGTCAGCATCGCGTACGTGCTCGGCAATCGGAAGCTGGGGGATTCGCATCGCGCTGCTCCAGAGCTCGCGAAACTGCTCGGCGACCCCGGGACGGCCCGCGAATCGTGGCCGCGGACATGCTTGCTCGCATCGTCTGGCGAGAGGGTGCGGCGCGCGTTCTTCCGCTTGTTCCGGGGCTGCCGGGCATGGTGAAGCGAGAACTGAAGCGAGAAAGCGACCAGTGGGTGAGACGCGATCTCGAGCGTCTCGCCTCGTATCTCGAGGAAGCCGCGGCTTAGAGCGTCTTCATCCGGGATAGATACCCTCCGCACATGCTCGGGCTGATCCTTGCCGCCATGGTGTACGCGTTCCTCTTCGGCGCCCTTGCTCGCTTCGCTCTGCCGGGTCCCGACCCCATGCCGGTGTGGCTGACGATCGCGATCGGGTTCGGCGGGACGCTCATCGGCTCGTTGATCGTCTTCGCGATCGAGGGGCGGCACACGAGGGACACGTCGTGGTTCGGGATCGCGAGCATCGTCTCCGCGGTCGGTCTCCTCATTCTCTATCGCAAGTTTGTCCAGAAGCGCCCGATCTGGGGGAAGGACGCGTACCGGTTCCCCGAGCGCGGCTTCGGGGTCGAGCACCAACGCGAGAGGCTGCGGAAGGTGGGGATCGACCCGGATCAGATCGGCACGGGGCAGCCGTTGATGGTCGCGCAGCCGGGCCTGGGGCAGCCGGCGGCGGATTCGACGCACGACGATCCCGGCGATCCGACCGAGAATCCCGCGCACTACCTCGGCCTCCTCGAGGAGCTGCACGACTCCGGCGTCCTCGACGATGCCGAGTACAGCGAGGCCAAGACTCGCCTGCTCGAAAAGCTTCGCTAGTGGTTCTCTGGTACGTCATCGCGCTCCTCTTCTCTGGCCTGATCGTCGGCGCGCTCGCGCGGCTCATCCTCCCTGGCCCCGACCCGATGACCATTCCCGGCACGATCGTGCTCGGCCTCGCGGGTTCCTTGCTCGGTGGCGTGATGGCGTGGCTGTTCATCGACCGTCCGGCCGGCCTCGTCTTCTCGGTGATCGGCGCGACGGCGCTGCTTTACGTGCGCCGCCGTTTCGTCCAGCACCGCTAGTGGTGCTGGTGGCAGACCTGGCGCTTGAACAGCCGCAGCATGCTCTTCTGGGCCTTCGTCAGTGTGTGATCCGGCTTCGCGCACGGGTTGATCGGCTTTATCGGGACCGTCTTGCCATGCGCGGACGCGATCATCGTGACGGAACCCGCGTGCACCAACGCGGCGGGAAACTCGGGTTTGTTCGTATGCAGGGCGCTCCCAAGAATGACCCCGCCGATCACGACTCCCAGGAGAGCGAGCGAGACCTTCCACTGGAGGATTGGAGGATTCATCTCGACAAGACGGTACCGCGAATCAATGACGCGCGAAGCGACGCTCTCCAGCAGGTGTCCAATCGCCGCCGCTCCAGCCGAACGTGCGGACGACGATCGCCTCCGCGTCGGCCTCGTGGACCTGGAGCCCGCGCGCCTCGCCGAGCCGCCTCGGACGCGGCTGTCCGAAGCCCGGCGCGGTCACGAGGACAGTCGTTCGCGTCTCGGCCCCGACGGCTTCGAACTCGTGCCGCTCGCTCACGGTCGCCTGATGGATGTGGCCGCCGAGGATGAGGTCGGCGCCCGCCGCCGCGAGCGCGTGTAGGACGTCTTGTCGTCGCGCGAGCGGACGCTTGTTCGCCGCACGCCATGGAGCGCCGACGAGGTGGTGGTGGAGGACGGCGACGCGCAGCGCGTTCGGCTCCGCCTCACCGAGCCGCGCGACGGCGCGCTCGAGCCGGCCACCGCCGACCCCGCCGCTCTGTTGGTGAAACGGCCGCGCCGAGTTGATGCCGACGACATGCAAGCCCGGGAGCGACGCGACCGGCTCGGTCGTCTCCCAGACGCGCTCGAACGTCGCCCAGGGGCGGACGAAGCGCGCCGGCGTGTACGGCAGATCGTGGTTGCCCGGTACCGCGAGCACGGGCGGGCCGAGCGATCGGAGGAACGCCGCGGCGCGCTCGAGTTGGGCCAGTCGCCCGCGGTGCGAGAGATCGCCGGAGGCGACGACGAGTTGCGGCTCGAGCCGCTCGACGAGCCGTGCGAGGCCAGCCTCGACATCCCGCTCCTCGTGCGCTCCCACGTGAAGGTCGGAAACGTGGAGGAGGCAGGTTGCCACAGTCGAACGAGGCTATAGATTGGACGTCGTGGCCGAAGAATCTGCCGAGATCTTCGATGACCTCTACCTCGGTCTCCGGGCCGGCGGCGCGTTGCGCAAGCAACGGCGCGGTGAGGAGCTCACGCACGAAGAGATAGAGGCGCTCAGCCGCTGGCAGCGGCTCTCGACTGCGCGGAAGGCCGCGGCGATCGGCGCGTTCGCGGTCGGCACGTTTGGCCTGGGATTCACGCTCGGCGGCCTCGTCTTCGGCCGCTGGCGCAAGTCCTAGACGATTGATCAATCGTCTAGCGCTCGCCTCGGCTGGCGAACAGAACCGTCGGCGCATCCTCGTCTGCCGGATCGCGGTTGTGGACCACGACGTCGAGCAGCGTCGACACGGTGGCGGCGATCGGGATCGCGAGGAGCAGGTACAGCGCGCCGAGCAGGTAGCCGATCCCGATCACCGAGACGAGGACGACGAGCGGTGAGAGCCCGACGGCGTGGCCCATCACGCGCGGCGCGATGACGTAGTCCTCGAGCTGCCGGAGGATGAGCACGGCGATCCCCGCTCCGATCGCAACACCCCACCCGGCTGTCAATCCGACGCCCACGGCGAGCACGGCGGCGCCGATCGGCCCGACGATCGGGACCAGCTCGACGATCCCCGCGAACGCTCCGACGAGAAGCCAGTACGGCTCGCCGTCGAGCCAGAACGCGAGCGAGAGGAGGCTGCCGACCAGGACGACGAGGAGGAACTCACCGCGCACGAACGCACCAAGCTTCATGTCGATGAGCACCCACGTGTCGCGCGTCACGCGCCGGTGCCGCCGCGGGACCATCGACTGGATGACGGCGATTGCGTTGTCGCGCTCGAAGATCCAGTACGCGCCGACCGCGAACACGAGCAGGATCCCGACCAGCACCTCGAACGCCGTCTTCGTGGCGGAGATCGCGGGGTGGAGGAGGCTTGCGCCCGACGGGAGCTGCCGGAGCCGCTTGTCGATTGCGCTGAGGATCGCGTGGCGTAGCCCGTGTGAGTGCTCCGCGGCGTGGTGGAGTTGGGTCGTCGACGTCGGCACGGTGCCGATCGCGTTGTGCACCTGCGTGATCGCGACCGGCACGACGAGATAAAGAAAGAGGGCGACGGCTCCGAAGAAAAGGAGGTAGTGGAGAACGACGCTGAGGCTGCGCGGCATCCGCGCCCGCCGGTGGAGCCACTCGACGCTCGGGCGCATCGCAGACGCAATGACGAAGCCGAGGAACAGAAGCGCGATGAGCACCTTCAGTTTCCAGAGCGCGAGCGCAACGACGACGATCGAGATGACGACGATCGTCGCGACGGCGGCGCGCCGCGCAGTGCCGGTTCCTTCCATCTGCCAGGGATTCCCCGTGCGAAAGAGAACGAAGCTTCCGTGATCCAGACGCACCGCCACGGGATCGTCCTGCTCCGTCCGCTCGTCCGTTCGCTGCTCCTCGCGGCGGCCGGCGTGGCGTGCTTCCTCGCGCCATGGCGCCCGGCCGCACTCGCCGGTGTGGCGCTGCTCTCGCTGGGTGCGTTCCTCGTCGTCGTCGCCGTGATGCGCTGGGACAGGACACACCTCGTCCTGAGAGGAGACGAGTTCTCTGTCGTGTACGGCGTCCTCCGCCGGCGCTCGATCCGCGTCCGGATCGACCCGGGACACCCGGTCGAGGTCGAGCGCTCGCTCCTCGGCCGCATCCTCGGCTACGGCACCGTCATCGCCGGCGATCTCGAGGTTGACTGCGTGCCGAAGAGGCTGCACGAACACGTGTTCGGCGGATAGAATGTCCGCCATATGGCCGCCGAAGAACTCGTTGTCCACGGCGCCCGCGAGCACAACCTCAAGGACATCACCGTCCGCCTGCCGCGGAACCGCCTGATCTGCATCACCGGGCTCTCGGGCTCCGGCAAGTCGTCGCTCGCTTTCGACACGATCTACGCCGAAGGGCAGCGCCGCTACGTCGAGTCGCTCAGCGCGTACGCGCGGCAGTTCCTCCAGATGATGGAGAAGCCCGACGTCGACCACATCGACGGCTTGAGCCCGGCGATCTCGATCGACCAGAAGACGACCTCGCGCAACCCGCGTTCGACGGTCGGGACGGTGACGGAGATCTACGACTACCTGCGCCTGCTGTACGCGCGCGTCGGCCGCCCGCATTGCCCGATCTGCGGCAAGCCGATCGCGGGCCAGAGCCTCGACGCAATCGTCGACCAGGTTCTGCAGCTCGAGGAGGGAACGCGCTTCACCGTCAACGCGCCGGTCGTCCGCGACCGCAAGGGCGAGTACCGCGAGGTCTTCGAGGATCTGATCCGCGAGGGCTACACGCGCGTCAAGGTCGACGGCGAGCAGTACGTCCTCGAGGAGGCCGTCCCGGCCCTCGACAAGAAGTTCAAGCACACGATCGAGGTCGTCGTCGACCGGCTCGTGATGCGTGCCGACCTGCGGACGCGGCTCACGCAGTCGATCGAGCAGGCGGCTGTCCTTTCCGAGGGGCTCGTCGCCGTCGACCTCCTCGATTCCGGGGAGCAGCTGCTCTTCAGCCAGAACTTCGCGTGCCCGGACCACGGCGTCTCGCTGCCCGAGCTCCAGCCGCGCATCTTCTCCTTCAACGCGCCGCACGGCGCATGCCCGCGCTGCACCGGCCTCGGCTCGCAGCAGGAGATCGACCCCGATCTCGTCGTGCCCGATCCGTCGCTCTCGATCGACGACGGCGCGCTCGTGCCGTGGTCGGTCGGAGGGCTCTCCGGCTACTACGAGGCGATCATCCAGGCGGTCGCGGACCGCTACGAGATCGACACGTCGAAGCCGTGGGCCGATCTGACCGAGGCCGAGCAGAGCCGCTTCCTCCACGGCACCGACGGCGAGAAGGTCTACGTCCAGTACAAGAACCGGATGGGGCGGAGGCGGCAGTACATGCTCGCCTTCGACGGGATCGTGGCGAACCTCCAGCGGCGCTACCGCGAGACCGACTCCTCGCAACAGCGCGAGCGGATCGAGGAGTACATGTCGCTGCGGCCCTGCCCGGTGTGCAACGGTGCGCGCCTCAAGCCTGAGGTGCTCGCCGTGACCGTCGGCGGCCGCTCGATCTACGAGTTCACGCGGATGTCGGTCACGCGGGCGCTCGGCTTCCTCGGAGAGCTCGACCTGACCGAGACCGAGCAGCTGATCGGGATCCGGATCCTGAAGGAGATCCGCGAGCGCCTGACGTTCCTCGACGACGTCGGCGTCGGCTACCTCACGCTCGACCGAGCGGCCGCGACGCTCTCGGGCGGCGAGGCGCAGCGGTTGCGCCTCGCGACGCAGATCGGCTCGCAGCTCGTCGGCGTCCTCTACATCCTCGACGAGCCGTCGATCGGACTCCACCAGCGCGACAACGCGCGCCTGATCGGGACGCTCGAGCGGCTGCGCGACATCGGCAACACCGTCGTCGTCGTCGAGCACGACGAGGAGATGATGCGCCGCTCCGACTGGCTCGTCGACATGGGGCCGGGCGCCGGCCTGCACGGCGGCGAGGTCGTCGCCGAGGGGCCGGCGGAGAAGGTCGAGCGGAACAAGAAGTCGGTCACGGGGCAGTTTCTCTCCGGCACGCGTGAGATCGCGGTTCCCGAGCGGCGCGACGAGGATCGCGGCGCGTTCGTCGTCCGCGGCGCGGCGCAGCACAACCTCAAGGGCATCGACGTCGAGTTCCCCGTCGGGAAGTTCATCTGCGTGACGGGCGTCTCCGGCTCGGGCAAGTCGACGCTCGTGAACGAGATCGTCTTCAAGGCGCTCGCGAACCGGCTGAATCGTGCTCGTGTCAAGCCGGGCACGCACGAGGGCGTCGACGGTATCGACGTCTTCGACAAGGTGATCGAGATCGACCAGCGGCCCATCGGCCGCACGCCGCGGTCGAACCCGGCGACGTACACCGACCTCTTCACCCACATCCGCGAGCTCTACTCGCTCACGCCCGAGGCGAAGGTGCGCGGTTACAAGCCCGGGCGCTTCTCGTTCAACGTGCGCGGCGGCCGCTGCGAGACGTGCAAGGGAGACGGCCAGATCAAGATCGAGATGCACTTCCTGCCGGACGTCTACGTGCCATGCGAGACGTGCAAGGGCGCGCGCTACAACCGCGAGACGCTCGAGGTGCGCTTCAAGGGCCGCTCGATCGCGGACATCCTCGAGATGTCGGTCGAGGAGGCGCTCCAGTTCTTCGCGAAGATCCCGAAGATCCGGCGTCGGCTGCAGACGCTTCACGACGTTGGTCTCGACTACATCAAGCTCGGCCAACCGGCGACGACGCTTTCTGGCGGCGAGGCGCAACGCGTCAAGCTCGCGTCGGAGTTGTCGAAGGTCGCGACGGGGAAGACGCTCTACATCCTCGACGAGCCGACGACCGGCCTCCACTTCGCCGACATCGAAAAGCTCCTCGAGACGCTGCAGCGGCTCGTGGATGGTGGCAACACGATGCTCGTGATCGAGCACAATCTCGACGTGATCAAACAGGCCGACTGGGTGATCGACCTCGGACCGGAGGGCGGCGAAGCCGGCGGCGAGCTCATCGCGGTCGGGACTCCCGAGGAGATTGCGCGGGCCGACGACAGCTTCACGGGACGCTTCCTCCGCCAGGTTCTTCCCGCTCGCGCGGTGGTTGCGGCGTGACGGAGGTGACCGACCGCCCCGCAGGATCGGGCTACGACGGCGCGAGCGTGCTCGGCGCCGCACTGGCGACGGTCTTCTTCCCGCTCATCGCGCTCATCGCCGCGCTGCTCCTGCAGGGAGGCCAGCCCGATCCGGTCAAGCGCCGGCAGCTCCGCACATGGGCGTGGGTCTCCGCGGGGTGGATCGCAGTGCAGGTGGTCGGCGCCGTTCTCCTCTTCGTCTCGTTCGCATCACTCCACCCGGTCCCATGACGACCGACGCCGCCCGCACCTCACCTCTCGAGCGGAACTGGTGGCTGCGCGCGCCGGCCGTGCTCGTGGCGCCACGCGCCGTGTTCGCGTCGCTGCGCGACGAGTCGGAAGAGGCGGTCGAGACGCGGCAGGAGGCATTGACCGCAGTGATCGGCCTCGCGGGGATCGGCGCCGTGCTCGGGACGCCGGTCGCGCGCGCGTTCCTCAACGACCCATCCGACTCGGTCTCGCTCATCCCCGTTTGGGCGTTCGTCGGCGGTGCTTTCTACGCGCTGGCCGTCTACTGGGCCGGCGGCGGACTGCTCTTCGGTGCTGCCCGGCGGCTCGGCGGGCTCGGGAGCTACCGACGCGCGCGGAGCGTCGTCGCGCTCTCCTCGATGCCGCTCGCTCTCGCGCTATTCACCCTCTGGCCGTTGCGCATCGCGATCTACGGGGAGGATCTTTTCCGCACCGGCGGCAACGACTGGGGGCCGGGCGACCGGTTCTTCGGCGGGCTGTACTACGCCGCGTTCGGCTGGAGCGCGCTCCTGCTTCTCGTCGGCGTCCGCGTCGTCCACGGCTGGAGCTGGGGGCGCAGCGCAGCCGCCGTCGCGCTCGCGGCCTCACTTCCGGCGATCATCGTGATCGCCACGCGCGTGCACCACTAGCTCTGCTCGAACGCGGCCTTCTCGTCCTCCGACATCGCGTACGTGTGCTGCTCCTCCGGGAACGCACCGCTGCGCACCTCGCTCGCGTAGGCCGTGAGCGCGTCGCGGATCTCGCCGGAGAGGTTCGCGTACCGCTTGACGAAGCGGGGGAGATGGCCCTCCGTGAGGCCGAGCAGGTCGTGGTAGACGAGCACCTGGCCGTCGCAATCCGAGCCCGCGCCGATCCCGATCGTCGGGATCGACAGCTCGCCCGTGATCCGCGCGGCGACCGCTGACGGCATCGCTTCGAGCACGATCGAGCAACAACCCGCGTCCTCGAGCTCCTTCGCGCCGTCGACGATCCGCTGCGCCGCCTCCGCGGTGCGGCCTTGCGTCTTGAAGCCGCCGAGCATCGTCGCCGACTGCGGTGTCAGGCCGACGTGGCCCATCACCGCGATCCCGGCATTCACGATGGCGCGTGCGCGGGAGACCATCGGGCCGGCGCCCTCGAGCTTGACGACGTCCGCGCCGCCTTCCTTCACGAAGCGCACGGCGGTGCGGACGGCGTCCTCGTCCGATGCCTCGTACGAGCCGAAGGGCAGGTCGCCGACGACGATGGGCCGGTGCACCTGGCGCGAGACGGTACGCGTGAGAAAGAGCATCTCGTCGACCGTGACGGGGGTCGTGCCGGCGTGGCCGAGAACGACCATCGCTGCCGTATCGCCGACGAGGATCATGTCGATGCCGGCGTCTTCGGCGAAGCGCGCGCCGGGCGCGTCGTAGGCAGTGACCATCACGATCTTGTCGCCCCGCCGCTTCATCGCGGCGAGCTCGGGCAGCGGCAGCTTTCCGGCGGGGATGCTCACGCTTCCCGCTCCCGGCACCGGCAAAGCCGGTGCCTCCGCTCTTTGATGAACTCCGTCGAGCCTACGTTCATTGGAGGTCTCCTTCCACGAGGACGTTGTCGATCAAGCGGGTGGAGCCGACGCGGACTGCTGCCGCGAGGACGGTGGCTCCGTCGAGGTCGACGATCTCGACGTAGTCGGAGGCGAGGCCGTTGAGCGCGGCGCGCGCGGCGGCGACGGGATCGTCTGTTTCGATGGCTCCGTGCAGGGCGCGCGAGAGGCCGAGCGCGCGCTCCCGCTCCTCCGCAGAGAGATGGACGTTGCGGGACGAGAGCGCGAGGCCGTCGTCGTCACGCACGATGGGCACGACGCGGATCTCGAGAGGGACGTTGAGGTCGCGGACGAGCCGGCGGATCACGGCGACCTGCTGCGCGTCCTTCTGGCCGAAGTACGCGCGCTCGGGGCGGACGATGTTGAAGAGCTTGAGGCAGACGGTCGCGACGCCGCGGAAGTGCCCGGCGCGAGCCTCGCCCTCGGCTCCGGTCCGCTCCGGCTCGATCCACGTCGCGAAGCCGTCCGGGTACAGCTCGCCGGCATCCGGCGCGAAGACGACATCGACACCTTCCTCCTCCGCAATCGAGAGGTCGTGCGCTTCGTCGCGCGGGTACGCGGCGAGGTCCGACGCGTCGTCGAACTGGGCCGGGTTGACGAAGAGCGACATCACGACGCGCTCGTTTTCGCGCCGCGCAGCGGCGAGCAGCGCGCGGTGGCCTGCGTGCAGCGAGCCCATCGTCGGGACAAGGCCGGTGCCCGGCGCCGTCTCCAGCTCGGCAATCGTGCGCGCAACCTTCATGCGAGCGCCACCGTCGCGCCGGCGAGCGCGTCGTAGACAGGCTCGAGCTCGGGATGTGCTGCGTGGATCGCCGCGCGGTGCGCTTCGACTGTCGCCCAGTCGCTCCGCGCGATCGGCCCCGTCAGCTCGAAGCCGTTCTTGATCGTCCGCGTCATGAGTGGGACGAGACCCTCGGCCGGAACGCCGAGCCGCACCGCGGCGCGCTGGAGCGTTACGAGGTAATTCGACGCGAACACCGCACCCGCGTGGTAGAGCGTCCGGTCGCTCTCGGCGAGCTCGAACGGCCGCAGGCCGAGGAGCTCCGCCAGCTCGCGCGCGACCGCGAGCGCCTCGTCGCTCTCTCCGGTCACTGCGCCCCACGCGCCATCGAGCTCGGCCGGATCGCCGCTCCGATCGAACGTCTGGAGCGGGTGGAGCGAGAAGCGGCGCGTATGCGGCGCGAGCGCCCCGAGCGGAGTAGCCCCTGAGACATGTCCTATCCACGGGCCTTGGCCAACACCTGCCGCCACCTCCGCGATGGCGCCATCCGGAACGCAGAGGAGCACGACGTCGGGCTCGTCGCGGTCAACCGCGATGCCGCGTTCGCCCAGGCGGGCGCTGACGGCGGAGCCGACTCTGCCGGAACCGATGACATGAACGCTCTCGATCACGATCCGAAGCTCCAGCTCCGATGCGGATGCCGGGCACCGCAAGTCTACCTCCGCTCCGGCATCGCACACGTCATCCCCCGCCCGAGCTGCCACAATGTTTGCGGAACGTGAGCGCAGCAGCCGCCACCGCCTTCGACCTTCCGCGCCCCAGGCGCCGTCGCGAGCTCCTCATCGGGGCCGCACTCACGGCGATCATCGGCGCGCTCGTCGTCGTGGTCGGCCCGGGGCCGGGCGACGCCGGTGTGCACCTGTACCGGACGTGGCTCGTCCGGCACGGGATCTTCGTCTGGGACAACTTCTCGTACGCGGGCTGGTACCCGCTCACGTCGTACAGCCTCCTCTACTACCTGCCGACGGTGGTGGTCGGGAACCTCCCGCTCGTGTTCGCCGCCGCGGTCGCATCGACCGTCCTCTTCGCGTCGATCGCGATGCGGGAATGGGGACCCGCCGCTCTCTGGCCGGCGCGCGTCTTCGGCGTCCTCGCCGCGGCGCCGATGTTCACGGGTCTCTACGCGTACTCCCTCGGCTTCACGGCGATGCTCGCCACGCTGAAGCTCCTCCAACTGCGCCGCCACCGCCTGGCGATCATCCCCGCGATCCTCACCGTCGGGTTCAGCCCGCTTGCTTTTGCGTTCCTCTGCCTCATCGTCGTGTCGTACGCCGCAGTCCGTCGTGGTGTCTCGAGCCGCCGGATCTGGTTCGCCGCCGGTCTGGCCGTCGCCGCCGGGGTAGAGGGAGCCGCGCTCATCGTCTTCCGGACGAACGAGGGCGTCTATCCGTTCCACTGGATCGACTTCCTCGGCGTGATGGTCGTCAGCGTGCTCGGCGTTCTCGTCGCCCGGCGCGCGCGCGCCGCCGCTCCGTTGACGGCGTTCTTCGCGCTTTGGGGCCTTGGCAGCGTGCTCTTCTATGTCCTCCCGTCGCCGCTCGGCGACAACTGGACGCGACTCGGCGCGTTCGTCTTCCCCGTGATGCTGCTCACCGCGAGCCTTGCGGGCTTCCGCCCGCGGCGGCTCATCGTGCTCGCCCTCGCGTGCGCGTTCACGTACAACCTCGTGCCGTACTTCCTCCTCATCCCGTCGCGGCTCGACAATCAGACGCAGCATGCGACCTACTGGGCGCCGGCGATCGACTATCTCCGCGCGCACAACCAACCCGGCTACCGCGTCGAGGTCGTGCCGACCGCCGAGCACTGGGAAGCCGACTGGATCCCGAAGGCCGGCATCCCGCTGGTCCGCGGCTGGTACCGCCAGATCGACGAGGTCGACAATCCGATCCTCTACTCAAAGGCACTCGACCCGCGCACGTACGTCGTGTGGCTCCGCCAGAACGCCGTTCGTTACGTCCTGCTCGCCCGCAGAGCGCCCCTCGACTGGGACGGCGGCCCGCGCGAGGCGAGGATCGTCCGCTCGCCTGCCACGGGATTGACGCTCGTCTTCCGTAGCAAGAATTGGCTCGTCTACGAGCTGCCACATGCGACTCCGCTCCTGACGGGCCTCGGCCACCCGTTCGTCCCGTCGTTCGTCGTGAGCAAGAACTCGCTCACTGATGAGGTGCCGCATGCGGCTCCGCTCGTGACGGGAGCCGCCCCGGTCGTGACGGCCTTCGGTCACACCGTGACGAGTGGTCGCGTCTTCAGCGCCGGGCCGTATCTCCTCCGCGAGCACTACAACCCGTACTGGCACCTCAAGGGCGCGGGTTGCGTCGCGCGCGGGCCGGACCAGATGACGATTCTCTACCTCGCGCGGCCCGAGCCGTTCTCGCTCACCGTGCCTCGGACGCCCGGGAGCTTCGTCGGGCAGATCGTCGACGGGAAGCAGACGAACTGCAGCGCTAGCTAGTGGGGCTTCGCAAATCGAGCCTGGTCCACGCCGGGCTCATCGCAGTCGCCGGAGCGGGTGTCATCGTGCTCCTCGCTTTTCATGGCCCGAACTGGCGCGAGGTTGGGCATGACCTCGCGCGCATGAGCTGGGGTTGGGCTGCGGTCGCGGTCGTGCTCAATTTCGTCTCCGCGCTCGCGCGGGCGATGTCGTGGGACAACGTGATCAAGGAGGCCGTGCCTCCGCCGCATCCACGCCTCATCGACGTCGTCTCCGCGTTCTTCGTCGGGATCTTCGCCAACGGCGTCCTGCCCGGCCGGGTGGGGGAGGTGGCCCGCATCGGCGTCCTGATGCGTCGGATGCCCGAGCGCGACCGGCCGGGGTTGTGGCCGGCGATGATCGGGAGCGTCCTCGCGCATCGGATCCTCGAGGTGTTTCCGTCCATCGCGCTGATTCTCTGGGTGCTGATCGACGCGCATATCCAGCCGGCGGCTCGGACAGCGCTGTGGGCCGTGGCCGGTGCAGGCGTCGCCTTCGTCGCGGTCGGAGTCGCCCTCGCGAGAAGACACGAGCAGGGAGGAGTCGAGGTGAAGAGCCGCTTCGGCGCGCTCCTTGCGCGCCTTCGGGAAGGACTGGGCATCCTGCGGCGGCCGATTCCGTCGCTGATCTCGGCCGGCTGGCAGACCCTCGCATGGGGGCTGCAGCTCGGCGCCGTGTGGTCCGGCCTCATCGCCTTCGACATCCACCTGCCGGTCATTGCGGCCGCTGCGGTGCTTGCGGTGATGAACGTCGCGCTCGTCCTCCCGCTCTGGCCCGGGAATCTGGGCGTCCTGCAGGCGGCGATCGCGATCCCGCTCGTCGCCTACGGCGTCCCCACCTCGCTCGCGATCGCGTACGGGATCGCGCTGCAGGCGATCGAGTCCTCGGTCGGCTACACGTTCGGGATCGTCTGCCTCCTCCGCGAGGGGCTCTCGCTCGGGCGTCTACGAGCCATGAGCGCCCGCGACGCGGCAAGCCTCTAACATCTGAGCGATGCCGATCTACGAATACGTCTGCATGGAGTGCGAGTCGCACTTCGAGGAGCTCGTCCGCGGCAGCGAGCAGGTTCGGTGCCCGGACTGCGCTGCGACGAACGTCTCGAAGCAGTTCTCCTCCTTCGCCGTTCATGGCGTGACGAAGGTCGCGAGCGGTGGCGGGGGCGGCGGCGGTTGCTGCGGAGGCTCCTGCGGCTGCGGCCATTGAAGTGCTCCACCCGACGACAGCCTGGGCGCCCTCGGCGGCTGTAAAGCTGCGCGACTCCTCGCTTCCCTCGTCGCTTGCTTTTCGCTCGCCGAGCGCGCGAGTCTGTCACCGGGCGGAGCACTAGCTCGTGGCCGACGACGGCGAAGTCCTGACCCCGGCGGCGCATGCGCAGCTCCAGGCTGAGCTCGAGGAGCTCGAGGGGCCGAAGCGCACGGCAATCATCGAGGCGATTGCGACCGCGCGGGGCCACGGCGACCTCTCCGAGAACTTCGAGTACCACGCTGCGAAGAACGAACAGGGGATGATGGAGGCTCGGATCCGCGTCCTCAAGCATCGCCTGCAGAACGCGACGATCGTCGACGAGACGGAGGCGGCGAAGAGCGGTGTCGTCACCGTCGGCTCCAAGGTCGAGCTCGAGCGCGACGACGGCATGACGATGGAGGTCGAGATCACGAGCGTCGGCGGCGTCTCGCCCGACTCGCCCGTCGGCCAGGCGCTGCTCGGCAAGAAGCCGGGCGACACGATCGAGGTCGAGGCGCCGCGCGGCCGCTGGAGCGCGCGCATCGTGTCCGTCGGCCGCGCGTCGTAGACTCGCCGTCCATGAGTGCTGTGCCTGTCGAGTCGCTAGACGTGCTCCGGGCTTATGCGACGGCCACGGCTGCGTGCACGCGCTGCCGGCTCGCGGAGGGACGGACGCAGGTCGTCTTCGGCGCCGGCAATCCGCACGCCGACCTCATGTTCGTCGGCGAGGCGCCGGGCTTCCACGAGGACAAGCAGGGCATCCCGTTCGTCGGCCAGGCCGGCAAGCTCCTCGACGGGTTGCTCGCAGGAGTCGGCCTCGAGCGGGACGACGTCTACACCGCGAACGTCTTGAAATGCCGCCCTCCGGGGAACCGCGACCCGCAGGCCGACGAGATCGAGTCGTGCGAGCCGCACCTCTTCCGCCAGATCGAGCTGATCGAACCGAAGGTGATCGCGACACTCGGCAACTTCGCGACGAAGCTCCTCTCGGGTCGCCCGCTCGGCATCACGCGCGTCCACGGCCAGGAGCAGGAGCTGACGATCGCGGGCCGCAGCGTCGTCCTCTATCCGCTCTACCATCCGGCCGCCGCGCTCTACACGCCGGCGATGCTCAAGGTGCTCGAAGCCGATTTCGCGCGGCTCCCGGCGATCCTCGGCGCGGAGACGAGCACGGCGACACCGGTCGTCGAACTCGTTTCGGAACCGGCTGTCGCCGCTCCGGCCGAGCAGCTCGGTCTCTTCTGAAGCGGTCTACGGCGCTGGCCGCTATTCCCCGAATTCGTCTGGGATCGTGTCGGGCGTCGTTGTCTGCACGGAGCAGGCAATGAGGCCCAACTCCTCATCCCCGAGCAGGAGGCGGGCCTTCATCACGGTTGGCCCTCTCACGACGGTCATGAAGGGAACGGCGAACGGAACCCTGACGGGCGCTCCCTCGACGGTGTTTGGCCGGTTGCCGTTCGCGATCATCGAGGCGCGGAATTCTTCGACCTGGCCCGAGTCGTCGAAGACTTCCACCGCTACCTCGGTTAGCTCGCCCAATTCGGCGTCGTCAAGCGTGAGCATTCCTGCGACGTATCCGGCGGCGGTTCCTGGCAAGAAGTCGTACTTGATGTGCTCCCAGCCACCGCCTTCGACCGCAAGCAACCAACCGTCGGCGCTTGCGGTGGTTGCAAAGAGAAGGGCCTCGAGCTTCATTCGGAGGTCGCTTGGATCCCTTCGACCGCGACCATGTGGAGCTTGGCCGCGCCTTCGCGCACCTTCCGCGCTTCGCCGTACTCCTCCGACGCATACCAGCGCTTTGCCGTCTCGAGGTCGGGGAACTCGAGGATCACGACGCGGACGGGATCCCAGTCGCCCTCGAACACGGCCTTCTCGCCGCCGCGCGCGAGGTAGCGGCCCCCGTACGCCGCGATCGCCGGCGGGGCTGCTTCCTTGTAGCGCTCGTATCGGTCGGGGTCGGTGACGTTTGTCTCGACGATTACGTATGCAGGCATGGTTCGATCGTACGCGTGGAGACGGCGACCTACACACCGGAGGAGACCGAGGCGCTCGCGGCCGAGCTCGCGGCGCGGCTGGCGCCCGGCGACGTCGTGACCGTCTCCGGCGAGCTCGGCTCCGGCAAGACGACGTTCGTGCGCGGCGCCTGCGCGGCGCTCGGGGTGCGCGAGAACGTCACGAGCCCGACGTACACGATCGGACACCGCTACCACGGCGCCGCCGTCGAGGTCTCGCACCTCGACCTCTACCGCTTCGAGGGCTTCTCCGCCGCGGAGTGGGGCGACCTCGAGCCGTACTTCGACGACGCGATCGTCTTCGTCGAGTGGCCGGAGGCGGGAGCGGGCGTTCTGCCTCCGCCCCGGTATGCGGTGCGTTTGCGGCATGCTGAGGGCGGCAGGGCGGTGGAGATCTCGGAATGCTGACGCTGGCTTTCGACACTGCAACGGGGGTCGCGACGAGCGCTCTCGTCGACGGAAACGAAGTCTTGGGCGAGCGTGCGTCGCGCGCCCAGACCCTGCTCGAGGACGTCGACGCGCTACTCCGGCAAGCGGGCTCGCACCCGTCCGAGATCGGTCGCCTCGCCGTCGGGATCGGGCCGGGGAGCTTTACCGGAGTCCGCATCGGGCTCGCCGCGGCACGCGGGCTCGCCCTCTCGCTCGGCGTCGAGGGCGCCGGGGTCTCGACGCTGGACGCGCTCGCAGCAGGCGCTCCTGGGGCCGTGCCGGTGATCGATGCGAAGCGGCGAGAGATCTTCGCGCTGCTCGACGGCGAGCCGGCGGTCCTGCTCCCGGAGGATCTTGAAGTCGAGCCGGAAACCATCTGCGTCGGTGACGGCGCGATCCGGTACCGCGCGCTGCTCGAGGGACGGGGCGCCGTCGTCCCACCCGACGACGACGAGCGCCACCTGCCGCGCGCCCGCTTCCACGCTGCGCTAGCCGGTGAGGCCGGCGCCGTCGACGAGATCGAGCCGCTCTACCTCCGCGTCCCGGACGTCGACGCATGACCACCGTCGAGCTCCGCCGCCTCGTGCTCGACCACCTCGAGGAGATCGACGAGATCGAGCGCCGCGCGTACCCGACACCGTGGTCGCGCTCGATGTTCGCGGGCGAGCTCTCGAAGCCGACCTCGATCTGCCTCGGCGCGTTCGAGGCGGACGGAGAGGACGGCGCGCTCGTCGGCTACCTCATCGTCTCCCGCTACGTCGACGCGTGGCACGTGATGAACGTGGCCGTCGACCCGCCTCACCGCGGGCGCGGCGTCGCGACGATGCTTCTCGAGCGCCTCTTTGAGCTGACCGCCGACGACGCGCGCCGCGGCTACACGCTCGAGGTGCGCGTCTCGAACGAGACGGCAATCGCTCTGTACGAGCGGCTTGGTTTCACGTCGCGCGGCCTTCGTCGCGGCTACTACACCGACAACCGCGAGGACGCGCTCATCATGTGGAAGGACCACGTTGCGGAGTCGTGACACTCACGTACGTGGCTGCCACCGTGCCACGAGAGTGTGTCGCGCCGCGTGATCCTCGGGATCGAGACGAGTTGTGACGAGACGGCTGCGGCGCTCGTCACGGAGGGAGGGGAGATCCGCGCGAACGTCGTCTCCTCGCAGGCGGATCTCCACGCGCGCTACGGCGGCGTCGTCCCGGAAGTCGCGTCGCGGCGCCACCTCGAGCTCGTGACACCGGTGATCCGCGAGGCGCTCGCAGAGGCGGGCGCGACGCTGGACGACGTCGATCGCGTCGCCGTTACGCAGGGGCCGGGGTTGATCGGCGCGTTGCTCGTCGGGCTTTCCGCCGCGAAAGCAATCGCGTGGTCGCGACGGCTGCCGCTGGTCGCCGTCGACCACCTCGACGGGCACATCGCCTCGCTCTACCTTGGCCCGGAGCCGCTCGAGCCGCCGTTCCTCTGCCTCCTCGCGAGCGGCGGTCACACGCTCCTCGTCGACGTCCGGTCGCACACCTCTTCAGAGGTGCTCGGTACGACGCGCGACGACGCCGCAGGCGAGGCGTTCGACAAGGGCGCGCGGCTCCTCGGGCTCGGCTATCCCGGCGGCCGGGAGATCGACCGCCTCGCGCGCGACGGCGATCCCGACGCGTACGACTTCCCGGTCGCGCGCGTCGACGGTCTCGACTTCTCGTTCTCCGGCCTCAAGACAGCGCTGCTCTACGCGGTGCGTGGCCTCGACGAGGCGGACCTCGAAGCCTGCCGCGCTGATCTCGCCGCCTCGTACCAGCGCGCCATCGTCCGCGCGCTCGTCGCGCGCGTGCGTGCGGCGGCGGAGCGGGCCGGCCGGGAGCGGCTCGCGATCGTCGGTGGCGTCGCGGCAAACTCCGAACTGCGCGCCGCGCTTCCCGACGCCGCGGCGGCACCGCTCGCGCTCTGCACCGACAACGCCGCGATGATTGCGTCCGCGGCGCGCTATGTCGAGCCGACTCCGTACCCGCGGTACCTCTGCCTCGACGCGTACGCATCGCGCTAAGCTCGCCGCGCAGGGCAGTTTCCCCTGGTTTGCACGAGAAAAGGAGCAGACCTTGAGTGCACTAGAAACGACCCACCTGCGCGAAAACCCGTTCGAGCTGGCTCGCGAGCAGCTCGACCGAGTCGCCGGCACCTTCGGGATCGACCCGGGCCTCGTTTCGGTCCTGGGCCGCTGCAAGAAGGCGATCGAGGTCTCGATCCCCGTCACGATGGATGACGGCTCGACGCAGGTCTTCATCGGTTATCGCGTCACCCACAACATCGCCCGCGGCCCGTCGAAAGGCGGCATTCGGTACCACCCCGACGTCGTCCTCGACGAGGTGCGGGCGCTCGCGATGTGGATGACGTGGAAGTGCGCGCTCATGGGCATCCCATTCGGCGGAGCGAAGGGCGGCATCGCCTGCGATCCGAAGAAGATGTCGCGCGGCGAACTCGAGCGGATGACCCGCCGCTTCACGAGCGAGATCATCAACGAGATCGGCCCGGAGAAGGACATTCCCGCGCCCGACGTCGGCACTGACGGCACGACGATGGCGTGGATCTTCGACACGTTCTCGATGAACAAGGGCCATTCGGTCCTCGGCGTCGTGACCGGCAAGCCGCTCGTGATCGGCGGCTCGCTCGGACGTGAGGAGGCCACCTCCCGCGGCGCGCTGTTCGTGCTGCGTGACGCCGTCGCGAAGCTCGACAAGTCGCTCGCCGGCATGAAAGTCGTCGTGCAAGGCTTCGGCAACGTCGGCAGCTACCTCGCGCAGTTCCTCCACCAGGAGGGCTCGATCGTCATCGGTATCTCCGACTCGACGACCGCGCTCTACAACCCCAAGGGGATCGACATCCCGGCCGCATTCGCGCACAAGCGCGAGACCGGCTCGCTCAAGGGCGTCAAGGACGCCGAGGTGATCACCGACGCCGAGCTCCTCGAGCTCGACTGCGACGTCCTCGCTCCGTGTGCGCTCGAGCAGGTCATTACGGAGGAGAACGCCGACAGGATCAAGGCGTCCATCATCTGCGAGGGTGCGAACGGCCCGGTCACGCCGGCAGCCGACACGATCCTCGAGGCAAAGGGCATCCTCGTCCTCCCGGACGTCCTCGCGAACGCGGGCGGCGTCGTCGTCTCGTACTTCGAATGGGTGCAGGGCCTCCAGGAGTACTTCTGGAAGGAGGTCGAGGTGAACGCGAAGCTCAACGACATCATGAGCCGCGCGTTCGACGAGACCTGGGAGGTCTCCCAGAAGCGGAACCTGCCGATGCGCGTCGCTGCCTACGGGCTCGCTGTCCAGCGGGTCGCGGAGGCGACGGTCACGCGGGGCATCTACCCGTAGACCTCCCCGAGGTCACGCTCTACAGCGCGGCGGGCTGTCATCTCTGCGAGGCAGCCCGCCGCGTCGTGTTCAAGGCGCGCGACGAGCTCGGCTTCGAACTGCGCGAGGTGGCGATCGACGGCGTGCCCGAGCTCGAGGCCGAGTACCGCGCATGGATTCCCGTCGTCGATGTCGGGGGAGAGCGGCGGTTCGTCTATCACGTCCACCCCGATGCGTTGCGGCGCGCGGTTCTCGACGCGACTTCCTAGAACCTCCTGCTAGAACGGTTGGGTGGCGGATCGTTTGAACGTGGGGGTCGCGGCACGCCTCTCCCGATATCTGCAGGTGCTTACCCAGGCGCGGAAGATGGGGAAGACCCGCATCTCTTCGCAGGAGATCGCGGAGTACACGAACATCAACGCGACGCAGATCCGGCGCGACCTTTCGGCGTTCGGGAAGTTTGGCAAGCGCGGTGTCGGCTACCCGATCGAGTCGCTGCTCGACGTAATCCGCAAGATCCTGCGCACGCAGGGCCAGCACAACGTCGCGCTAGTCGGGGCGGGGCGGCTTGGCCAGGCGATCGCGTCGTCCTCGATCTTCGACGAGCACGGGATCAACATCGCCGCCGTCGTCGACACGGATCCGGGGAAGGTCGGGCAGCCGATCGGCCGCGTCTCGGTCGAGCCGTACGAGCGGCTCGGCGACCTCGTGCGCGAGCACAACGTCGTCGTCGGTGTCCTCGCGGTACCGGCGGATTCCGCGCAGCGGGCGGCCGACGATCTCGTGAAGGCCGGGGTGAAGATCGTCTTCAACTACTCCGAGGCGCTGCTCGAGACGCCGTCGGACGTGACCGTCCATACGTCGAACCCCGCCGTCGAGCTGCTGTACGCGCTGTACTTCCACCTGACCTGAGGTCAGCCACCGCAGGCTGCCGTGCATGCCGGCGGCTGAGACCACGTGATGGCGGGAGTCGGAGTTGACGTGGCGGGCGGTGCGATTTCCGGCGTGGTGCCGAGCTGGCCGTAGTCGATCGACCAGGTGTAAGCCCCGTCGGTCGCCGCCGAGCCGGAGTCAAGCTGCGTGTAGGTCAGGCTGATCTGGCGAACCAGGCCATCGGGGCCGGCGGTCATCTGGAACTGGAGCCCGTCGTGGAACCCCGGCCCGTTGGCACCCGCGCGCAGATTGCCGATGATGCGGAGGATCGCGTCGTCCGTCGCCGGGATTCCGGGATCCGTTGCGACCGGCGGAATCGTCCCGTTGTAGACGGTGGTGCCGTCTGCCTGGGACGTCTCCGTCAGTCCGGTCGCGATCGAGAGGATCTGATCCGCCGTGGTGCCCGCGACGTCGTTGTGGGCGAGTTCGAACATCGGGCCGATCTTCGGTCCGACACCCGACTCGCTCGCATACTGCAGCCACGTCCCGTCCGGCTGTTCGACGTAGGCGTCGCCCTCCACGAGCTCGATCGCCTGCGCGGGGCGGAGGGCGCTCTTGTCGCCGGCGGTCACCGAGATCGAGTCGCCATTCCACTTTGTCGTTTCGAGCGTGTAGGACGAACCGTCATGGCTAACGCTGCCGGTGATCGTCCCGGAGATCGTTGCGGCCGTCGCAGTGAGTGCCTTCTTGGCGGACGCGTACGCACTCGGCGGCGAGGACGCAGTGAGGGTGAGGCCGAGCGCGATCGCCACAGCGCCGAGCGCGATGGATGGAAGGGCGAGGCGAGTCGAGATGCGCGGGGCGCGATGCGCAAGGTCGTGGTCGATCGCGTCGAGCAGCTGGTTGCGAAGTACATCGAGGTCGGCGGGCAAGTCGTTCATGGGTGTTGTCCTCCCAGCGTGTACTGGAGTTGGCGGAGTAGTCGTGAGACGCGGAGTCGCGCCGCCTGAGCCGTGCAGCCGAGTCGCCCCGCGATTTCGCGGTAGGGGCGCTCTTCGATCACCCGCAACCGCAGGAGGTCACGATCTGCTTGCGGCAGCGACGCGAGCTCGCGGCGCGCGTCAATTGACAGCGTGGAGCGCTCGTGTACCGCGTCGAGCTCGCCGTCAGGGGCGACGAGGCGAGGGAGACCGAGGCGACGGCGCGCGCTGTCCTCTACGCCCTCCCGACGCCGGGACTCGCGAAGGACGTTCTGGGCGATCCCGAACAGCCACGGCAGTGCGGAACCTTGCTCCTGGTCGCGGAATCGCCTTCGGTGGAGCCACGCTCGTGCGAACACTTCGGCGGTCAGATCGAGGGCCTGCTCTCGATGCCTCGTTCGCGCCCACGCGAAGATCGCCCCGACGTGCCGGTCGTAGACCTCCGCGAACGCGTCACGCGTTCCCGCGCGAAGCAGCTCTGCGTCGGAAGCCCTGGCCAAGTTTCCTCTCACAACCAATACATGTCGACCCTCGGGGAAGTGTGTCACCTGACGTAGCGCTTGACGACATGTCGTTGGACGACATATAGTCCGCGACATGGAGATTCGGCGGTCGACGTACTTCGTCCTCGCGGCGCTGCTCGACGGGCCGCTCCACGGGTACGCGATCATCAAACGCGCGAGCGATCTCTCCGGCGGAGAGGTGCGACTCAGCACCGGCACGCTCTTCGGCGCGCTCGACCGCCTCGTCGAGTCAGGCCTCGTCCAAGCCGGCGAGGAGGAGAAGGTCGAGGGCCGCGTCCGGCGCTCGTACACACTGACGCACGAAGGACACGCCGCGCTCGCCGCCGAGGCGGGCCGGATGCGGCGCGCGGCGCATGTAGTCGAAGCGCGGGTTGCGAAGGCGGCGACGTGATGCGCCGGCTGCTGAAGCTTTCCTGCCGCGCGTTCCCGGCCGGTCATCGCGCGCGCCACAGCGACGAGGTCGTCGACACGGCCGTCCTCGCGTCGCGCGGTTCGACCTTGCGCGCGCTGCGTGAAGCGCTCTCCCTGGTCGGCGCCGGGATGTGGCAGCGACTGCGGAGCGAGTCGGAGCGTTCCTTGCAGGACGGCGTCCGGCTTCTCGCGGGCGTTCTCGCCGTCGTCAACCTTGCCGTGGCAGTAGCAGGAGTGATCTTGGCTGCCCAGCCTCTGCCGGTCTTCCACTCATGCGCGGCGATATCGGCGTGTACCCCGATGCAGCCATTCGCCGTGGACTGGTGGTGGATTGCCTTCGTGGCTGCGGCGGCCGCTGTCGTCCTTGGCCTGGCGCTTGGCAACCGGCTCCTCGCGGCCGGCGCGGCGATGGCGAACCTTGGCCTCGTCGCCTATGACGCGCTTTTCCTCGTGAACGGGACGGACTGGTTCAGTGGCCATCTGGCGGTCTTTACGTACGGCCAGCAGCTCGCCTTCCCCGTCGGTAGGCATTGGCTTCCAGCGGCGATCGTGCTGGCTCTTGCCACCGCTGCGGCTCCTCTGCGCCGGCTGCCGCTCACGAGCTCAGCGCTAGTGCTCCTTGCCGCCGTCCCGCTCGTCGTGCTCTCGCGCGAGATCCCGGGGAGTTTCTTCTTCCTGCTCGGGCCGCTGGCAGCGATCGTCGTGCTCGCGATCGCGTTCGGTGGCCGCGCGCCGCGGCTCGCGGTGTTGGCCCTCGGCGGTTTCCTGGCGGCCCTTCAGAGCGAGATCGTGTACCTGGCGCACGGATCTATCCACCGCGATCCCTTGGTGACGTGGGCCGTCGCCGTTGGCGTTGGTGTGGGTCTCCTCCTGCCGCTTGCGCAGCTGGCTCGCCGCCGCCTGGCATAGCCTCCGCCGCGTGAGGGTGCTCCTCTGGCATGGGTACTTGCTCGCCGGCACCGGGTCGAACGTCTATACCCGGTCGATCGCGCGCGAGTGGATGCGGGCCGGGCACGACGTGACCGTCGCCTGCCAGGACCGGCACCCGGAGCGGTACGACCTCGGCGGCGCGCCGGTTGTCGTGCCTGATCTGCCCGGCGGCCTGCTGCCGGTGTTCGTTCTCGACGACTACGAGGGAGTCGAGGCGCGGCTGCTCGGAGACTTCACGCCCCGGCAGCGAGACGCGTACGTCGCAGCGAATGCGGCCGCGCTGCGCGAGCTCGGGCCGGCCGATCTCGTCTTCGCGAATCACGTCCTCCTCGGAGCGCCCGTCGGCGCCGCGAGCGGGATGCCGTACCGCGTCAAGGCGCACGGCTCTGAGCTCGAGTACGCGATGCGGGACCGTCCGGATCTCGCTGCGTGGGGGACCGAGACGCTTGCCGGCGCGGATGTCGTCTACGCCGGGTCCGAGCACATTCGTGCCGTGCTCGACGAGATCTGCGGGCACACCGAGCGTGTCGAGATCGTGCCGCCCGGCGTCGATGTCGAGGAGTTTCGCCCGGCGCGTCGCGACGAGGCGCTCGCCGCGCTGGTGCGGGAGGCGGACGACGTGCCGGTGAGCTTCGAGGAGTTCTTCGCCGAGGACTCGCCGACCGTCCTCTACTTCGGAAAGCTCATCGAGAACAAGGGCGTGCAGGTCCTGCTCGAGGCACTCGACGGGCTCGACGCGCGCGCCGTCGTCGTCGGCTTCGGCGACTACCGCGCGGAGCTCGAGCGGCTCGCGCCGGCAGGGACACTGTTCACCGGCCAGCTCGAGCACCGTCACCTCCGCCATCTTTTGCCGATCTGCGACGTTGCGGTCGTTCCGTCGATCTTTCCGGAGGCATTCGGAATGGTCGCTGCCGAAGCTGCAGCTGCGGGCGTGCTGCCGGTCGTCTCGGCGCACTCCGGCCTTGCCGAGGTCGCGGCCGGAATCGCCGAGGAGACCGGGATGGACTTGACGTTCCCCACCGGGGACGCTGACGCGTTACGCGAGCGGATCGCCCAGGTCCTCGCCCTGCCGCCGGCCCGTCGCGCCGAGCTCGGCCTCGCCGCGCGCCGTGCCGTTGAGCAGCGATGGAGCTGGAGCGTCGTCGCATCGCGTTTGCTCGAACCTCGTAACTAACCTTCCAGCGTGGGCGACGAGCAGAAGCTCGGGTACGAGGAGATGCTCGCGCAATCGCGTGCGTCCTTCGAAGCCGTGCCCGATTTCACAGTTGCGGTGGAGGAGGAGTTCGCGCTCCTCGATCCCGAGACGCTCGACCTCACGAACCGGTTCGAGGAACTGCAGGCCGCGGCGCCGGGCACCGAGCTCGACGGCCATCTCGTCGGGGAACTGATCGCCTCCGAGGTCGAGGTGCGCACGGGCCGCTGCGAGACGTTCGCCGAAGCCGCCGCGCTCATCGGTGAGCGCCGTGACCAGCTCCGCGCCCTCGCCGATCCGCTCGGAATCGGCCTCTCCGCCGCCGGGACCCATCCGTGGAGCCCGTGGCAGGAGCAGCGGATCATCGACACGCCGCACTACCGCCGTAACGACGAGCTCCTCCGCTACGTCGTCTGGCGCAACAACACGTTCGGCCTTCACGTCCACGTCGGGATCAACGGCCCCGACCGCGCGATCCGAGTCTGCTCGGCACTGCGCGCCTACCTTCCGGAACTGCTCGCGCTCTCGGCGAGCTCGCCGTTCGTCGAGGGCGTCAACAGCGGGCTCCACTCGGCGCGCACGCAGATCTTCACGCGCATGTTTCCGCGCTGCGGCGTCCCCGACGCACTCGGCGGCTGGGATGAGTGGGAGCGCTACGTGCGCTTCCTCTACGAGACAGGCTCGATCACGGAGCACACGCAGATCTGGTGGAGCGTGCGGCCGCACCTGGCCTTCCCGACGGTCGAGATCCGGATCTGCGACGCACAGCCCGACGTCGCGGAGTCGCGGTCGCTCGCCGCGCTCGTGTACTCGCTCACGGCGCGCATCGCGCGTGCGCTCGACGAGGGCGAGTCGCTGCCGGAGCTACCGCACCGCCTGATCGAGGAGAACTTCTGGCGCGCCATCCGGTACGGCCTGTCCGGCGAGTTGCTCGACTTCGACCGCGGCGTGGCCGTGCCGGCCCGCACGCGGCTCGAGCAGCTCGTCGAGTGGGTGCGGCCGGTCGCGGAAGAGCTCGGCGCGGCCGATTTCCTCGCGATTCCCGAGCGAAACGCCGCGGAGCGGCAGATCGCTCGCCACGAGGAAGGTGTTTCTATGCGGGGAATCTTCGAGGATCTGATACAAACAGGCCGCGCCGAGCAGTCTCGGCGCTGACTTTGTAACGACGTCGTCGTAACGCCTCGGAGGGAGCCTCGATGAGTTGGTTCATGCAACACGCCGTGCTGTTCGCGCTGCTATGTGCGGGCGCGGCAGTCGCCTATGGCGTCTACTTGACCTTCTGGCTGCTGAAGCAGCCCGCGGGTAACGAGCGGATGCAGGAGATCGCGCGCGCCATCCAGGAGGGGGCTGCCGCGTACCTGACCCGCCAGTACAGGACCATCGCGCTGGTCGCGATCGTCCCGTTCCTGCTGCTCGGGTTCTACCACCAGATTTTCTCTCACTCGCCGCTGGGCTGGGGCGCGGCGATCGGGTTCCTGATCGGCGCCGTCCTCTCGGCTGCCGCCGGGTTCGTCGGCATGAACGTCGCCGTACGTTCGAACGTGCGGACGGCGGAGGCGGCGCGCAAGGGCCTGCCGCAGGCGCTCAACGTCGCATTCCGCGCCGGCTCGGTGACGGGTCTCCTCGTCGTCGGCCTCGGCCTCTTCGGCGTCGCGGGCTACTACTGGGTGCTCACCGGCTGGCTCGGCCACACGCCGCACTCGGCCGTCAACGACCTCGTCGGGCTCGCCTTCGGCGGTTCGCTCATCTCCGTCTTCGCCCGGCTCGGCGGCGGCATCTACACGAAGGCCGCGGACGTCGGAGCCGACCTCGTAGGGAAGATCGAGGCGGGCATCCCCGAGGACGACCCGCGCAACCCGGCCGTGATCGCGGACAACGTCGGCGACAACGTCGGCGACTGCGCCGGCATGGCTGCCGACCTGTTCGAGACGTACGCGGTCACCGCCGTCGCGGTGATGCTGCTCGGCGTCAACAACGCCGCGCTCGGCAAGGAGCTGTGGCTCTTCCCGCTCTGCATCGGGGGCGTCTCGATCGTCGCCTCGATCATCGGCGTCCAGTTCGCGCGCGTGAAGGCCGGCGGGAACATCATGAACGCGCTCTACCGGGCGGTTCTCGTTGCGACGCTCATCTCGGCCGTCATCTTCATTCCGGTGACGAAGGCGTTCTCTGGGACGACGACGATCGGCGACGCGCTGAGGTCCCCGACCATCGGCTACTCGTTCGGAAATCTCTACGGCGCGGCGCTCGTCGGTCTCGCGATCACCGCGCTCCTCGTCGGGATCACCGAGTACTACACCGGCACGCGCTGGAATCCGGTCAAGGCGATTGCGAAGGCGTCGCAGACCGGCCACGCGACGAACATCATCGAGGGCCTCGCCATGGGCATGCAGGCGACCGCCCTGCCGGTGATCGTGATCGCAGTCGGGATCCTCGTCGCGAACCACCTCGCCGGCCTGTTCGGGATCGGCGTCGCCGTCATGGCGCAGCTCTCCATGACCGGCCTCATCGTCGCGCTCGACGCGTACGGCCCGGTCACCGACAACGCGGGCGGCATCGCCGAGATGGCCGACCTGCCGCCCGAGGTGCGCGCGATCACCGATCCGCTCGACGCCGTCGGCAACACGACGAAGGCGGTGACGAAGGGCTACGCGATCGGCTCCGCCGCGCTCGCCGCGCTCGTCCTCTTCGGCTCGTACGCGAACGAGCTCCACGTCCAGGCGGGCATGAACTCGCCGCTCCATTTCCTGACGTTCGACCTCTCGAGCGCATGGGTCATCGCCGGTCTCTTGATCGGCGGTCTCATGCCGTTCCTCTTCGCGTCGCTCGCGATGCAGGCCGTCGGCCGCGTCGGCGGCGAGGTCGTCGAGGAAGTGCGCCGCCAGTTCCGCGAGCACCCGGGGATCATGGAGGGCACCGAGCGGCCGGAGTACGGCCCGGCGATCGACATCGTCACGAAGTCGGCGATTCGCAGCATGATGCTGCCGGCGCTCGTGCCGATCGCGATCCCGATCATCGTCGGCGTCATCAACGCGCAGATGCTCGGCGGCCTCCTCATCGGGACGATCGTTACCGGTCTGTTCCTCGCGATCGCAATGACGGCCGGCGGCGGCGCGTGGGACAACGCGAAGAAGCTCATCGAGGACGGGGAGTACGGCGGGAAGGGCTCCGAGGCCCACGCCGCCGCGGTCACGGGTGACACGGTCGGCGATCCGTACAAGGACACGGCCGGCCCAGCGATCAACCCCATGATCAAGATCGCGAACATCGTCGCGATCCTCATCATCCCGATCCTCATCAGCATTCACGGCTAGGAATTCCGGAGTGCCGGTGCCCGAGTGACAACGCTCACCCGGGCACCGGCCTCCACAGAGCCGGCCCCGGCCGCTGCCTAGACCACGGCGCACTCCGCAGCCGCGAGTAAGTTCCCGGGGTGGGCGCGTCCGGGCGGAAAGACGGGACTCTCGAGCCGGAGCGGGCCGTCCGGCGGTACGTCCTCGGCCGCCCGATGTCGACGCAGCAGCTCGAAGACGAGCTGCTGCCGATCCCGCTCGCGCTTCCGATCTTCGCCGCGGATGCGATCTCCTCCGTCGCGTACGCGACCGAGGCGGCGATGGTCGTGCTGCTCACCGTCTCGCTCCACGCGATGCGCCTGGCGCTGCCGATCTCGATCGCCGTAGCCCTGCTCATGGCGATCGTGATCGCGTCGTACCGTCAGACCGTTCGCGCGTACGAGGTGTCGGGCGGGGCGTACGTCGTCGCGCGGGAAAATCTCGGGACGCTGCCCAGCCTCGTCGCTGGCGCCGCGCTTCTCGTCGACTACGTCCTGACCGTGGCCGTGTCGGTTGCTTCCGGTGTCCTCGCGATCACATCCGCCGTCACGTCGCTCAGCCACTACAACACCGAACTTTCGCTTGCGGCCGTCGGCGTGATCATGCTCATCAATCTCCGTGGCGTCCGGGAGTCGGGCTTCGCGTTCGCCTTGCCGACCTACATGTTCATCGTCTCGATGCTCATCGCCGTCGGGGTGGGCGTGGGGAAGTGCGCGACGACCGGCTGCCCGCACGCCGTCTCGCCGAACGCGATTCCGCCGGGCACGGCCGCGATCGGTCTCTTCCTCGTCCTCAAGGCGTTCGCGTCGGGCGCGAGCGCGTTGACCGGCGTCGAGGCGATCGCAAACGGCGTCAGCGCGTTCAAGCGCCCTCAGGCGAAAAACGCCTCGCGCACGCTCGGAGTGCTCGGTGTCGTGGCGATCACGATGTTCATCGGTGTCTCGTACCTCGCCGTCGAGACGCACGCACGTCCGAGCATGACCGACTCCGTCGTCTCGCAGGTAGTCCGCGCCGTCTTCCCGCCCGGCCATGCGACGTCGTTCCTCTTCTGGGTCGTCCAGATCTTCACGTTCGCGGTCCTCATCCTCGCGGCGAACACATCGTTCCAGGGCTTCCCGCGGCTCTCGGCCCTCCTCGCCCAGGATCGCTTCATCGCCCGGCAGTTCACGAACCTCGGCGACCGGCTCGTCTACTCGAACGGCGTCGTCGTCCTCGCCGGCGCGGCGGCCCTCCTGATCTGGATCTACCACGCGAACGTCAACAACCTCATCCACCTTTATGTCGTCGGCGTGTTCACGGCGTTCACGCTCTCGCAGGCGGGGATGGTGCGGTACTGGCTCCGCACGCACGGGGACGGCTGGCGGTGGCGCGCGCCGATCAACGGCGTCGGCGCCGTCGCCACCGGGATCGTCGCCGTTGTCGTGATCCTTACGAAGTTCGCCGAGGGAGCATGGCTCGTGACGGTCGCGATCCCGCTGATGGTGCTCGCCTTCTACGGCGTTCGGCGCCACTACGACGGCGTCCAACGGCGACTCTCCGCCGGAGCGGCCGCGGTCGCGGCTGCGCCCGCCGCGCGCAACTCGTCGATCGTCGTCGTCGAGACCCTCGACGAGGCGACGGAGGCGGCGGTCTGGCTCGCCGAGAAGATCTCGCCCGAGGGCTACCGCGCCATCCACGTCCCGGTCCGCGGCTCCGATCCAGGCATCCGCGCCCGGTGGTTCCACCTCCACGACGGCGAGCCGCTCCTCGACGTCCTCGAGGAGCCGGGCCTGACGACGGGCGTGCTCGACCACGTGTGGCGGCAGCCGCGCAGCGAGTCGGACTTCGTGACGGTGATCCTCCCCGAGATGTTCGAGCGCGCGTCACTCGTCCAGCAGTTCAAGAATCCGCGGGAGCTCGCGCTGAAGCTACGGCTCTTGTCGGAGCCGAGTGTCGTCGTCGCAGACGTTCCGGTGCTTCGCGGCCCGAAGCGGACGTACCCGAGCCGGCTCGTCGCGCGCGTGCTCGTTTCGGGCGTAAGCGCCGCGACGATGCGCGCCGTGAACTACGCGAGCACCCTGAACGTCGAGGACACCCTCGCCGTGAACTTCGCCTTCAGCGCGGCGGATGCGCACGAGGCGCGTGCGGAGTGGGCCCGCCACGGGCCGCGCCTGCCGCTGCACGTGGATGAGGCGCCCTACCGCGACATCGGCGCGCCGCTTCTCCACTACCTCCGTGGAATCACGGCCGACCCGGACGTCGCGGTGCTCGTCCTCATGCCTGAGCTGATCATGCGCGGCTGGCGCCGCGCGCTCCACAACCAGCGCGCCCTGTACATCAAGCGGCTCCTGCTCTTCGAGAGGCATGTCATTCTCGCCTCCGTGCCATATCAGTTGCTCCGGTGAGGATCCGGATCCCCGACCCCAGAGCAGTGCCGCGTCGCGCGCGGAAGGTCGCGCGCTGGACCGGCTCGATTGCCTACCGCAGCATCGTTGTGCCGCTGCTCGAGCTCGAGGAGACCGAGCACGCGCTCGCGCTCGCGTCCCGACTCGCCGCCGATCGCGGCGCACGCATCGTCGTGGTCGCACCGCTCATAGTCCCGCGCGAGCTTCCGTTCGACGCGCACTTCGACGCGGAGACGGCGGAGCTCGAGCGCCGGCTCGACGAAGCAGCCTCCGTGGTCGGCTCGAGCGGCGTCAGCCTGCGCCGCGAGATCGCGAGAACGCGGGTCGGGATGATCGGCGACGACCTCGCCCGCGTCGCGGCCGAGCATCGCGCGGAGCTTCTCGTAGTCGGTGCGCCGGTGCGGTCGCGCCGCGGCTTCCGCCGCCCGTTCCCGGAGGAGCTGTTGCCGCTTCTGCGTGCCGCGCCGTGTCGCGTGCTCATCGCGACCGGGCCGCTCGCAGGCACCGGGGAGTTGGCTCCTGACGCGGAGTTCACGAAGATCCTCGTGCCGATGAAGCTCGGCCCGATCGGCGACGAGATGGTCATGACCGCGGCGAAGCTCGCGGCCGCGCGCGGCGTTGCGCTCGAGGCACTGCACGTGATCCGCGTTCCCCTCGATCTGCCGCTCGACGCCGAGTTACAGGAGCAGGAGGAGCGGGCCGCGGAGTCTCTCGCCGGGGCGGCCGAGCTTGGATCGGCACGCGGCATCACGGTCGAGGGCCGGTCGATTCGCGCTCGCTCGATCGGCGAGGCGATCGTTCGGGCGGCTCAGGAGGGTGGGGCGGACCTCATCGTTCTCGGCTCGTCGCCGCGCTGGCGCCGCCAGTCGCGGTTCTTCTCTCCGACCGTCGACTACGTCCTGCGACGAGCGCCGGCCGAAGTGCTCGTCGTCGCGTTTCCGCAGGGCGTCCTCGAAGACGGCTGAGGGGCTACGCTCCGACGCGATGGACGTCAAGGCACTCGTCATCGGTTGTGGCCGCGTCGGCTCGTCGATCGCCCTCGAGCTCGAGGGCGAGGGCTGGGAGGTGACGGTGATCGACGAGAACGAGGACGCCCTGTCGCGTCTCGGCGAGGGCTGGCCGGGGGCGTTCATCGTCGGGCACGGAATCGACGCCGACCTCCTCCGTGCGGGCGGGATCGAGGAAGCCGACGCCGTCATCGTCGCCACGAACGGCGACAACACAAACATCGTCATCGGTGAGGTCGCGCAGAAGCGCTTCGGCGTGCGCTGCGTCGTCGTACGCATTCTTGATCCGGCGCGGGCGAAGTTCTACTCCGAGCGCGGGATGAACGTCATTTGTCCGACGCGCATCGCGATCGATGGCCTCATGGACGCCGTGCGGACGTGCGCGATCCCGACCGCCGAGGCGAGCTGATGTACGTCATCGTCGCGGGCGGAGGCAAAGTCGGGGCGAACGTCGCGCGCTCACTCCTGCGGCTCGGCCACGAGGTGACGCTCATCGAGCAGCGCCGCGACCGCTACGAAGCGCTCGAGGACGAGTTCGAGCACCAGGTGCAGCGCGGCGACGCCACCGAGCTGTACGTGCTCGAGCGCGCCGGCATCGCGCGGCCGCCGGACATCATCCTCGCCCTCACCGGCGACGACGAGGACAACATGATCATCGGCCAGATCGCCCGGGAGAAGTACGGCGTGCCGAAGGTCATCGCCCGCGTCAACGACCCTCGTAACCAGGCCCACTTCGATCTTCTCGGCATCTCGCCAACCGTCTGCGCGACGTCGAACATCATCTCTCTCGTCCAGCACGAGGTGCCGGAGCACGACATGATCCACCTCCTCGAGCTGCGCCGCGAGAACCTCGAGATCGTGGAGGTGCAGATTGACGGCGACTCGCCGTCCGTCGGGAAGAGTGTCGAGACGCTCGGGTTTCCCGAGGGCTCGCGGCTCATCTCCGTCATGCGCGACGGCAGCGCCGAGATCGCCGTCGGCTCGACCGTGCTCCAGGCGGGCGACCAGGTTCTCGCCATCCTCGAGCCGGGGAAGGAAGACGAGCTTCGCCGCATCCTGCTTCGTCGGTAGCTCTCTCGATCGTCCTCGCGCTGGTCGTCGCCGCCGGGTGCGCCGGCGGCGTCGCCGCGGGCGTGTCGTCAACCGCCGGCGCCGACTGGACGCGCTTCGGCTACGACGCTGACCGCTCGGGCGACGATCCGAACGCGACCGGGATCACTGCGGCGAACGTCGGGTCGCTCGTACGGCAGCAGGTGCAGCTGCCGGGAACGGTCGACGGGTCGGCGCTCTACCTCAAGGGCGTCGAGGTGGACGGGAGCGCCCACAACGCGCTCTTCGTCACGACGTCGTACGGAATCACGCTCGCGATCGACGCGCAGACGGGGTCGATTCTGTGGCAATTCACGCCGCCCAGCTACGCGACCCTCGCGGGCGGCCCGCGGATCACGGAGGCGTCGCCGGTCGCCGACCCGAGTCGTAAGTGGATCTACGCCGCGTCGCCCGACGGCAGGATCCAGAAGCTGTCCGTCGCCACTGGGAGCGTGGCCTGGCGGGTCTGGATCACGAAGCTCGCGAACCACGAGAAGCTCTCGTCGTCGCTCAACTTTGCGGACGGGCACGTGATCGCGACAACAGGCGGCTTCTTCGACCAGGCGCCCTACCAGGGGCACGTGGCGATCATCTCCTCTGGCGGCCGCCTGCTCGACGTCTGGAACTCGCTGTGCTCGAACCGCACCCGGCTCATCGTCCCGTCGTCGTGCCCGGCGAGCGACTCTGCGATCTGGGGGCGCGGAGGCGCCGTCGTCCTCCCCGGCAGCGGCGATCTTCTCGTGGCGACCAGTAACGGGCCGTGGGACGGGCACACGTACTGGGGAGACTCCGTGATCGAGCTCTCTCCGACGGCCAAGATGATCGGTAACTACACACCGTCAGACACGGCGAGGCTCGACACCAGCGATCTCGACCTCGGCTCCACCTCGCCCGTCTACCTCACCCCGAGCCTCATCGCCCAGGGAGGCAAGGACATGAAGATCCGGCTCCTCTCGCTTGCAGGCCTGCGCGGCACCGCTCCGCACAGGGGGCACGAGCTGCAGATCGTTTCGACGCCCTCGAAATCGGAGCTCTTCACCGACCCCGCGGTCTGGCACAGCAACAGAACGTGGCTCATCGCGGCGGACCTCGGAGCGACCGAGGCGTGGGTGCTGCGCAACAACCGTCTCCAGCCTGTCTGGCGGAACGAGACTCCGGGCACGAGCCCGGTCATCGCCGGCGGTCTCCTCTACGTCTACAACATGAACGGCGGGCTGAACGTCTACAAGCCCGCGACGGGGCAGCTCGTGACGACGCTCACCGCGGGTAGCGGCCACTGGAACTCGCCGATCGTGACCGACGGCATCGTCGTCCTCCCTGAGGGCGACGCGAACGACCATCTCACGACCGGCGTGCTCGACATCTGGCGCCTGCCCTAGAGGGTTGGACGAGCCTCGGGCGGGGTATTCTGGACGAGCTGTGCCGCGTGCTGTTTCGTCCCTCCTTCTCGCACTCGCCCTGGCCGCGATCGTAGGAGCGGCGTGCGCGGGCGCCGGAGCTTCCGGCTCGACCGCGACGTCCGACTGGACGCGGTTCGGCTACGACGCGAGCCGGAGCAGCGACGATCCGAACTCCACGGGCATCACCGCTACGAACGTCGCTTCGCTCGTGCGCAAGCAGGTTCACTTGCCGGGGACGGTCGATGCTTCGGCGATCTACCTGAGCGGTGTCGAGGTCAAGAACGCCCTCCACGACACCCTCTTCGTCACGACCACCTACGGAATCACGCTCGCGATCGACGCGCACAGCGGCGCGATCCTCTGGCAATGGAAGCCGCCCGGCTACTCGTCGTTCGCCGGCAGCCCCCAGATCACCACGGCAACGCCGGTCGCCGATCCGGGCCGCAAGTTCATCTACGCCGCCTCGCCGGACGGAAAGATCCAGAAGCTCTCCGTCGCCAATGGCCAACCAGCCTGGCGCGTCTCGATCACGAAGCTTCCCGCGCGGGAGAAGATCGCAGCGTCGCTCAACTATGCGAACGGCGATGTGATCGCGACGACGGGCGGCTATATCGGCGATCAGCCGCCGTACCAGGGTCACGTCGCGATCATCTCGCCGGCCGGCAGCCTCCTCCACGTCTGGAACTCGCTCTGCTCGGACCGCCACACGCTCATCTCTCCGTCGACGTGCCCCCAGAGCGACTCGGCGATCTGGGGACGGGCCGGCGCGGTCGTGATGCCGGGAAGCGGGAACCTGCTCGTTGCGACGGGGAACGGCCTGTGGGACGGCCACACGTACTGGGGCGACGCGACGATCGAGCTCTCCCCGAATGCAACGACGATGCTCGGCAACTACACGCCGACGAACACGGCGCAGCTCAACGCAAACGACACCGACGTCGGCTCGACGTCACCCGTCTACCTCACGAAGACGCTCATCGCGCAAGGCGGCAAGGACGGGAAGATCCGCCTCCTCTCGCTCGCGCGCCTCAGCGGCACATCGCCGCACAAGGGCAACGAGCTTCAGATCGTCTCGACACCGTCCGGCTCCGAGCTCTTCACCGCTCCCGCCGTGTGGCGCGAGAACGGGAACGCGTGGCTCATCGCCGCCGATAACGGCGCGACACAGGCCTGGGAGCTCGTCAACAACCGGCTCCACTCCGTCTGGCACAACCAGATCCCGGGCACGAGCCCGGTCATCGCGGGCGGCCTCCTCTACGTCTACGACCCCAACGGCGGGCTCAAGGTCTACAAGCCCGCGACCGGGAAGCTCCTGACGACGCTCAACGCCGGTGGCGGGCACTGGAACAGCCCTATTGCGACGGGCGGTGTCGTCGTCCTCCCCGAGGGCGACGCGAACAACCACGCCACCTCTGGCGTCCTCGACATCTGGCACTTCCTCGCCCAGCCCGGCGGATAGACTCGCCGAGTTACGTCACGTCATTTTTCGTCAGCAGTCGTCTCGCTCGCCCTTGCGGCCATCATCGCGGCCGGGTGTGCCGGTAGCGGCGCCGCCGGCGTGCGCGCTGCCACAAGCTTCTCGTTCACGCAGGTTGCCACCGGCTTCAACTCGCCGGTCTTCGTCACGTCCGCGCCCGGTGATCCCGACACGCTCTACGTTGTCGAACAGCCGGGGACGATCAAGATCGTCAAGGGCGGAGTAATCACGGGGACGTTCCTCGACATCCGAAACCTCATCCTGAGCGGCGGCGAGCGGGGCCTCCTCTCGATGGCCTTCAGCCCCCAATACGCCACGAACCACCTCTTCTACGTCTCGTATACGAACCTGCAGGGAAACTCGCGTGTCGCGGTCTACCGCTCGTCCGGCGGCGTCGGTGTCCCCTCGAGCGGGCACATTCTCCTTGCCGTCCACCAGCCCTACGCCAACCACAACGGCGGGCAGCTGGAGTTCGACAAGCGGGGCTACCTCTACTTCGGCTTCGGCGACGGCGGCTCCGGGGGCGACCCGCAGCAGAACGCCCAGAACATGAACACCTTTCTCGGCAAGCTGCTCCGGTCGCGTACGACGACGCCCGACGGCCACTGGGCGATCGTCGGGCTTGGGCTTCGCAACCCGTGGCGATTCTCGTTCGACTCCCAGACCAACAACCTCTGGATCGGCGACGTCGGGCAGAACACGTGGGAAGAGGTCGACTTCCGGCCCGCGTCGAGCCTCGACCAGCTCGCGAACTATGGATGGAGCCGATACGAGGGCTACTCCCTGTTCAACTCGGCCCACGCGTACACGAACGTGGGGCAGAAGGTGTGGCCGAAGCTCGTCTATGGGCACGTCAACGGCCAGTGCGCGGTCATGGGCGGCTACGTCTACCGCGGCTCGGCTGTCCCAGCCGCGGTGGGCCGCTACTTCTACGGCGACTACTGCGCCGGGACGGTCTGGAGCTTCACCACCGGGACCGGCGGTCGCACCTCGCCGCCGGTGGTGGCCGGCAACGTCCCCGGGCTCGTGTCGTTTGGGACGAACGGGCACGGCGAGCTGTTCGCGGTGTCCCACAACGGCGCGCTGTACGAGCTCGGCTAGAGACTAGGAGGCGTGGCGGCGCCGCACCGACGGCGCCTGCTGGCCGAGCGCCGCGTACGCGAGCGCCTGCAGTGACTCATTGAGCGTCGCGAGCTCCTTGCTGATGCGAAGGAAGTTCTCGTCGTTGTCGAGCCGCTGGTTCGTCTTCGCCAGCTCGTCGGCGATCCGGTCGAGCCGTTCGAGGATGAGGTCGAACCGGCGGTCGGAGAGATCGTGCTCCACGTGTGTCATGGTAATTCCACGAGCGCCTCGCGGGTGGTGAGGAGGATCGCGTCGTTCCCGAGCTCCGCTCGTACGTCGGCGAGCGTCCCGATCGTGTCGACGTAGCGCGCCGCGCCGGTGTGTGCGAGCGCGAGCTCGGCGAGCTCGCGCGGCGCGTCGGTGAACGCGCCGATCCGCGTGCCCACAGCCGACAGGCGCCGCAGAACGGCGTTCGTCTCCGCTCGGGGGCGGAACCACAGCGGCGCCCGGTCTGCGGCGAAACGGTCGAGAAGTGGTCGCCAGTCGCCAAGCTCTGCGTCGAGCACGCGCGCGGCCGCCTCACGGTCGTCGGGCACGTCGAGCTCGACGCGCGCCCGGCGCGACGCATCCTCGAGCCACGCGTCCCACACCGGGCGCGTGTCCGCGAGCACGGCGTCGAGGTCCACGGCGATGGAAATTCCGCTCACGGAACCGATGCTAGGCTCCCGCCACACAAACCGGCGAGCGGTGAGGGAACTCCGGTGCGAATCCGGGACGGTCCCGCCGCTGTAAGGGGAGACGCTCTTCCGCCACGACGCCACTGGGTGCAAGCCCGGGAAGGCGGCGGAGGAGGGAGCCCCGAGTCAGAAGACCTGTCGCCCGCCGACAAATCCGAACCCCTCGCGGAAGGAGGATTCGTGCACCGCAACGTTGTTGCATTCCTCGTGGCTCTCGCCGTGGCGCTCGTCACGGTCTCGTTCTCCGGCGCGGCTTCGGCTTCGAAGCCGCACGTCTACAACCGGGTCATCTCGCTCTCTCCGAGCATCACCGAAGACCTGTTCGCGATCGGCGCCGGCAAGCAGGTCGTAGCGGTGGACCAGGACTCGAACTACCCGAAGCGTGCGCCGCATACGAGTCTCTCCGGCTACACGCCGAACGTCGAGGCCATCGCCGGCTACCACCCCGACCTCGTCTTCATCTCGTACAACCCGCAGGGCTTCGCCGGCCAGCTCCGTAAGCTCGGGATCAGGGTCGTGATGGAGCCGGCCGCGGCGAACCTCGCCCAGGCCTACAAGGAGATCGACAACGTGGGACGGCTCACCGGGCACGAGTCCGGCGCCGCGTCGGTCGTCAGCCGGATGCAACGACGGATGGCGCAGATCGTTGCGAGCGTCCCGCCGTTGCGTCGGCATCTCCGCGTCTACCACGAGCTCGATCAGACGTACTACTCCGCGACGTCGAACACGTTCATCGGCAGCATCTACAAGCTGTTCGGGTTCTCGAACATCGCGGACGGCCCGGGCCAGGCGGCGCACACGCAATACCCGCAGCTGTCGGACGAGTACATCGTCGAGGCGAACCCGCAGATCATCGTCCTCGCCGACACGAAGTGCTGCAACCAGACCGCCGCCACCGTGGCCACGCGGCCGGGCTGGAGCGGGATCGCCGCCGTCGTCCGCCACCGCGTGGTCGGCGTGAACGACGACATCGCCTCTCGGTGGGGGCCGCGCATCGTCGAGTTCGCGGCGGCGGTGGCAAAGATCGCCAGGCCGCACTAAGCGGCTGTCGCAGTGGAGAAGGTGGACACTGCGCCGCGGGTCGAGGCCCGCGGCGTCAGCCTTCGGGCGGGGCTCGTCACGGCTGCCTTTCTCCTCGTCGCCCTCATCGTCGGTCTCGCGGTCGGGCCCGTCCACATCGGGCTCGAAGCCATCGTGCGCTCGGCGCTCTCGTACGTCCCGGGCGTGCACGTCCACGACACCCTCGGCGTCACGGCCCACGCCATCCTCTGGCAGATTCGCGCGCCGCGCGTCGTCCTCGCGGCGCTCGTCGGCGGAATGCTGGCGATCGCAGGAGCGTCATATCAGGGCGTCTTCCGGAACGCGCTCGCCGATCCGTACCTCCTCGGCGTCGCGGGCGGAGCCGGGCTTGGCGCGACGCTCGCGATCATCTACAGCGTCACGGCGGCCGCGGGCCGCTGGGCCGTGCCGCTCGCGGCGTTCATCGGAGCCATTGCCGCGGTCGCAATGACGTACGCGCTCGGCCGGTCGGCCGGCGCCGCGAGGACGACCGGCGCGCTCGTCCTCGCCGGGGTCACGGTCGCGACGTTCACCGCCGCGGTGCAGACGTTTGTCCAGCAGCGGCACACCGACCAGCTCCAGAACGTCTACTCCTGGCTTCTCGGAGGCTTCTCGACCTCGACATGGAGTGACGTCGCGCTCTGCGCGCCGTACATCGCGCTCAGCTCACTCGTGCTTCTCCTGCACCGCCGCGTGCTCGACGTCTTGAGCCTCGGCGACGACGAGGCGGCAAGCCTTGGCGTGAATGTCGCGCGGGCGCGGGGGACGATCGTCATCGCGGCGACGCTCGGCACGGCGGCGGCCGTGTCGGTCAGCGGGCTCATCGCATTCGTCGGGATCATCGTCCCGCACACGATCCGGCTTCTCGTCTCGACGAGCTACCGCGCCGTGATCCCGCTCTCGCTCGTGGCCGGCGCCGGCTTCCTCGTCCTCGCAGACGTGCTCGCGCGGACGATCCTCTCGCCGGCCGAGCTGCCGATCGGCGTCGTGACTGCCTTCTTCGGCGCGCCGTTCTTCGCGATCGTGCTCCGAACGTCGAGGTCGGTGCGGTGATCGAGACGCGCGACCTCTGGGTCCGGTTCGGGCCGGTGGCCGCGGTGCGCGGGCTCTCGTTGCGCGCGGAATCCGGCGGCTGGACGGCTCTTATCGGCCCGAACGGCGCCGGCAAGACGTCGGCGCTGCGCGCCCTCGCCGGGCTTGTCCCGTTCGACGGCGAGGTCCGCATCGAGGAGCAGGACGCCCGCAGGCTCGGACGCCGCGCGCTCGCGCGGCTCGTCGCGTTCGTCCCGCAGAAACCCGAGACGCCGCCGGAGCTGACCGTCGCCGAGTACGTCCTTCTCGGCCGTACCCCGCACATCTCGTACCTCGGTGGTGAGGGGAAGCGCGATCGCGAGGCGGCTGCGCGCGCGCTCGGTCGGCTCGAGCTCGAGGAGTTCGCGCAGAGGCGGCTCGGCTCGCTCAGCGGTGGCGAGCTGCAGCGTGCCGTGCTCGCGCGCGCGCTCGCGCAGGAGGCGCGCATCCTGCTCCTCGACGAGCCGACGACGTCCCTCGACCTCGGCCGCCAACAACTCGTGCTCGAGCTCGTCGACGAGCTGCGCCGCGACGGCCTCACGGTCGTGACGACGATGCACGACCTCACGCTCGCCGGCCAGTACGCCGAGCACGTCGTGCTCCTCGACGCCGGCGCGGTCGTGGCGGAGGGCACGGCGACGGAGGTTCTTTCCGCCCCGAACCTCGCCGCGCACTACGGCGCGAACGTCCGCGTGATCGAGGACGAGTACGGCGTGTTCGTCGTGCCTGTTCGCCGCTAGACTGCCGCCGGCGCCCGGCGCCCTTCTATGCGCAACTGACCCGTCTCAACCGGCCCTGTCTTTCCCAGTGACAACTTGTCACTTGGGCTTGTCGTCGTTGGAGGTCGTTGCGTATGTCTCGCCTTGCCGGCTCGCTCGTCGCATCCGGAATCACAAAGTCCTACGGATCGGAAGTCGTTCTCGCGGACGTTGACCTCGTTGTGCCTTCACGCGCCCGGATCGGCCTCGTCGGCCCGAACGGCACCGGCAAGTCGACGCTCCTGCGCCTGCTCGCCGGCCTCGAGGAGCCGGACGAGGGGCGCGTCCGCCGCTCTCCGCCGTCGCTTGAGGTCGGCTATCTCGCGCAGGAGCGTGACTCCGGCAAACGCTCGGGCGGCGAGGCGACACGCGGGGCACTGTCCGCCGTGCTCCGAGCGGAACATGACGTCCTCCTCCTCGACGAGCCGACGAATGACCTCGACTTCGAGGGGCTCGCCTGGCTCGAGCGCCGGCTCGCGTCGCAGCCGGCCTCACTCGTCGTCGTCTCGCACGATCGCGCCTTCCTCGACCGCACCGTCACGCGCATCGTCGAGCTCGACGAGTGGACACGCGGCGCGACCGAGTACTCCGGCGGATGGAGCGAGTACGAGGCCGAACGGGAGCGCCGCCGCAAGCGCCACGTCCAGCGTTGGGAGGCGTCGGTCGGCGAGCGCAAGCGGATCGAGGAGCAGCAGCGCCGGATGGCGGAGTGGGAGCGCCGGGGCTACGGGCAGGGCCGCAAGAAGAAGAAGTCGAAGGACGTGAAGCGCACGTACGCGGCGAAGCTCAAGAAGGTCGAGACGGTCGAGAAGCCGTACGAGCCGTGGGAGCTGCGCCTCGGTCTCGCGCCCGCCGCGCGAAGTGGCGACGTCGTCGTGCGGCTCGAGGGCGCGGTCGCCGAGCGCGGCTCGTTCCGGCTCGGCCCACTCGATCTCGAAGTCAACTGGGGCGACCGGCTGGCGATCGCGGGGAAGAACGCGAGCGGCAAGACGACGCTGCTCGATGCGCTGCTCGGCCGGCTTCCGCTCGTTGCGGGGAGTCGCCGGCAGGGGCCCGGTGTCGTGCTCGGCGAGCTCGAGCAGGATCGCGCGGCACTCTCGGGTGGCCAGCCACTTCTCGACGTCTTCCGCGGCTTCGACACCGAGACCGCGAGGACGCTCCTTGCGAAGTTCGGGCTCGGAGCCGCGGATGTCCTCCGTCCGGCGTCCTCACTCTCACCCGGAGAACGCACTCGCGCCGGGCTCGCCCTCCTCGCCGCGCGCGGCGTCAACTGCCTTGTCCTCGACGAGCCGACGAACCACCTCGACGTCGAGGCGATCGAGGAGCTCGAACGAGCGCTGACAGGCTACGACGGGACCGTGCTACTCGTCACGCACGACCGTCGCTTCCTCGAAGCGTTCGAGCCGACGCGGACGGTCGAGCTATGAGCGGTCGAAACGCGCTGCGCCCGGGAGGTAGAAAGCCGAGACGGCGAAGGCGAAGATGACGGCGCCGACAGGAGTCCAGGTTGCGAGCAACAGGATGAGAGCGGTGAGCGACACGCCGATGCCTGCTGCCAGCGTCACCGCGCGCACCTGCGCCTCCGGCATGTCCTCACTGATCAGCCGCCGGTTCCGCGAGGCGTACGCCCAGAGCACGTTGAAGAGGACCGCCATCAGGAGGAGCGTCACGCCGTACGCGTAGACCGCGTCGAGCTCGCCGGAGATTCCGAGGTAGTGCGCCACGAGCCGGGTTGGGAACGGGATGAACGCCACGACGAGCAGGAGCAGCGTGTTGATGAAGAGGAAGGTGCGATCGACCCGCACGATCGTCTCCATCACGTGGTGGTGGTTGATCCAGATGATCCCGATCGTGAGGAAGCTCGTCGCGTACGCGAGATACGAGGGCCAGAGCTGGTGGAGCAGCTGATAGCCGAGTGATGGCGCGCCGGCGCGGGTGTTGACTGCAAACTCGAGCACGAGCAGCGTCGCTGCGATCGCAAAAACGCCGTCGCTGAAAATCTCGAGGCGATTCGTGCCTGACTCCTCCACGCCGCCGATCCTGGCGAGGGCACCGGACGATCACTCGGTGACGCGGTCGAACAGCGCCGCGGACGGAAGGTAGAACGCGGCGATCGCGAATGTGAGCATGACGCTGACGATTGGGCTCCAGAACGCGACGACGAACGTCACCCCGTACATCGGGACGCCGGGGTCGAATGCGCGGCTGATCGCGCGGACGGCCGAGTCCGGCACCTCCTCGCGGATCAGACGCCGCCCGCGGGACGCATATCTCCACCACGCGTTGTAGATGACGGCCATGAGGACGAACGTGGCCGCGTAGGCGAGGACGGCCGGCCGCTCGCCCGCGTGCTTCTGGATGCTCTCGGCGACGAGCCTCGTCGGGAAGGGGAGGAAGCCGACCGTCATTAGAAGGAGCAGGTTGAGGAACATCAGCGTCCGGTCGGCGCGGGCCATTTTCTCGACGCAGAAGTGGTGGTTGATCCAGATGATCCCGATCGTGAGGAAGCTCGTTGCGTACGCGAGATACGCGGGCCAGAGGTGCAGGAGCTGGCTGCCGAGGTCGTCGCTGGCCGTGGCGGTGAATGCGAGGACGAGCAGTGTCGCTGCGATCGCGAAGACGCCGTCGCTGAATGCCTCGAGCCGAGACGTGCCGGAGCCTTCCACTACGCAACCGCCTGCGCGAGCTCCATGGGAACGAGCCTATCTCTGCATTTGACGGCGTGGCGAGGACGAAAAGACCGGGCTACACTCCGCGCAACCAACATAGTTCGTATTACGAACTTCTGAATAACGGGGGGTCTACAACACATGAAGCGCACAGTTCTTGTGCTCGGCGTGCTCGCTGCCGTACTCGCAGTTGCCGGCGGCGCGTGGGCGGGCAGCAAGTACATCATCACGTCGGCTGACCAGGTACAGCCCGGTTCGCTGCGGGGCTGGAACATGGGTGACAACACGATCGGGCTCCGCAAACTCGCCAACGGAGCGAAAGCGGCGCTCCGGGGCGACCAGGGTCCGCAGGGCCCTTCCGGCCCGCAGGGCGACCGCGGTGCGGTTGGCCCGACCGGCGCGTCCGGCCCGCAGGGGCCGAAGGGCGACAGCGGCCCGCAGGGTCCGCCCGCGCCGCCCATGCTCCATCTGAGCGGCCAGTTCTCGCAGACGAACGCGAGTGTCGCGACCTCGCTCGACGGCGTCCAGTTCGGGCCGTACGCGAACGGTGGCAACACCGGAGGCTCGGTCCGCTACGACGGGGCCGACGGGATGACGCTCAGCGACCTCAGCGATCTCTCGTTCCGGATCATGCACTCATCCAGTGACGACAGCCCGATCAGCATGCCGTACCTGAGGATCTTCCTCAACAACGGCAACGACGACGTGATCTTCGACGCGACCAAGTGCGCGACCGTGGTGCCGCCGGAGGACGCGTTCCAGACGTTCGACGTTGTGGGGAACAGCGTCCGCTACGACGACGACTCGTGCGATGGCTCGGGCGACCACAACTACCCCGGCTCCCCTGCGGGGCAGCAGTCGTGGTCGAGCGTCGTCGACCATCACGGCGACGAGGTCATTAGCGCCATCTACACCACGACCGGCTACGCCGGCGGAGCCGACCTGTCGGCAATCCTGCGGTCGCTCAGCGTGAACGGGAACACGTTCACGTTCGGCGCTCCGTAGGCCGCCGACGATCGTGCCACGCGAGGGGGCGGCCTCCGGTCGCCCCCTCGCTACGATCGAACGCGTGGCTGCGACGACGCCGGAGACGTACCTCGCCGACCTGAATCCGGCCCAGCGAGAGGCCGTGCTCCACACCGAAGGCCCCGTCCTCGTCATCGCCGGGGCCGGCTCCGGCAAGACGCGTGTGCTCACTCGCCGCATCGCGCACCTGCTCGGCGCGGTTGGCGTCAAGGCGCCCGAGATCCTTGCGATCACGTTCACGAACAAGGCGGCGGGGGAGATGCGCGAGCGCGTCACGGATCTCGTCGGCCCGCCTGCGCGCGCCGCCTGGGTGATGACGTTCCATTCCGCGTGCGGCCGGATTCTGAGGCGCGAAGCGGAGCGGCTCGGCTACCGCTCCAACTTCACGATCTATGACTCGGCCGACCAGACTCGCCTCGTCAAGCAATGCCTCGCGGATCTCGAGCGCGACCCGAAACGCTTCACGCCGCGCGGCATCCACTCCCAGATCTCGAACGCGAAGAACCGCCTCGTCGGCCCGGCGGAGTACACCGAGCGCGTCGCGAGCTTCTACGACCAGACCGTCGCCGAGGTCTACGACCTCTACCAGAAGCGCCTCTTCGCCTCGAACGCCGTCGACTTCGACGACATGCTCTTCCTCACGGTCAACGTGCTCGAGCGCTTCCCCGAGGCGCGGCAGAAGTGGCAGGACGCGTTCCGGTACGTCCTCGTCGACGAGTACCAGGACACGAACCACGCGCAGTACCGGCTCCTCCAGCTGCTCGCGGAGAAGCACACGAACTTGTTTGTCGTTGGAGACCCGGACCAGTCGGTCTACCAATTCCGCGGCGCCGACATCCGCAACGTTCTCGAGTTCGAAAAGGACTTCCCTGGTGCGGTCACGTACACCCTGGACCAGAACTACCGCTCGACACAGAACATTCTCGACGCGGCGAACGGCGTCATCCAGCACAATCGCGAGCGCAAGGAGAAGAACCTCTGGTCGGATCTGGGGGAGGGCGACCCGGTGCGCGCCGTCGAGGTCGAGGACGAGCACGCCGAGGCGCGCTTCGCCGCTGCCGAGATCGCCGCGCTCGTCGAGGAGGGTTACTCCGGCAGCGAGGTCGCGGTCTTCTATCGGATGAATGCGCAGAGCCGCGTGCTCGAAGACATCCTCGTGCGCCAGGGGATCGCGTACCAGGTGATCGGTGGGCCGCGCTTCTACGAGCGCGCGGAGGTGAAGGATCTCGTCGCGTATCTCCAGGTGCTCGACAACCCGTACGACGCTGTCTCGCTCCTGCGCATCGCGAACCGGCCGCGCCGCGGCATCGGCGACTCCTCGCTCGCGCGCCTGCAGACGTGGGCCGACCAGCGCGAGATCTCGCTCTGGGAGGCGACCGCGGAGGCGGAGATGGCCGGCGTCGGCGCCGCGCCGCAGAAGGCGCTCAAGGCGTTTCGCGCCACGATCGAGTCGCTCATGTCGGCGGCGATGGAGTACGAGGTTCCCGAGCTCATCGAGGAGGTGCTCGCCCGCAGCGGGTACATGGAGTCACTGGAAGCGGAGCGGACGATCGAGGCGCAGGGCCGCATGGAGAACCTCCAGGAGCTCGTGTCCGTCGCGCGCGAGTGGCGCGAGCAAACGGAAGGAGACACGACGCTCTCCGGCTTTCTCCAGGAGATCTCGCTCTACTCCGACCAGGACGCGATCCGCGGTGACGGCTCCCTCGTCACGCTCATGACGCTCCACAACGCAAAGGGTCTCGAGTTCCGCGCCGTTTACATGATCGGGATGGAGGAGGGGATCTTCCCGCACTCGCGCGCGATCGAGGAGCAGGGGATCGAGGAAGAGCGCCGCCTCGCGTACGTCGGCATGACCCGGGCGAAGGAGCGCTTGACCTTGCTCCACGCCTCGTCGCGGATGCTCTTCGGTGGGCGCAGTCACAACCTCCCGTCGCGCTTCCTCGACGAGGTGCCCGAGCGCCACGTTGAGCGCGAGCGGCTGCGGCCGAGCTCGTGGTCGGGCTACGGCTCGCCGCGACTCAGTCAAGTCGTCGCGAAAGAGGACGTCCCGAGCCTTGCGACAGGCGACTCCGTGCGGCACACGACGCTCGGCGAAGGCGTCGTCGTACAGGTCGAGGCAGGCGGTCTCGTCACCGTCCGCTTCGCCGACGACGGCAGCGAGCGCAAGCTCATGCTCGACTACGCGCCTCTCGAAAAGCTGTAGCGTCGGGGCATGTTCGAGGTTCGCCCATGTCGCGATCGCGACGAGTTCGCGAAGGCCTTCTACGCGATCGGCCAGTACTTCGGCCGCTTCCCGCAGGAGGACCAGCTCGACCGCTGGAGCCGCATCATCGAGATGGAGCGGATGCACGCGGCCTTCGACGGCGGCGAGGTCGTCGGTGGCGCAGGCGCGTACACGTACGACTTCTCGGTCCCCGGCAGCTCGCTTCCGTGCGCCGGCGTCACCGTGGTCGGCGTCTACCCGACGCACCGCCGGCGGGGCGTGCTCCGCTCGATGATGGACGCGCAACTACGCGACGTCCACGAACGTGGCGAGCCGATCGCGGCGCTCTGGGCGAGTGAGGAGACGATCTACGGCCGCTTCGGCTACGGGCTCGCCGCGTGGTGCGGCGCGATCAAGCTGCCGCGCGAGTGGTCGTCGTTCGCGCGGCCGCTCGAGCGTCGCGGTCACGTGCGCTTCGTGACGGCCGAGGAAGCCTCGGAGCTTTTCCCGCCCGTCTGGGAGGAGATGCGCCGGCAGCGTCCCGGCGTCTTCGCGCGCACGCCTGCGTGGTGGGAGCAGCGCGTACTCCGCATTCCGCCGGAGCAGGAGGCGAACCCGAAGCGGTTCGTCGTGCTCGAGCTCGACGGCGCCGTCGTCGGATACGCGATCTATCGCCTCCACCTCGAATTCGAAGGCGGCGTTTCGACCGGCCGAACCGAGGTGATCGAGGCCTTCGCGACGAGCCCTCAGGCGACCGCCGAGCTCTGGCGCTACCTCCTCGACATCGACTGGTCGGCGACGATCACATGCGGGCTGCTCCCGCCCGACCATCCGCTATTCCTCCTGCTCGCGAACCCGCGTCGTCTTCACTTCAAGACGGGCGACTCGCTGTGGATACGTCTCGTCGACGTCGGCACGGCTCTCTCCGGGCGCGAGTACGCGGGCGAGGGCCGGATCGTCTTCGACGTACGCGATGCCGTCTGTCCGTGGAACGAGGGGCGCTGGCTCCTCGAGGACGGCCGCGCGGAGCGGACGGAGGAAGCCGCCGATATCGCGCTCGATGTCGACGTGCTCGGCTCCGCGTTTCTCGGGGCGATCTCCTTTGCCCAGCTGCGCAATGCGTTGCGCCTCGACGAGCTCCAGCCTGGTGCGGTCGGGCGGGCGGATGCGTTGTTCGCGTGGCGCCCGCTGCCGTGGTGCCCCGAGATCTTCTGATCGTCCCTCGAACGAGGGGAATTCACGGCCCGTACCGCTTCTGGGTGATGCCCGTGTCGATTCGGCGGCCTACCGTCCGCCCACCTTCAAGTCAGGAGAGGGTTTTCGGGAATGCGTTCAGCTTCGCTACAGATCTGTTCGAGGCGCCGCCGGCTCATCGGCCTGTGCGTCGCTGCCGTGGCGGTCGTGGCGGCACTCGACTCGGCGTCGTCGGCGCTGCGCATTGCGCAGCCGGTGCGGGCATTCATCGCTCCGCAGCTCGTCGCCGCTGCACGGGCGCATCCCCAGAAGATCTTCCGCGTCATCGTTCAGGGCACGAAGAGCGAGCGCACGGTCGTCTCTGCCGTTCAGCGCGACGCCCGCGGCAAGGGCGTCGGCCTCGACCGCCGGCTCGGCATCATCAACGGCGCCTCGGCCGCTGTCAACGGCGCGCAGCTCATCGCCCTCGCCCAGACCACGGGCGTCGCGGCGATCTCGCTCGACCGCCCGGTTCACCTCCTCGGCGGTATCTCGAGCAGTCAGCAGTGGCCGACCGCGGTCGACGCGCGCCAGACATGGTCGGGCGTGACGAACGACAAGCTGCCGACGCCGCCCGCGATTGCGATCGTCGACTCCGGCATTCAGTCCGGTCGACCCGATTTCGTCAACGCCGGCCCCGGTCCTGGCCCTGGCGGCGGGCCTTCGCGGGTAATCGCGCAGACGACGATCATCACCAACGGCACGCAGAACTCCCCCGGAGACGGCTACGGCCACGGCACGTTCGTCGCCGGCATCGCCGCGGGCAGTGCAACGGGATATGCCGGAACCGCACCGAGCGCGCCGCTCGTCTCCATCGATGTGATGAACGACCAGGGCATGGCGCTCACGAGCGACGTGATCGCGGCCTGCGACTGGATCATCGCCCACAAGGATCAGTACAACATTCGCGTCGCGAACTTCTCCCTTCACTCGACCGCGCCGGCGAGCATCTTCTGGGATCCGCTTGACCAGGCCGTCGAGCGGCTCTGGTTCGACGGCGTCGTCGTCGTGGCCGCGTCCGGCAACTACGGCGTCAACGGCCAGCCGACGACCGTCGCGTACGCGCCGGGCAACGACCCGTTCGTGATTACCGTCGGCGCCGACAGCATGGAAGGCTCCGCGTCTCCGAACAACGACACGGCAGCGCCCTGGTCGACGTACGGCTACACGCTCGATGGTTTTGCGAAGCCCGAACTCGCGGCGCCAGGCCGCTACATGGTCGGCCCGGTTCCCCCCAACTCGACGCTCGCGACGACTCGGCCCGGCGACGTCGTGGCCCCCGGCTACATGCAGCTTTCAGGCACGTCGTTTGCGGCACCCGTCGTCTCGGGCGCAGCGGCGTACATTCTCGCGCTCCACCCCAACTGGACGCCCGATCAGGTCAAGGGCGCGCTGATGCTCGCTGCGAATCCCGAGCCGGCAGCCGCGCCGATGTCGGTCGGCGTCGGCCTCGTCGACGCGCAGGCGGCCGGTGCGGTGACGAATCCGCCGAACGCGAATGCAGCACTCGATCAGTTCGTCGAGCCTGACCCGAACGGCGGCGCCCTGCCCGTCTTCAACACCTCCGCCTGGCAGGCGGCCGCGGCCGCCGACCCGGCGTGGGATCAGGCAGCCTGGGGCTCGGCGGCGTGGGGCTCGGCTGCTTGGGGATCTGCTGCGTGGGGTTCGGCGGCGTGGGGTTCGGCTGCGTGGGGTTCGGCTGCCTGGGGCAGCGCCGCGTGGGGATCTTCGTCCCTCGCGCAGTCGCTCGCATCGGCGGCATGGGGATCTGCGGCGTGGGGTTCGGCGGCCTGGGGCTCCGCCGCTGTCGCCGACACCGCCCCTAAGCCTTGACCGCCGCTCCCGTATCGACCGGCGTCAGGCTGCTCTGGCAGCCATGGAGGCTCACCGCATCCTCGCTCGGAGCCATGAGCCGGGAAGCCTGGCTTTACTGGGGAGTGATCGTCACGCCCGTCGTCGTCGGCATCCCTGTGGCGCTCAGCCATCTCGACAGCCAGAGCGGCTACTGGCGCCGGTTCTTCATCCTCACGTCGCTCGCGTCGGTCGCGCAGCTTCTCTCGTTCCAGCTCAACCGTCGCCGGGTCTTCCATCCGGCCATCGTCTTTGTCGTCGCGGGTGCGCTTCTGCTGCCGCCCGAAATGATGGTGCTCCTCGTCGTCGTCCACTGCATTCCCGACTGGTTGAAGCAGCGCTACCCCTGGTACATCCAGACGTTCAACATCGCGAACTACGTAGTTGCAGGTGTTGCCGCGTGGGCCGTCGCGCAGCGGGTCGGCTTCGTGGACATCGGTGCGCGTGAGGCGGCCGCGGGCGCGGCTGCGGCGGTGACGTTCGTGTTCGTGAACCGGGCGCTCCTCGTGCCGATGCTCCGGCTCGGTCGCGGGATGACGCTGCGCGAGACGGGGCTCCTCAACATCGAGGACCTGTCGCTCGAGCTCGTGCTGGCCATCGCCGCCGTCACGCTTGCCGCCCTGTGGGCCGAAAGTTTGTGGCTCGCTGCCCTCGCGCTCGCGCCGCTCGGCGTCATCCACTTCACGCAGCGGTCGATTCTCAGGGTCGAGGACGCGAACGCCGAGATCGAGCGGCGCACGACCGAGACTCTCGAGACCCTATCGGCCACGGTCGACGCAAAGGACGAGTACACGGCCGGACATTCCAAGCGCGTACAGCGGATCTCGGTCACGCTCGCCGAGGAAATGAACCTCGACGCGGCCCAGATCGACATTGTCCGCCAAGCCGCGCTGCTTCACGACATCGGCAAGATCGGCGTCGAGGACGCCGTCCTCCTCAAGCGCGGCGAGCTGAACGAGGCGGAGTGGGCGGTGATGCGCAGCCATCCCGAGCTCGGCGCACGGATCATCGAGAAGGCCGGCTTCCTGAGCGCGGTCGTTCCGGGGATCCGCCACCACCATGAGCGGCCGGACGGGCGCGGCTATCCCGATGGCCTCCTTGGAGACGAGATCCCGCTCGCTTCCCGGATCATCCACGTGGCCGATGCGCTCGACGCGATGACGACCCAGCGTTTCTACCGCGAGGCTCTCAGCTTCGAGGCCGCGATGGACGAGATCCACAGGAGCCGCGGCGGCGACTTCTGCGAGGCGTGTGTCGAGGCCCTCGAACGCGCCGTCGACGCAGGCCGGCTCGACTGGCTGGCCCGTAGCCGCGGCGTGCTCGTCTAGCGAGTCCGGCACGCGGCTACAATCCCGCGCGACCGGGGCGGTTAGCTCAGTTGGGAGAGCACCAGCTCGACAAGCTGGGGGTCACTGGTTCGAGCCCAGTACCGCCCACCAAACTTTCGTAAGTCAAACCAACACCCACGGGGTCTCTCTCGTGGGTGTTGTCGTGTTCGGTGCTTTCCCAGGCTCGCCAGTCGAGTACTTCGTCAGCGGGTGACCTAGTAGCAACGAGGTCGCGGACTTCCGGGCCGAGGAGCGCACTGAAGGTCTCAGTGAGGTCGGCGTGTACGTCTCCGTTGCGCTCAATCCTGATTCGCTTGAACAGAGCTTGATTCATCTGGCGTCGGAGGATCGTGTCGGCGCCGAGGTAGGTGGCGTGGGCGTCCTCGAGGAACTTGAGGCAGGCCACGAGATTTGTCTCGCAGGCGTTGTACTGGATCTCAGTGCGGTCCTGGCGCTGGGCTATCTGGCTAAGCGCGGTTCGGATCCTGTCTTGCTCCTTCTTGAGAAGGTCGAGCGGGATCGCTTCGGCGTAGTGGGCCTGCAAGAGTTTGTCGCGCTCGGCGTAGAGACGTTGCTGGCGCTTGAGTAGGCGCTCGCGCTCCGTCGTCGCCTCTTGTCGGACGGCCTCGAACTCAATGATCAGAGTCCGCTCGATGGCTTCGCGCAGTGCCGGCTTGATCTGGTAGTTGGCGTATTCCTCTTCGACCTTTTGCTCGACGAGGTCGATGAGGACGGCGCGGAAGTTGCAGTCGTTGAACTTGTTGTGACGGCCCGAGCAGACGTAGTACGGGTAGACCTTTCCGGCGCGACCCCGCGACTTGCTGATGATGAGTCGACTGCCGCAGTTGCCGCAGAAGACCGAGCCCTTCAGATAGTGGTTGTGTTCGCGTTGCTTGGTGCCCGCGTGATTCTGAGCACTAAGCACGTCCTGGGCTCGTTGCCAGACCTGGGGCGTCACGAGCGGCTCGTGCATCCCTGGGTATTCAACGCCGCGGTATCGGACGAGGCCCTTGTAGTACGGGTCGCGCAGGCGCATGTGGAGGAGCGACTGATAGATCGGCTTCTCGGGTCTTACCGGGCCCGGGACGGTCGTGAGGCCGCGCTTGTTCAGTTCGGCGCAGAGTTTGCGGACGCTCCAGGCTCCCGTCGCGTATGTCTCGAACGCCCACTTCATCAGCGGTCCGCGCACGGGGTCGACCTCGACGGTGCGTACTTCGCGGCCGTTCTGGAGTCGGCGTATGTTGCGGTAACCGAGCGGGGCTTTGCCGATAGTGCCGCCGCTCTTTGCCTTCTGGACTGAGCCTTTGATTACTTCGTTGGCGAGGTTGCGGCTGTAGAACTCGGCGATCGAACTCATGATCCCGTGCATGAGCAGGCCCGAGGGCGTCTCGTCGATGTTCTCGGTACAGGAGACGAGCGCCGCTCCTGCTGTTCTGATCGCGAGTGTGATCTCGACGTCGTCGGCTCGGTTGCGGGCGAGCCGGTCGATCTTGTGCACGATCACGTAGTCGATGGGGTTGTCTCGGATGTATGCGAGCAGCGCTTGCAGCTGGGGCCGGTCCGCCTTTCTCGCGCTCTCGCCGCGGTCGGCGAACTCATCGACAACTACGGCGTCGAGTGAGGCGGACTTGCGCCTGCAAGCCTCGCGCTGGGCCGGGATCGAGTAGCCCTCCGGATCTCCGTCTCGTTCGGCTTGCTCCTTCGTTGAGACGCGCAGGTAGATAACAGCCCGGCGTGTCTCTTCTGTCTCGTTCATAGGATCCTTCCGACGAGGGCTGGTGTGATGACGGCTGGCTTGATCGAGCGACGATCGCAACGCTCGGGTCGCTCCGTTAGTCCGAGCTGGTCGAGCCTGAAGCGGAGAGCCCGCGGGCTCACGCCTAGCCTCGCTGCGAGCTGAGCGATGTTCTGATTGCCCTGGCACCACAAGCGTTTGACGACCTTCTTGGGCATCAACAGACACGCGGCGAAATAGTCAGCGACTCGCTCGGAGTGCTCGTCCGCAGTCTGGAACGCTCGATCGTGGTAGAGGAATTGCTTGGTCGTGTGATCGAGGATGTGCTTGAACTCGTGCATGAGACTGAATCGCTGTCGTGCGATTGACTCGTCGGCGTTGAGGGTGATGATCCAGTAACGGCCGTTCCAGTGGGCAGCGCCCGACACCGGAAGGCCTTCTTCCCGGATCACGCGGACACGCGGGAACTCACTGACGATCTGCTCGGGCACGGCGGTGCCTTCGATCTGAAAGTGGCGCAGCAGGTGGTTCGCCTGTAGCTCAGCGAGTCGCCGCGCCTCCCACGGTTGAAGTTGACGCTGCGGGACGAGGGCACGTAACGAGGCGAGCACGCTCCGTCGGTTCTTGGTGCTGTTGTGTTGATACATGGTCGCCTCCTTTCGTGCGGTTAGCTGTCGGGTGCCTCGTCTTCTCCATCGCGTGGGCCGTCTGGCTCATAGCCGTGTTTCTTGATGATCCGCTTGAAGGCCTGTTCGAGGTCTTGGACGGCTCCGTCGGGAAGGTCGCGGTACTTGCGACGCAGATACGGCTGAAAGCTCGGGAGGTCTGTGGGGGCGGCGTAGCCAGCCATCGCGTAGACGTCTGCGAGCTTCAGGTCGAGTTCTTGGGCGATGAGCCTGAGCTTGTGAGGGTCAGGGCTCGCGATCGCGCCCTGTTCGATCCTGGTGATCGTGGCGTCGTTGATGCCTGTGCGTTTGGCGAGATCCGTCGTTCCGATCCCCGCCTCGTGCCGTCGCTCCCGTAGCCACTCGCCGAGCCTCTGGGCTTGGCTTTGATTCATACGAGGTGCTCCGTTTAGTACACCCATTGTCTCACAGGACCTGCGTAAATGCAGTACTTCGTCAATAATTTCACAACAGAATTATCATTTCACGATTACTCCTAATTTTATCGGACTAGCATGCGTGATCTCAATTCGTGGAGGCCCGAATGCTTGGAAGCATCCGGGCCGTGCCATCCAACGCGAGCTATGCCTTCAGAGCATCGACCTTGGCCTTGATTGCGGCCTTGCGCTCGCCAGCCGTCTCGCGCAGGTTGTCGTACTCGGCCTTCGCCTCGTCAGCACGCACTTTCGCCGCGCCGATCTCAGCGTCGATGGCCTCGATCGCCTTCTCGAGGACGTTCGTGGCCGATTCGATCGGGTCGACCGGAGTGGTCGGGCGCTTGCCCGAGCGCTTCGTCGAGCCTTCACCGAGCGAGCGGGTGTGGGCGTAGTAGGCACCGCGGATCGAGTTGAACTCCTGTCCGTACTCCTCCGCCAGCCGCCGGAAGGCGTCAGCCTTCGTCACGCCCGAGGCAACTAGGGCCTCAGTCCGCTCGTACACCTCTTGAGCCTTTGTCATGGCTCCCCTCCTTGAAGTGGGTGGATGGACTTGCGGTGAGCAGAACCACGAGACGGGTTGCCGCTCACCGTCGGACCATCGACCGGGAGAGTCGCCTCAGTCATGCGACTCTCCGTTTCGTTGCGCGCGCTGCGGCGATCCTCTCCTCGGCAAGTTGCGCGAACTTCGAGTTGATCTCGATCCCCAGCCAGCTTCGCCTGAGACGCTCCGCGACCACAGCTGTGGTACCGGAGCCCATGAACGGGTCGAGTACGACGCCGGGTTCTGAAGAGGCCCGACACTTACAGGTCGGTTGCAGCTCGCCGCGGAGAGCGAGATGCCCCAGCTTGCGGATCGTCTCGCGCCGCCACGGAGAGCGGCACCGCTCGCAGCGCCTCTCCGGGCAGCCGGCCAGAATCGGCCGCTCCACCAACGTCTCGGGAAAGACGGCGTGATGCGAGCCGCGATAGGAAGCGGTCGAGAGCCTCCAGACATCGCCCGGGTTCTTGCCGAGCGGATGCCCGACCCGACCCTCAGCGTTGAGAGCGTCGAGCCCGCCGTTACTGCTGCCGGTGACTCGCCAGTCGGGTGGGACCGACCAGGCGCGCTTCGGCGTCGACGGCTTCTTCTTCGTCTGGTGCGGAACGCGAATGGCGTCGAGGTCGAAGAAGTAGTCGCGTTGCCGCACGAGTAGGTAGACGGCTTCCCAGGTCGGCGCAAGTCGGTCACGCGCGGGACTCGGCATCGGGTTCCGCTTTGACCAAACGACCTTGTTGCGGACATACCAGCCGTCGCCCACCAGGGTCAGCGCGAGCCGTTCAGGACCGAGCAAGAGACTCTTCGGCGGGGCGCCTTGTGCGGCGTCAGTCGAGTAGCTGTCTCCGACATTGAGCCAGACCGTGCCGGTTGGCGTCAGGACACGACTTATCTCGCGAAGTACGAGTCGGAGATGTTCGACCCAGTGTTCAACGTCGGCCTCCAGGCCGAGCTGTCCGGCGTGCTGGTAGTTGCGGAGCTGGAAGTAAGGGGGGCTCGTGACTACGCAGTCGACCGAACCGGCGGGGAGCCTTCGAAGAGTCATGGCTGCGTCACCGACGAGGACGCGGTTGAGGCCGATCACGCTGTACCCCCGGCGACCGTCTGCACGAGCTGCGGTTGCGTGGCTGTTCGGAACAGGTCGCGGTTCACGTTCCGTGCTTGTCGGACCACGCGCTCGATCCGTTGCGCCCGTTGCTCGTCCGGTGTCACCCAAAGTACGAGCGGGTAGGTGCCGTGTTCCGTCTGTTCGAGTCCGCTTCGCCAGTAGAGGTCGTAGGTGCGGCACTTGCGGCTGATCGCTGCGGGGCTCTCGGTGCCACGGTCGATCTCCACGAACCAGCAGTCCTCGAAGTCGGCGCGACCGGTGACGACGTAGAGGTCGGGCTTCACGTAGGTCGGCGCGCCGCCTGGGCCGGAGAAGCGACGCCAGCATTGCGGCTCGATTTCGACCTCGACTAGGTCGAACAGTCGGTGTCGTGCTCCGATCTCCAGTTGGATCCGGGCATCAGCGATGGCCAGCGTGTGATCGAGAAAGAACGGCGATGGCTCCGTCACGCGGTAGCCCTCTTTCGTCAACAGCCTCCCTCCGCCACTGCCGAGCGCGTAGACATAGGAGGCCGAGCCCGCTCTGACGCCTCCAACTCGTCGCTTGAGGCGTGTGAGTAGCCGCTGTTCTGTAAGTCGTGAGAGGACACGGCGGCACACGCGGGCGCCGGTCAACTGAGAAGAGTGGTCGTAGAACAGCAGTGTTTCAACTTGGCGAGCCGTCATGAAGCGATGCTGAGCGACGGCGTGAATGACGGCGATGTCTCGCTCGGAGAGCTCGTGACCGAATGCGCGACCGGGAGTGGATGCAGTCATCGGAGAGATCTCCTCTGACACAGACAGTCACTGCCGTTCTTCGAGCCGGATTTGTTGCTTTGCAGGAAGAACAGCTGCAAGCTGAACCACGCGAGCGGTACAGCGACCGGTACAGCTGTCATCGCTCGCTCCTTCGGCGACGGCCGACGTTCCCGCGGTCATCAGGTTCGCCTTCCAGCAGATTCCGGATCTCAGCTTCAACTTCCTCGACCGGTCTGCCGTAGCGGCTACGGCTTAGATCACGCACGGCGTCCGAAGCCGTCAACGCAGGCCCGAGGGGCACCGTTCGCATTGAGGCGAATTCCGTTACTTCGCCCGCTGCGACTAGCTGGGCATAAGCCTCAAATCGCGGTAGACGCTGGAAGTCTTGCGGTTGAAGCTGTCCACCAGATAACCGAGCCATCGCTTGCGCGTCGTCGCCGGCGAGCTGGAAGCACACGCGTGAACGCGCGTTTGCGAGAACCGAAGCGCGCAGCGGACTGGGAAGCTGGGCGAGATGTTGGTGTGCCAAGGTCAGAGCCACGCCGAGCCCGCGAGCTTGTGCGAGCGCGTCCGCGAGGTCGGTCGGCAAGTGGACGTAGTCCTGGAACTCGTCGGCGTAGACCGCGACGATGTGACGCCGCTCTGGTGCGATCGCCGTCCGGCCGAGCACTGCTTGCCAGAGTTCCGCGATAAACAGCGAGCCGATGAGCGCCGCGGCTTCAGGACCGATCACGCCGCGCCGAAGGGCAACGAGCACAATCTTGCGTTTGGTGAAGAGTTCCTCGACCCGGAACTTTGGGGCCAGCTGCCCGATCATCGTCCGAACCGTCGGACGCAGCAGGACCGGCTGCAGCCGCGTCAACACGGGAGCGACGACCTGTTGTTGCTCGCCTGGAGACAGGGCCTCGAACCAACCCCAGAACTGATCCAACGCAAGGTCACCGTGCTCACCGCGGAGCCGTGCTCGGACGCTCGGGTTTGTCAGCAATGCCGGGAGGGCGCAGAGGCTCGCGTCAGATCGCCGCGCCAGGGTGAGGAGCGCAGCGTGAAGGACGACTTCTAGCCGGGGGCCCCAGCTCTCGCTCAAGCCGCGAAAGACAGCGAGCACCTGATCGGCGATCAACTCGGCGTTCCGCCCATGCGCTGCGAGCGGGTTGAGTCCGATGGGCAGACGGGTCTCAGACGGATCAATCACGACAACGTCGTCGACGCGATTCGCCGGTATGCGACTCAGGATGTCGGTGACGACGTCGCCCTTCGGCTCGACCATCACAACGGAACGGCCTGCCGCAATGTCCGCGAGTGCCAGGTTCGCGAGGAGCGTTGACTTGCCCGTGCCGGTCGGTCCGAGGACGTGAAGATGGTGACGGGCATCTTCGATAGAGAGCGCAAGCTCCCGTCGTTCCCCTGGTGCAGTGGAAAGCCCGAGCACGCGTCCCTTAGACGGGATCCGTTCGTCAGGCCGGAACCATCTGCTCGTCTCACGGGAGAAGCCGGGCAACGACTTGTCGCCGAGAGGCCAGCCGGCAATCCCAACGAGTTCGAGGACGTTCAAGGAGTACGGCCACAGCCACGGAGCGACCACGCCGTTGAGTCGGTAGCTCTGCTCCTTCACGAGCCTCACGCCGATCCCCGGGGCCTCAGCCGTCCGGAGAGCTGCGAGCACCGAGACGGCCAGCGCGCGAGCGCCACTCGGAGTTGACGCCGTGATCCCCACGCGCCCAACACACGCAAAGACGTGCTCCGCGCGCTTAGCCTCAAGCGCCCGGTGTTGCTCCGGGTCGAGCGGCCTCTCGCCTGACACAAGTGGCCGCCACCATTCAGCACGGGCCGTCTCGGTGGTCCGAACGACACGCGGCTCCCGGGTGGGCCCAAGCAGCCACTGAAGGACTACGCGCTCGTTTCTCTTGGTTGAAGTGAGCGCTGCCAACAGGGCGCGCGTCACGAGTTCGGGGTCAGAAGTCTTCAGAGAGCGGTCGCGGCTAGTGAGGACGATGCGCCACGACTCAGTTACGTCGTCACGATCGGTGGTAGTCAGGGCGGCGTCCGGCAAGAGAGCGCCGAAGACCCGTTCGACTCGCGCGACCGCTACGGCCGGAACCGCAAGCCTGTGAGTAACCGCGCCGTTCGATCCCTCAACTTCGAGCGCCAACAGGCGGACGTAGTGGTCAGTCCCGAGCTGGCGCAGGAGGGCGACCGCTTGCGTGGGTGGGAGGTCGGTTGGCCAATGAACTCTTCGCCACGACAGTGGGAGGTTCGGCCTGAAGATCGAGAGACTACGCGGCACGTGGCTTGTCCTCCTCGATCTTCTTGCGGTGCTCTGCTTCGGCTTCGACCTCCGCCTGAGCCTGAGCGAGCGCCAGCGCGATCAACGCGCGGCTGAGCTTCTTGAGATCCACCTGTTCGCGTGGTATCGCGCGTGCACGGATGTCGTTCTCGAATTGATTTCCGTCTTGCATCATCCCTCCTTTCTCGTCTTGGTATGTGTCCTGCGTTTGCGCAGGTTGCGGACTACTTCCAGTAAAACCTGCACAAATGCAGGTGGTCAATAACCTCGCCTAATTCCACAACAGCGATCGGAACAGACCATTCACCGGTCGCCTACCAGCGCCCGCGGTACCAGCCGGCCAGTCGGATGACCCCGAAGACGAGTAGCGCGGCCAGTAGGAACGGCCAGACGGGTTCGAGTAGAGCGATGGCGAGGCGGATGCCCGCGGCGACCGAGACGATCACCGCGAGCACCCGCATCACAGGGTTCTCGCTCAGCTTCAGCGGTGCTCCTCGAGGTTGTGGAGGGCGGTCCATCTGAACGCCTTCTCCATCTCTGCCTCGATCCGTTCGAGCTGACGGTTCAGTCCCTCAACCTCGTCGAGCAACCGAGCAAGCCGGGCCAGGAACGCCTCGCCCTGGGCGCTAGTCGGCCGGTCGAGGATCAACCGCTCGGCCCTCACTGACCGGTCTTCGCGCGGGCCTGAGCGAGCATCGCCGCGAAGCCGTCACGAGCAACGTCGTGCAGCTGCCGCTCGGCCCGCCGCACCTGCGCATCGATCCGGGCCTGCTCGTCGTTCTCGATCTCACTCCCGACCGCGAAGACAGCAAGCACGAGGAGAAGGGCAAGCACGACGACGAGGGCCATGACGACCACCAAGAACCAGAGCATCTAGCTCACCTTCCGAGCGGTCTCAGCGACGACCTCGGCAAGCGCTAACGCGGTCATATCGCCGAGGCCCTGAACGCGCGACAGCGCGGAGGGGACGACCCCGATTAGCTGAGACTCCAGCTGACTCAAGAGCGCCACCTCATGCATCGCCCGCTTCCCGACGTACGTCACGGCCGAGACGCGCTCAGCCTGCAGATCGGCCTGCTGGTTGATCCGGGCCAGCTCCAGCTGACCCTGACCCTCAATCTGGGCCAGCTCCCGACTGACGCGGCGGGACTGCCTAGCGAGTCCGCCGCTGTACGGAATCAGGTCGTTCACTCGTTCTCTCCTTCCTGGTTGATGAGCCAGTGCGGCACGTCGACGCCGTCGGGCACGTCGTGCGATGCCCAGAGCCAATGGGCGCAGTCGATCTCGACCACGTCCGCCACGGCTGTCACCTCCTCGATATCCACGTCGTTGAACACGGCCCTCTCAGAGAACAGGCACGCGCCAAGGCCAAGTGGTCCGCACCCTGGTCAAAACCTGGTCAGAATCGGCGGTGATGCTTAGTGCCGTTCCGACTCGCGAGGCGCTTGTCGAGGATCTCAGGCTGCTCCGCGAAAAGGGACTACCTGAGATCGATGACCTTGAACTTCCGGCGCTCCTGGCGGCCGCGAAGCTCGTCGGTCCCGCAGATGAGTCGGACGACGGAGCCCTCATCGAAGCGTTGCTTCGCCGGTCCGCCAGCCGACTCGGGGGAGGTCGGTTCGGCGACTCCACCAGAACGCTGCTCGGTCTCGACGGCGACACGCGAGCTTTGACTTCTGGAGTGCGACGGACTATGGCCGCTAAGCAACTCGGCGTCGGTGACCGGACGTACCGTCGGAAGCACGAAGACGATGCGCTCAACCAAACGGCTCGCCAGATTCGCACACTGTGTACGGAGCAAAGGCAGCGTGAGGAGCTTGACCAACGAGCCGAACATCCAGTCGAATCGGGCATAGCCGCTCAGTGGGTCGAGAGGTTCCAGTCCTACTACCGACTCTGGGCGCCGATTTTCGGTCTTGCGAACGACCTCACCGCCTACCGCTCAACGCTGCTCGAAGAACCGCGCTCCTACGACCGACATTTCGGAACGCACGGCCCCGACGATCCCGGCTACAGCCAAGACGAACAGGCCGAGGGGTACGCGCGATTCGCCCTCTACCACTACGCGCATTTCGAGTGGGACCAACGCCGGTTCCAGACGTTGTACGGCGGCCTGTGGATGTTCTCTGAGCCCGACGTCGAGACCGCGGTCAGCGATGCCGTCTACCGGATCGCCTGGCACATCAACCCCTTCAATGAGCGCGACCAGTCCTACCTGAGGACAGTGCTCGACGAGACGCCGGAGCAAGAACTCCACGGCTTCCTCGAACAGCTAGCCAGTAGCGAACTCGGCCAAAGGACGCACCAAGAGTGGCAGGACTGGTGCGCCAGCTGCGAGTGCATCTGGCCGGCAGGGGCGGACACGAAGACCGACTACTTCCCGACGGCACGCAACCAGACCGGTATCTCCTCGGAGTGCCAGGTTCACCAGACCATCGAAGCCTGCGGCCTCTACTGCGAGCTAATCGACCAAGACTGGCGCAAGATCGCCGACTGGTACCACCTGACAGACGACAAGATCACGAAGGGCGTCAGCGCCGAGCGCATGTACGCCGAGTGGCGATCCACGGAGCGTGGGCGAGATTACGAGGCACCGGACTGAAACCGTCCTGGCGCCACTTCACTCACCACTTATCGTCGCCGGTCAGTTGGTACTCCATGTGATCGCCGACCTTCATCATCAGCACCAGAGTCGCGACAAACTGGTCGGACCGGGGGGTGAGAAAACGCAGCTGCAGCGTGTGTCGATACCAGACCAAATGCCGGTCAGGATCTAGCGCGAAGTGGCCGAGCGCGAAGCTCGAGTTCTGAATCAGGGCATCGCGAGCCTCGATCTCGTGCTCCTCACATACGACTGTGGCGACCTCGACCCACTCGTCGTCGTCCGCGACCACAAATCGGCGGACGAGAACCTTCTGCAAGCGGCCATTCGGAATCTCAAGAAGCAGGACGATCTGATCTGGATCGCTCGCATCCTCGACCCGTCCGGGAGCGTCGGGGGCAGTAAATGAAGACACCACCCAGTCTCGGAGCTCGCCCCAAGTGTCGCTAGTAGCCGCCGGGGCTGCGATCGGCGGTTCCGGTGGCGGCGTCGGTTCCGTGTTGCCACCGAGCCAAACGCCGAGCGCCTGGAGTGATTCCATGAAGCGGTTGAGTTGTGCGGCGGCCGGCATCGAGCCACCGCCCATGAAGCGCACCTGGAAGACGATGTCGCCATCGCGCGAATAGCACTCGCCCATTGCCTCATCGGCCTCCCAAGGAAGGACCATGCCGTCCGCGTTCCCGATCGCCTCGCGGGGCACGAACTGAGCCTTCTGTTCGAATGTCCTGTTCGTCTTGAACATTCCAGCCTTCTCCTCGTGGACTTGAGAGGAGACGAAGTGCACGCCGCGACTCGTGATGATGTACTGCATCGGGAAGTACGAATCGTTGGACAACGCAGGGCCGAGAGTGCCGAAGCCAACGGAAACGACCTCCTCGTCGTCGGCCATCGCGTTGAGCATCGCGTCTAGCTGGTCTTCTAGCGGTGCGATGTTGGCGAACGGGTCGGACTTCACCCGTCTCTGCACCTCATACGAAGCTGGCACTTCGGCGACCTCCTCACACTGTTCGCTGCTCGTTCGCTACTCCGAGCGACCCTATAGCGTGGTTCGTCCTGAACAAAGCGACGCGTTCCACGACGGGAACGAGCCATAGCCGCGCTTGGCCGATGCTGGCGCACACGGGAGAATCAGGCGTCTGGTCCCGGAGGGCAGCGGGCCGTATAATAAGTATCAAATGTAACGAGGAGTGACGGAGAAAATAATGGCGAGAGCGCGGAAAGCGAAGCCAGAGAGAAGTCTTGAGCAGCGGCTTTGGGATGCTGCTGATGCGCTCCGCGGTAACCAAGAACCCAGCGAGTACAAGCACGTCGTACTCGGACTCGTGTTCTTGAAGTACATCTCTGATCGCTTCGAAGCCCGATATCAGGAGATCGAGGCCTCACTTTCAGATCCTGAGTCCGACGACTACATCCCGAACGAAGATCGTCGGCAGCGCTTCCTTGAGGACCGCGACGAGTATCGCGGGCAGAACGTCTTCTGGGTGCCTGTCGAAGCGCGCTGGAGCTACATCCAGGACAGGGCCAAGCTGCCCGAGATCGGTCAGGTGATCGATAGCGCGATGGATCTCCTCGAAAAGGAGAACGCCTCCATAAGGGGCGTGCTACCCCGGAACTACGGACGGGAGGGGCTCGACAAGGGGCGGCTGGGACAGCTCGTTGATCTGATCGGGTCGATCGGCTTCACCGAGGCGGATGACCACGGCAGCGACGACATCTTGGGTCGCGTCTACGAGTACTTCCTTGGCCAGTTCGCTGGCAAGGAAACCGGCAAGGACGCGGGCGCTTTCTATACCCCACGTTCCGTGGTCAAGACGCTCGTCGAGATGCTGGAGCCTTTCCACGGCCGCGTCTACGACCCGGCTTGTGGCTCCGGAGGAATGTTCGTCCAGTCCGCCGAGTTCGTAAGAGCCCACGGCGGCAAGCGCACAGACATCTCCGTATACGGCCAAGAGTTCACCGACACCACCTGGAAGCTGGCCAAGATGAACCTTGCTCTAAGAGGTATCGAGGCCGACCTGGGCGACCGCTCCGCTGACTCCTTCACCCAGGATCTTCATCCCGATCTCCGGGCTGACTTCGTCTTGGCTAACCCGCCCTTCAACGTAAGCAACTGGTGGGATGCCAAGCTTCAGGACGACCCACGCTGGAAGTACGGAACCCCTCCGGAGAACAATGCCAACTTCGCGTGGGTTGAGCACTTCATCCACCACCTCTCACCGCGCGGTACGGCCGGCTTCGTCCTGGCTAACGGCTCGCTGTCTAGTAAGAGCAGTGGCGAGGACGAAATCCGGCGCAGACTTATTGAGAGCGACCTCGTGGACTGCATTGTGGCTATGCCCGACAGGCTGTTCTTCAACACAGCCATCCCGGTCAGCCTTTGGTTTGTGTCCAAGAATCGCCATGGCAACGGTCATCGCAAGCGCGAGGGCGAAGTGTTGTTCATCGACGCCAAGGGTCTTGGTCGTATGGAGACCCGACGGCTTCGAGTGTTGGACGACGAAGACATCGCCAAGATCGCGGGGGCGTACCACGGATGGCGCAACCACGATGGCAACTACGAGGATGTGCCGGGATTTGCGAAGAGCGCCTCGCTAGAGGAAATCAAGAAGCACGGGTTCGTTCTCACTCCTGGGCGGTATGTCGGCGCCGTTGAGGGTCGCGCGGACGACGAGCCCATAGACCAAAGGATTTCGAGCCTCACCGAGAAGCTGTACACCGAGTTCGACCGCG